>Ga0209395_1008977_pt1 | contig 10056 bp, 5 predicted proteins | sample GOMGulsemesocosm_3_FD_184635 | JGI IMG/M metagenome (GOLD analysis project Ga0209395, IMG submission 184635) | Methane-oxidizing microbial communities from mesocosms in the Gulf of Mexico - GOM9D Gulf of Mexico (SPAdes) (version 2) | ecosystem: Environmental > Aquatic > Marine > Cold seeps... | reverse complement strand
TAATGTGACCATCGAAACCGGCGCTATCGCGCGTCAAGCCGACGGTGCTGTACTAGTAAACATGGACGACACCGTCGTTATGGTAACTTGTGTTGCTAAGAAAAAAGCGATCCCAGGTCGTGACTTCTTCCCACTAACAGTTAACTACCAAGAGCGTACGTACGCTGCGGGTAAAATCCCAGGTGGTTTTTTCAAGCGTGAAGGTCGTCCAAGTGAAAATGAGACACTTATTTGTCGTCTTATTGACCGTCCAATTCGTCCACTTTTCCCTGCTGGCTTCCTAAACGAAGTTCAAATCATTGCGACTGTTGTTTCAGTTAATCCTGAAGTTAACCCTGATGTTGCTGCAATGATTGGTACGTCTGCTGCTATCAGCTTAGCCGGTGTACCATTTAATGGTCCAATCGGTTGTGCACGCGTAGGTTACATTGACGGTCAATACGTTCTTAACCCAACAAAAACTGAGTTAGCGTCAAGCCAACTAGATCTCGTTGTTGCTGGTACCGATAACGCAGTATTAATGGTTGAGTCAGAAGCTGACATGCTTTCTGAAGAAATCATGCTGGGCGCAGTAGGCTTTGGTCATGAACAACAACAAGTTGTTATCGAAGCGATTAAAGAACTTAAAGCACAAGCGGGCAAACCTGCTTGGGACTGGACTGCACCAGTAAATGACGCAGCACAAGTTGCTAAAATCACTGAGCTAAGCGAAGCGCGTTACGTTGAAGCTTACCAAATATCTGACAAGATGGATCGTAAAGATGCTATCGATGTTATCACTAGCGATGTTGTTACTGCTCTAGTTAACGATAATGCGGATGTTGATACTAAGAAAGTCTCTGAAATCGCGCATGATGTAGAAAAAGAAGTGGTTCGTTCACGCATTCTTTCTGGCGCACCACGTATTGATGGTCGCGATCCTGAAATGATCCGTGCACTTGACGTGATGACTGGCGTATTGCCACGTACTCACGGTTCAGCCGTATTTACTCGTGGTGAAACACAAGCACTAGTTACTGCTACGCTTGGTACAGAACGTGATGCACAGCGTATTGACAGTATCATGGGCGAAATCTCTGATACCTTCATGATGCATTACAACTTCCCACCATCATGTGTTGGTGAGACTGGTATGGTTGGTTCACCTAAACGTCGTGAAATCGGTCATGGTCGTCTAGCTAAGCGCGGCATGCTTGCTGTTATGCCGAGCAAAGAAGAATTCCCATACGCGATTCGTGTTGTGTCTGAAATCACTGAGTCAAATGGTTCAAGCTCAATGGCTTCTGTATGTGGTACTTCACTTGCACTAATGGATGCTGGTGTACCAATTAAAGCGTCTGTTGCAGGTATCGCAATGGGTCTTGTGAAGAAAGACGAAGAATTCGTTGTTCTTTCTGACATCCTTGGTGATGAAGATCACTTAGGTGACATGGACTTTAAAGTGGCTGGTACCACTGATGGTATCACTGCATTGCAAATGGATATCAAGATTGAAGGTATCACGAAGAACATCATGGATATCGCGTTAAACCAAGCGAAAGCTGCACGTTTACACATCCTAACTGTGATGGACGAAGCAATTGCTGGCGCTCGTGATGATGTTTCTGAATTTGCTCCACGTATCACGACAATGAAAGTTGCGACTGATAAAATCCGTGACATCATTGGTAAAGGCGGCGCAACAATTCGTGCTCTTACTGAAGAGACTGGTTGTGTTATCGAAATTGATGACGACGGTACGGTTAAAATTGCTTCTACAGACAATGACAAAGCGAAAGATGCGATTGCTCGTATCAAAGCAATCACTGCTGAAGTTGAAGTAGGTAAAATCTACAACGGCGCTGTTAAACGCATCGTTGATTTTGGCGCATTCGTTGAAGTTCTTCCTGGTAAAGATGGTCTAGTACATATCTCTCAAATCGCTGAAGAGCGTGTTGAGAAAGTAACTGATTTCTTGAAAGAAGGCCAAATGGTTGACGTTAAAGTTCTAGAAATAGACCGTCAAGGCCGTGTACGTCTAAGCATGAAAGATGCTGCTCCAGCAGCTCCAGCAGCTCCAGCCGCTCCAGCCGCTCCAGAAGCACCTGCAGCTGAGTAATTAGCGAGTAGATGTTAAAAGCCCGCTTCGAAGCGGGTTTTTTTGTGCCTGAAATTTGTCGAAAGCTAAAGTTCTTACTGTTAAGTTTCAATCGTCAAGGCCGTGTACGTCTAAGCATGAAAGATGCTGCACCAGCAGCTCCAGAAGCACCTGCAGCTGAGTAATTAGCGAGTAGATGTTAAAAGCCCGCTGCGAAGCGGTTTTTTTTGTGCCTGAAACACTTCAAGGCAATGTTTTGGTATGGCATAAGGAATAGGGCTATGGCATAGTAATGCATTACTTTATTTTAGGTTTACAACATGTCTTCATCTGTTGGCAAATTAGTGACACTTTGCCTATTTATTACGTTATCTGGCTGTCAAACAATCGGTGATGCCAATGACAAAGCTAGGTTACCAGGTATTGGCCAATTAGTGATTAGTGAGCCGCTAGTTGCTGATTTTAAACAAGAGGTAGCACTTGCTCGGATCAGCGAATTTTTAAGTAGCAGTGAGCCAACGGAAAAGCAAAAAGCTAAGGCGTATTATGATCGAGGGATGTTGTTCGATAGCTTTGGATTACCGAGCCTTGCTCGTTTAGATTTTACCCGTGCGTTACGCATGGATAATTCAATGGCTAATGCCTACAATTTTCTAGGTGTTCATTACACCTTGCTGGGTCAGTTTGAGCAGGCATATGAATCGTTTGATACGACGCTAGAGCTCGAACCATCGCATCAATACGCTTATCTCAATCGTGGCATCGCACTTTACTACAGCGCTAAAGATAAACTTGCTCTGGAAGACTTTGACAAGTTTCAACAATTAGATGCAAGCGATCCCTATCGCGCGATTTGGCGTTATTTAGCAGCCACAAAAATTGACAAACTTGAGGCCATGAAGCAACTCACCAAACAGCGTGAAAATATAGCGAGTACCGTGTGGGCGCGTCAGGTGATTGATTTATATTTAATGAATATTTCGGAGCGTCAATTCATTGATGGCTTGACCAAAGGCGTCAACAGTCAGGCAGAATTGGCGGAGCGTCTATGTGAAGCTTATTTTTATTTAGGCATTTTTGTTCGCCAGTATGATCAACCGGAACGGGCGCTTAACTACTTTAAATTGGCACTTGCAACCAATGTCTATGAATTTGTTGAGCATCGTTATGCACGTCGAGAGCTATTAGAAACGCGACTGATGCTACACAAGAAAGCATTGTCGAAGTCGAAACTGATCGCTGATAATGCTCCAGACACCAAGTCGTAGTCATGGAGTCCTATTTAATTAGCCAGTTTGTGGTGCTTGCAGCAGCGCATTTCTTAGCGGTTGCCAGCCCCGGTCCGGACTTTGCCGTAGTCATTAAGCAAAGTATTAGTTTCGGCAAGCGCAATGCGGTTTATACCAGCTTAGGAATCGGTAGCGCTATTCTTGTGCATGTCGCGTATAGCGCACTGGGCATTGCCATTCTTTTAAAGCAATCTCCGTGGTTATTTACGGCACTGAAATATATTTGTGCAGCTTATCTTGTTTATATCGGTATTAAGTCGCTCCAGGCTAAACCATCAACTGACGATGGGGTTATCACTGGCGCTGTTGGTATGACTCAAGAGTCTTTTAAGTCATCATTCCGTCTTGGCTTTATCACTAATGTCCTTAATCCAAAAGCAACATTGTTTTTTCTATCGATTTTTTCGGTGGTGGTAGCTTCATCAACGCCCTCGTTGTGGTTGGGTATTTATGCGTTCTATTTAAGCATGGCAACCGCGCTGTGGTTTTGCTTTGTCTCAATGATTTTTAGCCAGCAACGGGTTAGGAAAAAGTTTCTCGCGATGGGCCATTATTTTGATTGGGTGATGGGTGTTATCTTGATATTGCTCGCGCTAAAAGTGGCGCTCTTTTAATGACTAATATATTAGTGGTGCTTATTTTCATGGTGAGTGTTTTGCGGGGGTATGTTAAATGAGTGGTGATAGTGCGATGCAACGGGCAAATTTGATCCAACAGCGTGTCGCTAAGCTCGGGTTTGATTGGCCGTCATGGCACGGTGCTTTTGATAAAGTATCTGAAGAGTTGGCAGAAGTTAACGCGGAATTAATCAATGAGCCTGTTGCCGATAAGAAAGTGGCGGAAGAACTCGGTGACCTCATGTTTTCGGTGATTAACTTAATTCGTAAGCTTGAGTTGTCACCGGATGAGGTACTCAATAGTGCAAGCTCAAAGTTTGAACGGCGCTTCGCTGAAATAGAAGCCGTGTTGAAGACACAAGACTTATCGATAGAGTCCGCATCATTGGCACAGATGGAACAAGCGTGGCAGCAGGTAAAAAATAGCGAGATAAAGTAGTTTTCCCATCCCGTCCCTTTGCCGTTAAATAGTAACGCGACCCGCGTCATTGATTTCACTAAAAATGTCAGAATTAAATTGTTCAATTAGCGATATTTTGGTAATATATCGTCCCGTCCAGTTATCAACTCCAAATTGATGTTTTTACTTTGTTTTTCAAGCAAGGTATGCCTTTGGCGTGATCACTTTTTCAATTCTATAAACTCAAATTCTCAGGGTCAGCATGACAACGAAATATATTTTTGTGACGGGTGGCGTAGTTTCTTCGCTAGGTAAAGGTATTGCAGCAGCTTCATTGGCCGCTATTTTAGAAGCGCGTGGTCTAAAAGTGACCATGATGAAACTTGATCCATATATTAATGTTGACCCAGGGACCATGAGCCCGATTCAACACGGTGAAGTATTCGTTACGGAAGATGGTGCTGAAACCGATCTGGATTTGGGTCATTACGAACGTTTCATTCGTACCAAGATGACTAAGCGCAATAACTTTACCACTGGTCGTATTTACGAAGAGGTATTGCGTAAAGAGCGTCGTGGTGATTACCTTGGCGCAACGATTCAAGTTATCCCTCATATCACCAATGCGATGAAAGATCGTATTGTTGCTGGTTGTAAGGGGGTTGATATTGCTATCGTTGAACTCGGTGGTACGGTCGGTGACATTGAGTCGCAACCATTTATCGAAGCAATTCGTCAATTAGGTGTTGAAGTGGGCCGTGAAAGCGCCATGTTTATGCATTTAACCTTGGTACCCTATCTGGCTGCATCAGGCGAAGTGAAAACCAAACCAACACAGCATTCGGTTAAAGAACTGCGTTCAATTGGGGTTCAACCTGACATTCTAGTGTGTCGTTCTGAGGTGGGTATTTCTGCTGGTGAGCGCGCTAAAATAGCCTTATTCACCAATGTGCCTGAGAAGGCTGTTATTTCATTGCCTGATATGGACAGCATTTATAAAATTCCTGCCTTATTGAAAGCACAAGGGCTCGATAAGTTTGTGACTGACCGCTTTGGCTTAGATTGCCCGGAAGCCGACTTGAAAGAGTGGGAGCAAGTGGTTTATGAAGAAGCAAACACCACCGGCGTTGTTAACATCGCGATGGTTGGTAAATATATTCAGTTACCTGATGCCTACAAGTCAGTTAACGAAGCGCTAAAACATGCAGGATTGAAGAATCGTGTTAACGTTAAAATTAACTACGTAGATTCACAAGATTTAGAATCTAAAGGGACTGATATCCTCAACGAAATGGACGGAATCCTTGTACCTGGTGGCTTTGGTGATCGCGGTATTGAGGGTAAAATTTTAGCGGCAAAATATGCACGCGAAAATAACGTTCCTTATTTTGGTATTTGTTTGGGTATGCAAGTAGCGATCATTGAGTATGCACGTAATGTGGCATTACTTGAAGGTGCTAACTCGACTGAATTTGATAAGGAATCAGCTTATCCTGTGGTTGGTCTTATTACCGAATGGCTTGATGATGATGGTCAGGTAGAACTACGTAGCAACAGCTCTGATTTGGGCGGCACGATGCGTGTTGGTGCTCAGTTGTGTCATCTGGAAGACGGTTCTAAAGCATCCGAGTTGTATAACTCAAATACGTGTATGGAACGTCACCGCCATCGTTTTGAAGTGAATAACAATTACGTAGATCGCTTAAAAGCTTCTGGCTTGAGTTTCACTGGATTATCACAAGATAAGAAACTGGTGGAAATCATCGAAATTAAAGATCATCGCTGGTTTGTCGCAGGGCAGTTTCACCCTGAGTTCACCTCTACGCCGCGTGATGGACATCCATTGTTTGAAGGGTTCGTTGCCGCGGCAGCTGAATATCAACAAGACTGATTTTGTTAAAGCCGCGTGATGCGGCTTTTTTTTTAAGAGAAAAATACGCTGTTACGTGAGGATAACCAAAAATCATGTAATAAGCTGTGTAATCTTTTCTTGTTGTATTTCACCCGCTATTACCATCTAATAGAGGGTATAAATTTATTGTTTTTTTATTGGAAGAGAAAGTAATCATGTCAAAGATTGTTAAAGTTATTGGTCGCGAAATCATGGACTCTCGTGGTAATCCTACGGTTGAAGCTGAAGTTTACCTAGAGTCTGGTGCAAATGGTATGGGCTGTGCTCCTTCAGGTGCCTCTACCGGGTCTCGCGAAGCATTAGAATTACGTGATGGTGATAAAAACCGTTACTTAGGTAAAGGTGTTTTAAAAGCGGTATCGGCAATTAATGGCCCACTAGCCGAAGCACTAATAGGTCAAGATGCTGGCGATCAAAAAGCGCTAGACAAAATTATGATTGATCTTGATGGCACTGAAAATAAAGCGACGTTTGGTGCTAATGCTATTCTTGCTGTTTCGCTAGCTGCTGCTCGCGCCGCCGCTTCTGATAAACGCATTCCTTTATACCAACACATTAGTGAACTTAACGGTACCGCTGGGCAATACTCAATGCCATTACCAATGATGAATATCATCAATGGTGGCGAGCATGCTGATAACAACGTTGATATTCAAGAATTCATGGTACAACCTGTTGGCGCTAAATCCTTTAAAGAAGGTTTACGCATGGGGGCGGAAGTATTTCATTCATTGAAAAAAGTACTGAACAGCAAAGGTTACAACACGGCTGTTGGTGATGAAGGTGGTTTTGCTCCGGATCTAGGTTCAAATGCAGAAGCGCTTGCTGTGATTAAAGAAGCAGTGGCTAATGCGGGTTACGAATTAGGAACAGACATCACGTTAGCGCTTGATTGCGCGGCTTCTGAATTTTACGCCGATGGTAAATATAACCTAAAAGGTGACAACAAAGTTTTTGACGCTGACGGTTTCGGTGATTACCTAAAAGACTTAACAGAGCAATATCCTATCGTTTCTATCGAAGATGGCTTAGACGAAAGCGATTGGGACGGTTGGGCGAGCTTAACCGCTAAGCTAGGCGATAAAATTCAGTTAGTGGGTGATGACTTGTTCGTGACCAATACTAAGATTCTGACTCGTGGTATCGAAAATGATATCGCAAACTCAATCTTAATCAAGTATAACCAAATTGGTACATTAACCGAAACACTTGAAGCGATTAACATGGCTAAAGCCGCTGGTTTCACGGTGGTTATTTCACATCGTTCTGGTGAAACAGAAGATGCATTTATTGCTGATCTTGCGGTTGGTACAGCGGCTGGTCAAATCAAAACTGGTTCATTGAGCCGTAGTGACCGTGTTGCGAAATACAACCAATTACTTCGTATTGAAGAGGCATTAGGAAGCAGCGCGCCTTACAATGGTCGTTCTGAAATTAAAGGACAATAATACTAAACCTCAATTGAGGGGGGAGTATTACTTGTTTGATTAAGCCAGCATCACGCTGGCTTTTTTTATGGCAAAAAATCAATTTCTGAAAGGCTTAAGGTGTTGTAATTGTTTATTTTGTAGTTATAAAGTATGATATTTTTATAATGGATGAAATTTAGACAAGGAAGTCATGATAAACGTTACATTACAGCTGTCCGGTACAGTTATTGATACCACTAAACTTGTTTATTTTCTTACGGCGGATGGGCAAAAGTCCTATGTGAAGATAGGTGACTATTTAAGTAAGGGCACGGTGTTATTTACCGACCAAACGGAGCACCTATCTGATGTATCGGTCGTGCTAGACTCTGTCCAAGCGCCAATATTTTTTATTGACTCCGGCGCCGGTATTGGCACCGACGATGTGACAACTGATATCGCTAATGCCCAAGCATCTAATAGTGACAGGCTCGCTAATAATGAACCTACTAGCCTCGATACCTCACCAACTCTTCTAGTAACACCTAACGCGGTTAATACCTCAACACAAGAAAAGCTGCTGCCCGGCCAAGAGAGCGCTAGTAATGAGTCTGTTGGCGCTATTCGCACCGGTGCTGTGCTGGTCGTGGAGTCTGCTGGTGTTGAACTTGACGATAGTGTTGATAATGATTTACGTCAGGATAACCTCGGTGAGGATTTAACTACAGGTGCAATCGAGCCGCTAACGAGTGCATTAGAGCCGCCAGCAATCTTTCCATTGACACCAATCGGTGATGATGCGCCCGATGAAGTGGCCAACTCGGTGAGTGAGGAGGTGGACGAACCATCAACGGTTGCTGAGCCTGTTGAAGCCAACCGAACCATCACTATTGATCTAGATCCCATTGACTTACTTGAAGATAGTAATGATATCGCCTTGAATCTTACGTTACCCCAAGATCCCGATGGCGATGTCCTAACCATCATCTTCGGGAACATCGACACCTCATTGGGTCAGCTTAAGTATCAAGATGGCCGTGTTGTTGTCGATGGCGCGCAGTTATCATTTGCCGAATTTTCAACATTGATTTTTTCTAGCGATGACAATAGTCATGGCCAAATGTCCATTGCATTTCGTGTTTTTGATGGTGAGCTGAGCGTCTCGAGTGAGTTAGTGTTTAACATCCAGTCTGTTCCTGACGCGCCACAGATCTCACAAAATGTGATCAATTTAACCGAAGACCAAGCCATCGTTCCACTTAATCTGACACCGCCAACAGATGTCGATGGTGATAATTTGTTAATCACAATGCGCAATATAGCATTTGATTTGGGGAAACTACTGCTTAGCAATGGCGATGTCGTCAATGTGGGTGACGAACTCACTAGCGAACAGTTTAGTCAGCTCCAGTTTGTTGCTGCGGCGAATACCAATGGCAGCAGTGTTATTCGCTATGATGTTAATGATGGCAATGCTGTGGTTAGCGGCACAATAAACCTCAATATTAGCGCGGTTAACGATCCGCTAATTTTGCCGACAAACAGCCTTACAGTACTCGAAGATGCAGCGCTGACACCGCTTGCTTTGAGCCTGCCCACTAATTTAGATAATGATGTCTTAACTTTTGCTATTACCGCGCTACCAACCGCATTAGGCGCGGTGCAGCTTAGTGATGGCACCGGCGTTAATATCGGTGATGTCTTAACGGAATTGCAATTTAGTCAGCTACAGTTTTTAGCCGCGGCTGAGGCTAATGGCAGTGGTGCGTTAGGTTATGATGTTAACGATGGCACGGCCACGTTTAGTAGCACGGCCGCCATCAATGTCATAGCCGTTAACGATCCACTAATAATACAGAGCAATAGTATTACTGTTCTGGAAGATGCGTTGTCAACGTCGCTTGTTTTAAATCTACCAACCAATTTAGATAATGATGTCTTAACTTTTGCTATTACCGCGTTGCCAACCACATTAGGCGCGGTGCAGCTTAGTGATGGCACCGGCGTTAATGTCGGTGATGTCTTAACCAAACTTCAATTTAGCCATCTACAGTTTTTAGCCGCGGCGGAGGCTAATGGCAGTGGTGCGTTAGGTTATGACGTTAACGACGGCACGACTACGTTTAGTGGTATCGCTGCGATCGATGTGACCGCCGTTAACGATCCGCTTATTGTACCAAGCAATAGTATTACGGTACTGGAAGATGCAGCGCTGACACCGCTTGCTTTGAATCTGCCCACTAATTTAGATAATGATGTCTTAACTTTTGCTATTACCGCGTTGCCAACCACATTAGGCGCGGTGCAGCTTAGTGATGGCACCGGCGTTAATGTCGGTGATGTCTTAACCAA
>Ga0209395_1008976_pt1 | contig 10056 bp, 7 predicted proteins | sample GOMGulsemesocosm_3_FD_184635 | JGI IMG/M metagenome (GOLD analysis project Ga0209395, IMG submission 184635) | Methane-oxidizing microbial communities from mesocosms in the Gulf of Mexico - GOM9D Gulf of Mexico (SPAdes) (version 2) | ecosystem: Environmental > Aquatic > Marine > Cold seeps... | reverse complement strand
TCCCTGACAAGGACAATAGTTTTAGTTTTACCACCTCACCAATTTTTACTAATTCATCGGGCTGCGATCCAGATATTTTAATTTCTATCGGTGTGCCGGTACCCCCTGCACCTAAGGTGTTGACCAAGATATCCGCCTGTGGAAAATGTTTTGCTGTGTAAGCGCCCAGCTGATCCACCACTGGCATGTTTTGCTCAAACGAGCTGGTAGTGACCAAGATGTGGGCATAGCTCGAATTCGCCTCGTCTGCAGAATAGCCTGAATCGTAAGAAGACGGCCCCTCTCCTATGTAAGATGACCAGCTAACGATCCCCTCTTTCCGAGAGTCATTAACTTCCATCTGCTCTCGTATAAAGATTGAAAGCTGCTCGACTATTGCCTCTGTCGATTCGATCCGAGTCCCTAACGGAAGATTAATATCTACCGTGATTAAATTCCGATCACTGTCGGGGAAAAATACAAAAGGGACAAAGCGAAAGCCCCAAAGCGCCAGCGCGAAAAACGCAAAAGCCAGGCCAATAACCACAATACTACGTGACAGTGCAGCTAGTATTAGGTCCTTATACCAGCCTTTCATACGCGCAATAACACGGTCGACCAGCCCTGGTTTTTCTTCGTTCTTTGGACTTACCTTTAAAAAGTAATAACACAGCAGTGTAATCACCGACATGGCTATCAGCCAGGACGAAACCAGAGCGAATGTAATAACCATAAAAATGGGACCGACAATGTCTCCCATATTCGATTCAGCGAGGTAAAATGCCAAAAATGCAACGGAAGACGTCAAGGTAGATATCAGCAGCGACATCCATAACTCCGAAAAAGCCTCTATTGCAGCTTGTTTAGCTTTCACTCCGGTTTCCATTTTTACCTGTACTGTTTCCGCCACGACTATCGCATTATCGACCATCATCCCCAAGGCCATAATGAGCGCTGCCAATGTCACTTGGTTGAGGCCGATACCAAACAAACCCATCAGCACGAACGTTAAAACAGTCACAATCGGGATCAAGCTCGCTATGATCACGCCGGTGCGAATACCCAAAAACAGAAGCATCACCAACAAAATTATTCCGATAGACTGGGCGAGATTAACAACAAAACCGTTTACTTTTTCCTCTATATAAGTATCCATTGACACGATCCGTTTGAGATCTAGACCGATAGGCAGCTTTTGCTTCCAGCGCTGAATGACAACATCAATCTCCTGTCCTAACTTTATAATATTTGCGCTGTCCTTCAGTGATATATGCAAGGACAGTGCTTTTCTACCGTCTACACCTACAATTTGGGAAGCCGGATCGATATAACCTTTACGCACGGTAGTTATATCACCTAGATAAACCATCTGCTTGGCTTCCCCTACGGGAATTAGCGTATTTTTTACATCAGCTAAGGATGAAAAGTTCCCAGTGGGCTCTAGATTGATACGTTCAGACCCCAGATTGATTTGGCCACCCGAAGTCAGAATATTTAGCGATGACAGCGTGCTGCGTAACTTGGTTGCTGACAAACCGTATTCTGCCAAACGCGAATCGTTAAACTCGATAAATATTCGCTCTTCCTGTTCCCCATTAATTTCAACTTTTGCCGCCTGCTCTATCCTGATTAGATCGTCACGGATATCATCAGCGTAATCCTTCATTTCGGTATAGCTGTAGCCGTCGCTGGTTATAGCAAGCGCAATCCCATAGGTCACTCCAATATCATCATCGTTTAGCTTTGGATTTACACCCTCCGGAAGCCCTTCAATATCGTCCAATTTGCGACGCATACGATCCCAAATACCCTGAAGATCTTCAGCCTTGACATCCTCTTTTAGGATTAATGTGACGACCGATAGACCGGTGCGAGAGCTGCTGCTGACTTCCTTGAGCTCAGGTAATTCTTGTGCCTTTTTTTCTATTTTGTCAGACACTAACAATTCAACACGTTCCGGGCTGGCCCCAGGGAAACTGGAAACAATGGTAGCAACTCTGATGGTAATAGGGGGCATACTGTCCCGTGACAGCGACTCGTACATCACTACGCCCATCAATAATGCTATTAGCAAAAGGAAAATGGTTATTCGATTAAAGTCGATTGATATTTTTGCCAGATTCACGCCGCCACCTTATCCATGATTGAATGCCACTTGAACCTGTCACAATACCGAAACCAGCTGACCATCTAAAACACTATGTACACCAGCAGTGATAATTTTGTCTCCTATTGTAAGACCGCTTTTTATCACAAAAGAACTGTCAATTAACTCCCCAATTTCCACCGGCTGCTTACGAACAATGGCCGTTTTTTCTGTAGACTTTTCAACAGTAAATACAAAACGACCAGTGGCATCTTCACCGACAGCTGAGGCCGGGACACGCAACTCTTCGTTGTTTTGGCTTTCATTGGCAAAGTTGAAATTCACATTGGCAGCCATACCCGACTTGATCTGCTGTATAGATCCCAACAGTTTAATACGAATGGGGTAGGTTGCTGTTTGTGTATCAATAGAGGGCGATACTTCTGATACTTGACCATCGAAGAGTTCATCGGGTATTGCAGCAAAACTAACGCTTACTTGGGTTAGTTCTCGAACCTGATTAATCATGCTCTCCGGCAAACCAACCTGAATTTCCATATCGGTTCCGGCATTCAACACAGCGACGGTTTCACCAGCGGATATATTCTCGTCAATTTCTTTGTTTACAGCCGCAATTACGCCATCTTCAGGAGAGAAGATCTTTCCATAGCGTATTTGCTCTTGTTGAATATCAACACTTCGCTGCGACGAGTGATAAGTAGAATTTGCTGTTCGAAAAGCATTTTTTGCACTCTCATATTCGCTTAAAGATCTGCCCCCTTGTTCGTAAAGAGACCGAATACGTTTCAAATTGGACTGCTCTGTGTCCACTACCGATTTCGCACTGTTAAGCGAGGAAACCGCTTGCTCGTAAGCTAATCGTGCCGAGACATTATCAAGCTCCGCTAGCAACTGCCCTTTTTTGACTTGCTGTCCCAACTTGATATCAAAGAGGGTAATAAAACCTGTATTTCTGAAGCTTAAGTTAATAACCCTATCGGTCTGTGCGCGGCCATTAAAACTTCGCCTGCTATCCTGATACGTTAACCCTACAGTCATCAACCGCACATGGCGAACAGAAATCTCTTCTTGCGGTTCGTCGCTACAGCCTGTGACCAGTAGAGACAGCGTCAGCAGGCACAAAGCATATATTTTATTACTCATTAACTTGCCCTCTTTGACTATTCGCTTGTCGTCTGAAAGATTTATAACGCTGGATAAAACCCTCGCTCCTGTTCGACTTATTATTCAGAAACAGGAACTCGCCCATGGCGCGCTCCATACTCACCGCACTGTCGAGAAAATTGTATTGCGCATTGGAGCTAGAAAGTTGTGCCTGAAGATAATTATTTTGGGAATCAATCAGATCCGTAATGGTGACTGCGCCGGTAGCATAGGATACTTCAATAATTTCTAAGCTTTGCTGCGCTGCCTTTTCAGAAACTTCAGACAAGTGGATATTGGCTATGCGACCCGATAGATCGAGCACCACATCACGAATACCAATCTCGATATCTTGCCTTTGACTGGCAATTTCCAGCAAGACTTGTTCCTTTTTTACTTTCGCCTTACGCAGGTTCACATTATCGACATTACGATTGTATAGCGGTATTGAGAAACTGAGCCCCACACTATAATCGTCATCCACGGCAAAACTGGGATCGGGAACACCAACCCCATCGCGGTCTATAACATGATTAAATTGAGCCGATGCACTCACAGTGGGAATATAGCGCCGCCACCCATACTGGGCCATATCGCGCTCTATCGATTGCAGCCGATGGTTTAGCGATGCGATCTCCGGCCTCACTTTAAGCGCCTCTTCAATCAGAAAATTTTGGAATAATGTTTGTTCTACAGGGTCATCTAGGGTTTCGTTCAACTTTTTATAACTAAATCCTTTAGGCTCAAAGGGTCCATTTACTATCTGCATATCCTTGATACCGATGCGATACTCTATGGGGTTATTAAGAATAGAATTGAGTAAGTGCTGCCCTTGCTCATAGGTATTTGCAGCATCAATAAGACTTTGCATGTTCTTAGCGAATTCACTGCGAAAACGCAGTATATCCGCTTTACTTGATTGCCCCGCCTCAAAATTTAACCTGGCTACCGCCAGATTACGTTTGGTAATGTCGAGATTTTTAGACTGCGATTGCAACGCATTTTTTAACCGCAATAGGTTGAAGCTTGCCTGAGACGCGCTCAAAATCGTATCAAGTACCGATGTGGCATAAGCTTCCTGCTGGGCACTCAATAAGCTTTTTTGCGCGCCAATGGCTGCATTGCTATCTACTGAATATAACGTCTGTGAAAGGAGCACCGAAGCCGAGACGGATTGTTCGGGATTACTGCCCCCAGACGCTCTTGCGAGGTCTTTATCGACGCGCCGGCCGCTTAGAGATGCCGACAGATCGGGATAGTAAGACGTTTTAGCAGAAGCTAAATCCTCCACTGACAATGCAACTTCCAATTTCTTAGCACGCAGGGAAAGGTTATTGCTTAAGGCAGCCTCAACAGCCTCTAATACGGTGTAACTCTGATCGACCAAAAAGTTGTCGAAACTACCAACGACATTCATTGTGCCGATTTGGCTAAATCGCAAAGTCAGATCAATCTTTTCTGCGGTATTGTAATTCATCGTAATGGTATCGCTCGTTTCTATATACACCGGGCGTTGAGAAAGATTTTCACCATTTATCACCGCCTCAACATTGATAGCCATGCGTCGAAACAATCTTTCAAAGTTTGCACCAGGTTGATTGGTCGCAAGCCAGCCGTTCTCAACGTCCAGTGTTTGCGTACTAGTGAATGAGGGCATTTTCCTTTCTGTCAGTAGTTCCGCCATCTGTTTGACTTCGTCATATGGAATGCCAAAGCCCTCTGCCAAATAGACAGAATCAACATCTTTTATACTCTCCGAAAATTCCGACATTGATTTATAGCTAATAATCTCATAATCAGCCCCTAGTTCGGCGAAAGTTTCTGCCAATGTTTGTTTCATACCCTGAGACACCCAAGGTCTGTAGGCACTGACAACACCCACCCGTTTAAAGGGGTAAATTGATTGAAACGCCTGCAGGTCTCTTTTATAGGAAGAGGGCAAGATTACATAGGTGAAATTATCAATACCCGAGGTCTTCTTGCTGGGATCGATACTGATAAGATCGGTATTCACTGAGCCAAATAAAATCGTGGGTTTCAGATGTTCAATTTGCTTACTGACTATTTCGTTAGTAACGGGACCGAAAGCTAGGATAATGTCGACATCACCATCAAGCAGGGATTGGTAGTGCGTAGCCGCTAATTCCAAATCGAAATTATTGACCTTCATTTGGCCTAACTGAAATTCAATAGTGGCGCTGTTACCCACTACCGCTCTTATTTCCTGTGCCAACAGGTCAAACATCGGCGCGAAATCTGGACTTCTGTAATCTACCAGCATCCCGATTCGATAGGTTTTTGCTAATGCACTGGTAGCCAATATTGAAGTTGAAAAGAAAACGAATAACACCAAAAAAACTGTACTAGCACTTCTAAGGAGGATGTTTTTTTGGATCATAGCGAGTTCCCGTCCAGAAGTGGCAGTTTAGGCTTAAAGAAGTAATTTGTCGTTTTATGGCTGATCAATTCAGAAGGAGTATAGACCACCTAACACAGCCCATTTTACCCCAACCCCAGCCACTAGCACCGCACTTATTACTGTCGGGATCACCAATGGACTGGGTAGACGAGCGAGCAACACAGATAATCATGTAGGGGTAGAGATGTTTAGCGTGGACAAAAACCCAGAAAATCCGGGTTTTCGCAGGTGTTTTCTACCCCTTTCCAATGTTTGCAGTGCCCAAAAACATCTGATTTCTCACAATTAGGGTGGCTGGTGCAGGCACTCAGTGATAGTACAATAAGTGTGGTACATAAAAACCCAGCAATAGATCTGTCGTTTTTTTGCTCTATCGCGGCATTGGGAAGATCAATATTTATAACATGTCCCCTGCCTGCTGTTCGGTTTTGTATCTTCGCAACAAAATTCTAGCAACGAACGCAATTACAAGCAACAACAAACCGTTGACATAATAAGGACTGTCCTGCCCCACACTATCGTACAACAGTCCCCCCAACAAAGGGCCAATGGTAGCTCCGAAACCATAAGCCATTTCAGCTACAGCAAAGGTTCGTGCCCGGGTTGAGGAGGTTGATTGCGCTGCAACCATAGCCTTTCTGGTCGGCTCGACCAAAGCCCAACCTATTGACGAGACCGTGTAAATTAGTACGAAGGGCCAGAATGCACCGGCACTGGGCATAATAAGATACAACACTCCAGTGAAACCTAAACCGAGCACCATTAAGTTTACGGGGCCACGTTTGTCGGTCAAATCGCCTAGCCTAGAAGGCAATACCATAAAGACGAAAGCGGCGGGCAAAAATGCCCAGGAGAGCATTCGAACATCAGCGGTAAAGTTGTCCTGCAGGTAGATAAGATATATGGGTAGAATCAACGCATTGCTCAATCCCAGAAAGAAAAGTAAAACCAGTAGACGCTTAAGTGAGGCTGTTAGGTACAATTTTGATCTGACTGCACTAAGCTGCACCGGTTTTGACTCGGGCAGGCGAATCAGGGCATAGAAAAAGGCCAGTACAGCTATTAAGGCAAAAGCGCCAAAGCTGAGCTTCCAGGCCAGTAGAGGCATTGACGCGACCAACGAAAAGCCAATGGTCGCTCCGACTATGCTTGCCCTCGTTTGGATTTCAACGTTTGCCCCCATCGCCTTGCCACGGGCATCATCATCTACCCAATCAGCTGTCATTGTATCAACGGTAATCAACAGCAGCGACGCGGCAAGGCCTTGTAAGAACCGGGCAAAATACATTGTTTCTATGCCCTGTGAAAATGCATAGCCCATATAGGCGAAGGCATAAAAGACCATGCCCGCCAAGAAAAAGGCCCTGCGCCCGAAACGATCGATCCCTGCGCCGATAACAGGCCGCATCAACAGAATTGAAAAAGTGAAGAGACTAAAAAGGCCCCCTATCTCAACAGCATTAGCGCCGAGGGCCTTCGACTGAACAGGCATTGAAAAATTAACAAAAAACAAAGGAATGGAAACAAAAAACAAACACTGCCTGAGAATACGAACCGCATTCAAATCGATACTCCTTACATATTGCTTTTTTAGCCACTTTACCCTAAGTAATCGAAGTACGGCAATCTATCATCGTGGTTGGCAAGGCTCTAGCAAAGCAGCGCACCAATACGAATCGTAAGTAGCTCTGACACTTCCATCAATTGGGCGTCAGCCGTTATATTGGCCGCATCCTGATCTGCAATACTAAGAGCGTTTGTAGCCGAAATATTGTTTTGTTACTCCCTTAATCTCAAAAAATCCCCATCTATAATGAGTAGATGTACGCCCTTTTTGCTTATCGACCGATGAGAACTGAGGTCGTCTGAAACAATGTAAGACATCCCTTCCCTTAATATGGACTGTGTTCCATCTTTTAACTCATTGATAACTTCACCTTTTAGGCAATAAACTATATGTCCTTTTTCGCACCAATGATCAGCTAGATAATTTTCAGTGTATTCTACATACCTTAGGCGCAGTCCATCGAACTGCATTGTTTGCCAATAGGCTTTACCTGTAGTGCCTAAGTGCTCCGTTCGAGGAACGTTTTTCCAATCAATAGTTTGAAACGGGATATTTTTGTTGTCCACGAATACGCTCTTCTTTTGTTGTATAACGCCAGTATTAGGCAAATTAACTTTCTGCTGTTTTTCAAGCCCTGAGCAAACTTTCAAGTAAGCTACACTTATTAACTTCTCATTCGTTAAGAGCGTACAATAGTCTTTTCCATCGCTTCACCGCCATTGATTGAGGAGGACAAGCTACTCTCCTTGAATAATCCTCTTGGCATAAAACCAGTAATTTTACAGACACTTCGGCGAATGGAATATTTGCAAAGCTCATTGTGTTAGCCAGAGGCATACAAGCGTCGCGATTAGGTTAACGCAATGGGTGCGCTATGTTAAACACTTTAGCAGCAGTGCTAGTACATTTTTGCGGCACAAGACACCCCGCCGGGAAACTGTGAAATCTCGATATTGTGTCCGTCAGGGTCGTTAATGAACAACATTTTTACACCCGAAAACTCCATTTCATTCTTAACTTCGATATCCTCCATCAATAGGGAGGCCTTAGCTTGTTCTAAGCTGTCTACTGAAAATGCTAGAGTGGTTGTGTATTCTTTTGCCTGAATTGGCATACCCATTATCTGTATTAACTCTACAGTTACCCCAGCCGGCGTAATAAATCCGCTGGAAAAACCTATCCCATCTGGAAGCTCATCTTCGAAAATGCCTTTCAGCCCGATAATATTTTTATAGAAATTCGTTGATCGCTCAATATCCGTGACATTCAACGCTACGTGCGAGAAGTCTATTATTTTTAGTACTGCCATTGCGACTCCATTTTGTCTTGTATCGTGCTCGTTGCACAACGCTGCGATAATCGTCATTTTCTGAATTTTTTGCTAGCAGCTAGGTTCCATAATACCAGGCCACTATTTGGGCGTCCTTTCGGGCAGCTCTGTGTCGGCCATTCGATCGTAGCCATCTATTCCAATTCACTTAATATCATTGCTGTTACCTCTTGTTTTGAAGACGCTAAAGCATCTATAAATGAATGTGGGGTGTTAGTGGCCGTATCGTGCTTAGCGCTCCAAGTGGTAATTTCAAGCATGATAGGAAGCAGATCTTTACCTTTCGCGGTTAGCGAGTAGATTAATTTGGAGCGGTTTTCCGAGGCAACGACCTTGGTAACGATTTCATGTTCCTCTAGCTTTCTCAATCTGTCCGCCAGGATATTGGTCGAGATTTTTTCATCGGATTGAAGAAACTCGTTATAAGTCCTTTTTCCTTTGAACATAAGGTCGCGAACAATCAGCAAAGTCCACTTATCGCCAAATGTTTCCAGAACGAAATTGATCGGGCAGTTCGAACGGCAGTGTTTTGAGTTGCGAGTCATCGTTATAGTCATAGCCTCACTATGAACTTAGCACTTGCATTATGCAAGCGCTAAGCTGTAGACTTTAGACAGCTTGCAAAATGCAAGTGGCCATAGGGAGTTCTAATGATGAGATACAAATTACTGACCGCTAGCGTTTTGATCCCAATAGGAATAGTCATTGTATTTATGCGTTGGTACCAATGGGGGGCGCAGACCCTGTCGCCTTCCGACGTAGATAACTATATGGCCGTGATAGCAGCTCAAACACAAAAGCCAGGCGCCAAACATGACTTGCCCGCTCTGCGTCAATTCTTGAGCGAAGATGACGGCATGCCCGTTTACACGATAAATCTCTACAAGTTTCACGATGCAGCCGAATATCCGGATGGTTCTGGATTCAGTGGTACGGGAGAACAAGCTTATGATCGCTTTAGCCGCATCATGATATCGTTGATGGCTAAACGCGGCTCTCACCCTGTCTACGGCAGCAACTGGGTTGATCAGGCCAATAGCGACTGGGATCGTATTGTGATCGTCAAATACCGTAGCCGCCGCGATCTGGTGGATCTTTTTGCCACCGACGACTTTGCCGAAGCCTCAATTCACAAATGGGCGAGTCTGCGCGAGCATCAAAGAATGCTGGTTCAAGCACTTCATATTCCAGATGGCAGTGTAGTCATAACAATGATCGCAATGTTTATCGGTGTTTTGATCAGCCTCATTGCCGGCTTTGGGTCACGTATGCGAGCAACTTAATACTGATGGAAGTAATATAAAACCATGAGAGGAAGAGACGGATTATTCAGTTGCGAAGGGGTCGAAAACCCGTGGCAGCGCGCAACGCGGCCATGGGCTTGGCGGCCCGGTGCGGGCTCGCCGAGTTGGGCAGAGTTACAGCGCCGCGATGACCGCGCCGTAAATGCCACCGAGCAGCAGTACCACCGTGGCTAGCAAGCCAATAAGAAATCCGGTACCGCGGCGGGT
>Ga0209395_1008974_pt1 | contig 10057 bp, 4 predicted proteins | sample GOMGulsemesocosm_3_FD_184635 | JGI IMG/M metagenome (GOLD analysis project Ga0209395, IMG submission 184635) | Methane-oxidizing microbial communities from mesocosms in the Gulf of Mexico - GOM9D Gulf of Mexico (SPAdes) (version 2) | ecosystem: Environmental > Aquatic > Marine > Cold seeps... | reverse complement strand
CCGCCCAGGGATCATGATTGAATATGCGCATGCCATGGGTAACTCTGTTGGTAACCTTCAAGATTACTGGGATGTGATCGAGAAATACGATGTACTACAAGGTGGTTTTATTTGGGATTGGGTTGATCAATCTTTAGAATATACCAATGCTCAAGGCGTTAAATATTGGGCGTACGGTAAAGATTTTCACCCTGAATTGCCAAGCGATGGTAACTTTTTAAATAATGGTTTAGTAAATCCTGATCGCGTACCTCACCCACATTTATTTGAAGTTAAAAAAGTATACCAACCGGTTGCCTTTAAAGCAGTAGATATAAAGTCTGGCCTGATAGATATTCACAATAAATTTATTTTTACTAACTTAAATGAATACGATTTGCAGTGGCAATTAGAAGCTAATGGTGAAGTTGTCGCAACAGGCCATCAAGCGATGCCAAATATAAAACCGGAATCAACACAACAAGTTAAATTAAACTTGCCAAAGCTACCTATTACCAGCCATAAAGAGTTTTTTGTTACTGTAAAAGCAGTTGTGAATAAAGCGAAACCTTTATTAAAAAAAGGACATGAAGTTGCATTTGAGCAATTTAAAATACCTGTAAAATATGTAAAAGCGTCACAAAGTAAAGTGCATATCGCATCTGTACCAAGCGCTGATAATTTAAAAGTAGCCAATCAAAATGGCTTAATGACAATTAGTAATAACTTAATATCGGCTACTTTTGACCAAAAAACAGGTTGGTTATCTCAATATCAATATTTAAATAATCAGTTAATAACACAGCCTTTAGTTGCTAACTTTTGGCGTGCGCCAACAGATAACGATTTAGGTAATCAAATGCAAAAATGGGCCAGCATTTGGCAAGGTGCGGGCGTAAAGCTTAAGTTAAATACCATTAAAAGCAAAGTCCTGAAATCAGGCATTGAAGTAAATACACAATTTAGTAGTAACGCTTTTAAAGGTAGCTATCAAGTGACTTATAACATTTCACATACTGGTGAAATTCACGTAAAAACAGCATTAGATTTAGCTGATAATCAAAAACTCCCCAATTTGCCACGCTTTGGTATGCAGTTAGTTATTCCGGGTGAATACCAAAATATGAGCTGGTTTGGCCGTGGTCCACATGAAACCTACGCGGATCGTAAAAGTGCAGCCAAAATATCAATTTATAAAGGCAGTGTGAAAGATCAAATTCATCATTATTCTCGTCCTCAAGAAAATGGCAATAAAACAGATGTACGTTGGTTAGCTTTAAAAAGTAGCAATGGCGCAGGATTGTTAGCTATTGGTGATAAACCACTTTCAGTAAGTGCATGGCCATATTTACAAGCAGACATTGACTTTATTGCAGGTCAAGATGGTGAAGAGTCGGCATCAGGTCTAGTGCCTGTAACATCTAAACATGGTGCTGAAGTACCAATGAGAAATTTAGTTACAGTAAATATAGACCACAAACAAATGGGCGTTGGCGGCGATACATCTTGGGGTCGTTTAGTTCATACGCCTTATACAATTAAAGCGCAAGATCACAGCTATGGCTTCACATTAGTGCCTTTTATTAAACCACAAAGCGTTACTGAACTAGCGGCTAGGAAGCAATAATGAATAAAGCATTTCAAATATTAAAACCCGCTTTAAGCGTATTACTTTTATCTAGTTTAAGCAGCTCGGTTATAGCAAGCAATACAGCATATTCAGATGTTATCAATCGTTTTGGCTCGCCAGAGAAAATGAAAGATTATGATAAATATGGTAATCAAAAATTCAGTCCTCTACTTGATATGGGTAGCTGGCATGGGTTTTTATTACCCGATGAGGATAGCTTATTAGGGTCTTTTACAGGCCCTATGATCATCGCTGAAGAATATAGTTTATTTTTGGCAAAGTCTTTAGAGCAGATCAGTGTAACAAATCAAATCACTGGCAATAAATACGATTTTTCAAAGGCTAAAAAACAGCTTAACTCTCTGCCCGGTAGCTTAAAACAAAGCTATATTTGGTCTGATTTAAAACTTGAGTTATCTCTTTCATTTGCAACTGATCGCAGTGCCATTGTTAGCACTAAAATATCAAATTTAAGTAATCAAGATTTAAAGTTAAATTTAAATTGGCAAGGCAAGTTACTTAATAAATACAATGATAATAAAACCATAAAACAAGCATTGCCAAACTGGCAACGTAACATAAGCGCCGATGCTCAAGGCATTAATATTAGTTTCAGTGAAGTACAAAATACTTGGAACATTATGATGTCCGAACAAGCGCAATATAGCATTAAACGCTCCATTGATTCGCAAACCACAATTGATAAAACAAGTTTAAGTTATTTAAGCAAAAGCCAAGTTGTAATTCCTGCAAATAAAAACAAAACGCTTTATACGGTGCAATCATACGTACATAATCAAGACGAATACTTAACTGAACAAAGCCAAGTAGGAAAAATACTAAGCCAACCAAAAAGTTATATCTCGCAATCTAAACTGAGATGGAAAAATTATTTAAAACAAGGGTTAAACAATAAAAATAGCTTAATTGATAATAGATTAGCGGTTAAAACGATAGAGACCTTAAATGGTAATTGGCGCAGCGCTGCTGGTGAAATTAAACATGATATGGTTTCCCCCTCTGTTACTGCTCGATGGTTTAATGGTGCTTGGGCTTGGGATACTTGGAAACATGCTTATGCTATGTCCAACTTTAACCCTGAAATTGCACAAGATAATATCCGTGCAATGTTTGATTATCAAATACAGTCAGATGATACATTGAGACCACAAGATGCAGGCATGGTGATCGATGCCATTTTTTACAATAAAGACAAAGCCCGAGGCGGAAAAGGCGGAAACTGGAATGAGCGCAATACTAAACCGCCTTTAGCGAGTTGGGCTGTCTGGCAAGTTTACCAACAAACCAACGACATCAAGTTTATTGAAGAAATGTACCCTAAACTCATTGCATACCATGATTGGTGGTATCGTAATCGTGACCATAATCAAAATGGTTTAATTGAATATGGTGCCACCAAACATAGAGCGCATAACAACAAACAAGGTAACATCACCTTTAAAGTGCAATATGATAAACAACCTAAAGACATAGATTTATCTGATTGTACTAAGCAAGAAAAAAACTGGTATGCCTGCTCAGGTATGGCGTTATACGAACAAGTTTTAGATACTGGATTGTATTCAGATTTAGATATTGGCGCGCAACATGGCGCTGGTTGGGAATCTGGTATGGATAACGCCGCCCGTTTTGGTTTTATTAATGCAGAACAAATAAATCAGTACGCTAAAAAGAATTACCAAGGAAACTTAAAACAAGCTAGAGCCGATTGGCAGGTACGTTTTTTTGAAAATAAAAATGTGCAAGGTGAACTGCTTGGTTTTTCAATCGATCAGGAATCCGTGGAGCTAAATACCTATTTAGCGCAAGAGAAACAACTACTCGCTAAAATGGCTAACCTGCTCAACCACAAAAAAGCTGCGAATAACTATAAACAGCAAGCTAATGCCTTAATAAAACGTATCAACAGCTGTTTTTATGATGATAAAACTGGGTTTTATTACGACATAAAAATCACCAGCGATAAAAGCAGTGTCACTCAATGTGATGGCGAATTATTGGTAGCTAGAGGTCGCGGCCCTGAAGGGTGGAGTCCTTTATGGGCTGGCATTGCAGATACAACTAAAGCATCACAAGTTGCAAAAGTAATGGCACAAGCGACAGAGTTTAATAGCACTATTCCATTGGGCACTGCGGCATTAAGTAATCCAGCTTATCATGCTGATATTTACTGGCGTGGCAGAGTATGGCTTGATCAATATTACTTTGGTGTCATTGCCTTAGCGAATTATGGCTATAACGAACAAGCGGAATTGATGGTTACTAAGTTATTAAAAAGTGCTGAAGGTTTAGCTGGTGATGGCCCAATTAGAGAAAATTACAACCCTGAAACCGGTGCAGTACAAGGTGCTACTAACTTTAGTTGGAGTGCCGCTCACTTATACATGTTGTATCAATATAAAGTGCAATAATACTACTTTATATAACTGTAATTCCCCTCGTTTTATAATCTAATGAAAGTTGTCTAGTTAGGTTATAAAACGCTTTAGTACTGCTATTTAACAAAACTCTAAATTTGATTTTTTACTTTTCAGAGTCTACTTTTATTTTATTGAACTCACACAAATCATCTGATGATTTATATAAATAAACGTATTACAGTACCATTTATTACGCTCGTATTTGTTTGCAGCATAATGCCAGTTTATGCTGGTATTCTAACGCTTAACTGTCACGATATGGGTTGCTCTAACGGGCTTATAATTGAAGCTAATAGTAATAACCCTCTATTAGACGGACATTACAAATTAAACCTAGCAAGTAAAAATTTCTCATTTGAATGTAATGCCCAAATAACCTCTAGCGATAAAGAGCCTTTTTGCTACAAACAGCAATCCAAAGGCAATTTTATAATCCAGTTATATAAATATGGTCGAGTAATAATTCATGCAGAAAATATTGCGCCTAAGGAGTTAAGTTTAAAGCTTTTTAGAGATGGCGAATTAGTTTGGCAAGAAACCAACTTAAAACCTCAATACCAACCTAGATACCCAAACGGTAAGAGTTGTGATGTTAAGCCCGTATGCATTAATGCGATAATTAAAACTGAACTAAGTGTTAACTCCAATTAGACTAAAAGGTTAAAAAAATTACGCACAATTCATAATTCCAACTAATTGTTCCGATTAATATTCTTATTATAACCTTATTTTATTATTTGCCATGACTCTAGAATTTTTTCATTTCGTTTTATTTTGGCATGAGAACTACATAGTTGCTCAACTTTAGCTTGAGTATAATTTGTCTTTGCAGTTAATACCATTTCCGCTAATTAACTGGTCTCTCAGCGGGAATTCAAAGCACTTTAAGCAAGGCATTGATTGTAGACAATGGTTATTCCCTTATCAAAATCAATAACGCAGTATAAAGTGCTTTGAAACCCGCCTAAAAGGAGCTTCTGAGGATTTACACTTCGTTGTTATGTCAGTTCTAAAGGGAATACCATTAATTCACTGACATGCCTAGAATTGTAAAGCCTCATAAGCTCTGAGTGGTCACTTAATTATCGGAATTGGTATGAATATGAACTTGGTAAAAACGTACAGTTTTTATCTAACAGCCCAAACTCTAAAGCTTTAAAAACTTTACGCGCTTTGTATTTATTAACTAAAAATTGAAATATTGCAACAGCGATTACAATAGCAACACCAGAAACTAAAGCTCCAACAAATGAATTATGACTTAATAAATCCCACATATTATGATTATACTCCGTTCTTCAATGCCATATAATTACCTCGAATTGTAAATAACCTCGCTCTTATACAATTTAGCTAATATTCACCGGAAAATAGATTTTAACTTCAAAGCCACTTTCAGGGCTTGAGAAGCATTTTATTTCCCCTTTTAATACTTGGGTAACTAGGTTATAAACGATATTCATACCTAAACCACTACCGCCTTGGTTTCGCTTGCTGGTAACAAAAGGGTCAAATATATGTTTAAGCATATAAAGGTCCATGCCTTTACCATTATCAAAATAATTCAAACATATTCTTCCTTCGAGTATGCTTATTTCAATACGAATTTCACCGATATCTTGATGCTCAAAGGCATGTAATACTGAGTTATTTACTAAGTTGGTAATAATTTGATAAATAGGACCTGGATATGTATTGACGGCTAAAGCTTCTGGTCCATGAATAACAACGTCAATATCTTTTTTATTAAATAGTGGTTTAACTGAATTCATCACTTCATGTACATACTCAGTTAAATTAACTTCTCTTTGCGTTTCTGAGCTTTGATCAACAGCCACCTGTTTAAAGTTAGAAATTAAGTGATTTGCTCTATCTAAATTTTTTAGAATTAATCTATATCCCTCTTTTTGATTACTGTTAGATGCCAATAAATCATCCTGGGTTAAAGTTTGATCATCTAATTTTTTTTGCATCTCTATTAGGCAATCCTGATTATGTGTAATTGCTGTCATAGCGATACCTAAAGGCGTATTAATTTCATGGGATATGCCCGCGACTAAACTACCTAACGAGGCCATTTTTTCACTTTCAATAAGTTCTTCTTGCGCTATTTCTAATTGCGACATCGCATTTTCTAACGCATCGTTCTTTTTCATTATTTCTGCAGTTCTTAACGCTACTTTTTGCTCTAACTTTTCATTTAATTCCTTTAAAGAATCTTCATGCTGCTTAAGTTCTTCAATATCTCTCATTGAACCCGCAATGCGTGTTACCTTGCCATTCTCATCTCTATGTACAACTTTTCCTCTGTCTAATATCCAACACCAATTTCCAAAAAAATCTTTTACTCTCACCGCCTGCTCATAGCTATTCACACCTTTATTAAGGCAAGAGTTTATTTTTTCATTGAGAATTGCTTGGTCTTCTATATGAATAAAATCAATATTTTCTCCATTTTCTCCCTCACCATAATCAATTCTCGATTCAACTGTGTAACGATATACTTTGTTATTGATCACATCCCAATCCCAAAGCTCATCACCACTGGCCCATAATGATAACTCTAACCTTTGTTTTAACTCAGCCATAGCGGAGTTATCTTTTATTACTTGTTGATAAACCCAATACCGATATAAAAATAATAAAATAATAATACTCGTAACTAGAAGCAGATAAATCACCTTACTAAACGAACTCCACCACCAAGGAGCCAATAGTTTGATATTTAGTTTATGTACATTAGATTTATTTCCATGTTGATCTACTGCGTAGGCTTCTATAATGTATTTTCCGGGAGGTGGTTTGATTAAATTAACTTGTCGACTTTTATCATCCATAGAAATCCACTGCTCTGAAAGCCCAATAATACGATAAAAATATGAAACCTGTTGATGATTAGTGAAAGCTAACACCACATAGTTAAATGATAAAATATCTTGATCATAATTCAGTATAATTTCTTTCACTAATTGAGACTGATATTGAATTAGTTCGGGTGAATTTTCAGGCGTGATAACTTTTCCTAAAATAGATATTTTATTTAATAATAATTTAGGCGTGCTTTCACTCTCTACAATTTCATGGGGTAAAAACTGGTTAAATCCATTAGTGCCACCTAAAAAAACACGTCCACTTTTAGATAACCAGGCTGCACCAAAGTTGAACTCAGCACCTTGCGCTCCTTCCAGAGCAGTATAATTATCAATATCGAAGGTATTCACATTGATACGCGCGAATCCACCGCTAGTTCCAACCCACATACTATCAATATCATCATAAACAATACTCCATACTGATTCATTACTAAGCCCTTTTTTCTGATTCAAAGTTTTTATTATATTTAAATCATCGTCTAAAATATTAATGCCTACATCGCTGGTACTCCAAACTTGCCCTTTATTATCTACAGCCAAAGAAAATACAATATTTGAAAGTAGCTCATCAGAGGTATTTAATTGTTTTAAGGTATTATCATTATATTTAAATAGTCCAGACCCCACAGAGCCAAACCATAAAGTGTTATCTTTGACTAAAATATCGGTAATATCCTTTGGCATACTTTGTTTTTGGGACAAAAAAGATATAAATTTATTTTCACTCTCATCAAAACGTAATAAACCATGTCCTCTAGTACTCGCTACAATGCTGTTTTGAAATTTAACGATGTCATTAAAAGAAACTGCAGGAGAATTATTAAATTTAATTGAATAGTGATTAAACTCTCTTGTTTTAAAATTAAAATGCACAATACCATCACTTCGAGTAGCAAACCAAATATCACTTTCTTTCATTAAAAAATTAGTTATAAATGCATTTTCTAATGGCTTTAATTCTTCATATAGTATTTCAGCTTTTATAAATTGCTCATCAATAAAAATATAGGCACCTTTGGTAGTTGCAAACCAAAGTTGATTATTCACATCAGATGTAAAGGCTCGCATATCGGCATGAACCATTGGACTTTCTGCATAATTTTGTTGATTAACATGGCCAAACTTCCTTAACTCTTTAGAAAAGTAATTAACTCCACCTGAATTTGTACCTATCCAAAGATTATTTTTTTTATCTATGAACAATGAAAAAACAATGTCATCCGCTAAACTATTTGGGACTAAGTCATTATGTTGGTAGGTATGTAATACTTTTCCTTTAGAATTAAAAACTGTAATACCTGAATTTGTTCCTGCGTAAATCATATTACTTTGTTTTATTAATACATTAATTGTATTTGCTTTGTTTTGAGCAAGAGAATAACGCCACTGTAAATTAAGTTCACTAGTATCTATTTTATAATATTCTAACCATCCATCGTCACGACCAAGCGCAATATAATCCTCTAATACCACAACTGAATTTAGCGTCTCATCTGTATGCTGCTTCACAGCTGAAGTGTCTTTATTGATAGCAAATAAACCTTGCTTAGAGGCAATAAATACATCCTTTAATGAGGGTTTAATATCCATTACGATTAAATGTTCTGTCCCTGTGAAAACACTCACTTTATAATTATCTAAATTGATTTGATACACGCCATTAGACTGCGTACCAACATAAATAAAGCTTTCAGAACACGCTATCGTTTTAACATAATCGGAAGGAATAACATTATTAAAAATCTTCAAATATGAATGAAATAATCCTGTTTGGGAGTCATACCGACTAAGCCCAGTACTGGTACCCACCCACAATTGATTATTACTACTAAGACACATTGCATTAATATAATTTCCAGCTAAATGATTTTTTGATGAAGCTTTGGATCTAAATTGCACAAATTTATAGCCATCAAACCGATTTAAACCTGTTTGCGTGCCAAACCACATAAACCCGGTTTTATCCTGTATAATTGCATTTACTGTTACTTGACTCAGACCTGATTCAGGAGTGAAGTTCACCATAGGTAAGTTTACATCGGTAAACACTTCCTGTTGTGCGGCCAGGAGAGGTTTTGTAAAAAATAGCACAAGCAAAAATAAACTAATAAATCGCATATTCATAGAGTTAATTCATCAGATTTTTTACTGATAAATCAGCGTCGAATGTAATTTTAAAATGCGTACCCGGTCCATAATTTTCAACTAATTCAATCTCTCCTTTTAGTCTTTGTGTTACTAAATTATATATCAAGTGTGCCCCTAAACCAGAAAAGCCAGCACCGCGTTTTGTGGTATAAAAAGGTTCGAAAATACGGTTTTTAGCATCTAAAGATAAACCTTGGCCATCATCGCTATAAAGTAGTTCAACGACTCCGTCTTTACGTTCAACAGATATCAATATATTTCCTTCCAGATCTTCAAAAGCATGGTTTAGGCTATTCATTACTAAATTACTAATTATTTGACTCATAGCACCAGGGTATGTGTTTATCTCTATACCTTTAGGACATTCAATAATAAGTTGATGTTGGTTATCTTTAAAATGAGGATCTAAAGATTGGACGATTTCATGTATATATTCGTATAAATTGATAGATCTTATTTCATCAAAACTTCCCTCTACAGCAACTTGTTTGAAGCTTTCTATTTGAGTAATTGCTCGTTCAATATTTTTTAAAGATAAATCAAAGCCACTATCTAAAATTTGTGTAAATTCATTTAACTGATTTGATGTTAATGTTTGAGAGTTTAAACTTGCTACAACTAATAAACATTGTTCCTTCATATGGCTTATAGCCATTAATACGACGCCAATAGGTGTATTAATTTCATGAGCAACCCCAGCTACTAATCCTCCCAAAGCCGCCATTTTATCCGCTTCTAATAATTTTTTTTGTGCATGTTTGAGCTCACTTAATGTATTGCTAAGCTCATGATTGCTTAGAGTTAAATCATGAGTTCTTTGTGCAACTCTTTGCTCAAGTTCTAAATTTAAAGTTTTAACCTCAGACTCAGCTTCAATTCTATTTTTAATTTCTATTTCTAGTTTTGTAATTGTCTCTAACTGTTGATTTGCATGATTTTCTAATAAATCTCGTTTTTCTTGATAAAAGTTTACTTGCTCAAATAGT
>Ga0209395_1008973_pt1 | contig 10059 bp, 9 predicted proteins | sample GOMGulsemesocosm_3_FD_184635 | JGI IMG/M metagenome (GOLD analysis project Ga0209395, IMG submission 184635) | Methane-oxidizing microbial communities from mesocosms in the Gulf of Mexico - GOM9D Gulf of Mexico (SPAdes) (version 2) | ecosystem: Environmental > Aquatic > Marine > Cold seeps... | reverse complement strand
CTCCAGTCTAACCATGCTAGACAAAGCGCAGCGGCAGCGGCGAAATTAGGTTTTTCATGTGAGTTGATTTTAGAAGATGTGCCAGGTGTTCCACAAACGGATTATCATCAAAACGGCAATATACTATTGGATGAGTTAACGGGTGCTAATATCCACCGTTTAACTGCTGCACAAAATAGCGATGATTACTGTACTGATTTATTAATTAAGCTTAAAGAGCAAGGTAGAAAGCCGTATTGTATACCATTAGGCGGCTCAAACGTTATTGGCAGTTTAGGTTATGTTCGTTGTGCGATGGAGTTAGTAGAGCAAATAAAACAGCAACAGCTTGAGATAGACCAGATTGTATTTGCTTCGGGTTCTGCAGGTACTCAGGCGGGTTTGCTAGCGGGCTTGATTGCATGTGACAGTAATATTCGGGTACTGGGTATTAATGTCAGTCGCTCAGAACAAGAACAGACTACCTTAGTGACAGGGCTGTTGCAGCAAGTATTAAGTTATTTAGAAATAGATCCAAAACACGCGCAAGGCAGAGTGCATACTAATGGTGATTATTTTGGCCGTGGCTACGGAATCCCTACAAACGAGATGATTGCAGCAATCAAGCGTTGCGCATCACTTGAAGGCTTAATGCTTGACCCTGTTTATACGGGCAAAGCTATGGCTGGTTTTTTTGATCTTATCGAACGGGGCGATATTGCCACCGGATCGAAGCAATTATTCTTGCATACTGGAGGCTCGCAAGGCTTGTTTGCCTATCGTGAGATTTTCGACTAATAGCGGTTATTTTTTGGGTGTGCGAGTGTTCTTCTTTTTCTTAAAAATATCGAGCAGCTTATCTTTTTTGCTTTTTTGATCAGGGTAAGCGCTCTCGAAGCGCTCTTTCATATCTTTAAAGCCTGCTTCCTTCTTTTCATGCTTCGCCAAATGTTGGCGCTTTTTAAAATCAATAACATTGTCGCTCACAGTGCTCTCCACTTATCAACTGTTAATTATTCTAGAATCAGCTGTTAACCGCTATGAATTAGCGCCAAGCTTATGAGCTATAAGAAAAAAATTCCAAATCAACTTTCATCTATAGAGTGAAGGCGCTACACCTCTTTATACTTGTTAAATCACGCCGTAGCGGTGTTACGAATTTTGTAAAGGGAATAGCCATTAACTGCAATTCGTGCCTTGCTACGGCGTAATTTATCTGTGTCTAAAAAGGTGTCCAACAACTGAATCTAGAATATTAGATGGTGTTGAATTTAGAAAGTTCAAGTGTGAGGGAAAGAGGCGGCAATTTTATCATTGCACCTCTTTTTTAATTAGAGCAGGAGAGAGTAAAAGAGACGGTTAAGAGTCGTCTTCGTCTGTCTGAGTTTGAGCAGCGGGTGCTACATCATCAACAGAACTCTGGGAGTTCTCAGAAGCATCTAACATTTCCTCGATTATTTCTCTTATTTTAGCGAGGCTTGAAGCGAATACTGATTGTTGTTCGTTATCTGCTTCGATGAATCGGTTATCTTGCTGTACTAAACTGTCAAGTAAACGTTGGCTGACGCTGGTTACATCCTGCAAGAAGTCTAATTCAGGTTGTTGAATTGCCTGCGCGAAATTATTAATCAGATGACCTGAAAGCTTACCTACATCTGGTGTGGCATTGTTTTGCACTTGTCGATAGCTGCTGGCAGCACTGTACTCTTGTGAGCGGGTCAGTTGTAAATTCATTGAAGCCAACTCTGTTTTATCTAAGCTGAATTCAGATGCGATTTCAAAGGCTTTTTGTACATCTCCATTGAAGAATTCATTGGATATTTCAGTGACTTCACCAATTAATTTGGAGATAGCTTCGAGCTCGTCTTCATCTAAGTCGCCTTGTACTTGGAATGAAAGTGCACTGCTCTGCGATTGGCTTGCTTCATAAATAGCGCTGTAATTGCCGTTGCCATCCCCCGAGTAGGCAAATGCTTGTTCGCTGTTTTGCTCGTTGGCAAAAACAATTTTAACCGTGTCGCCGTCTTGGGTTTTAAGATCGAGGGAGAAAGTCTCTGAACTACTGTATCTTTCAACCCCAGCCGCTTGAGTATGATAAACCGGCAGGGAGCCTGAGGTATTGTTAGATGGGTTAATGGCCTCTAAAGCTTCAAACGTTTTTACTTCAGTTTCATCAATGCCGGCGGCAATGTCATCAGTGAGGAAGTTTAAACTCTCTAAAATTTCGCGCGCTTCATCAAATCCTTTTTGAACGCCCTCAACAGCAGCGTCATATTTCGCTTGTATCTCAGCTTCACTGCGGCCATCGTTGCGCGCATTTTGCAATCCTTGAGCGACAAATTTAGAAATACGCTCTGCAATTTTAGAGGGACTAAAGTCATTGGCTGCTAAATCTGTCACGTCATCTTTTTGTAAACCAGGGACGTTTTTAGCGAGTCTTGCAAGCATCGCGTCATTCGCTGTAGTGCCAGGGCTGCGCTGAGCATCATTTTGTAGCTCTGTAATCTCAGTGTGTTTATGCACATAAGACGTGTTCGAATAAAATGTATTAATCATGACGTGGGCCTCTTAAATTAATCCGATAATAACGTATCGGCCCAGCATAAAATATATTAAACAAATAAAGCTCTGTATTAATTTATTTCAAGGTGATAGTTTAAAAGGCTCGTCTAACTCGGTAAAAGCACGCGTTTTTTATTTATTTGTAGCGAATATGATACAGTCGTTATATGAGTTTTTGTCATGTTGGAGTATGAACAAGCGTTCAGGTTAAGTGTTGGTTTTTAAACGAATGTTTATTGAATATCTGCCAGCCCAGTGAAAAAATGCTAGTATGATTACTGTTAACCGAACAATGGGAACTAATAATAGTAAGAGGTTAGTTAAAGGAATTATGAGAGATATTCACAAAGGCGTCATTTTATTGATTATGGCTGTGCTAGCAAGCATCGCCTCGCTTTCTGTGGAAGATCGTCATTGGAAAATGCCTTTTATAACTTTTGATTCTCCGCAAAATGATGATGTTGCAAAACTGCAAGCGCAATTGTTAGCTGGACTTGATCCTACACAAAATACAGCGCCAACAGCTGCTGGTAATCCCGCGAAGTTGCCTCCGGTAGTCTGCTTAAAGGGTAAAATAGCGCGAGACAGTAGTGCTGATCTTTATCACAATGCGATTTATGTCTCGGTAAAAGATGTCAGTGATACTTATATTGAATTGTCTGATAATCAAATACTGTTACTAAAAAGCGCCTTTGAAACTCAATCCGCAAGTGTCATTAGCGCACTACCTGTTGATGTCAAACAACGTCTAAATCAGGCGGTCAGTGTTGGTGGCTGTGGTCAAATCGATTTATATCTGTCTAAGATAAAAACGTAAGATAGTCAGTGTTTGCATTATTTTGATTTTCTCTTAGATAGCCATACATAAAACCTGTTGTTTTTCCTATACTAGGGAACACGCGATTAAGTCCCTAAATGTGCTTTTTGTAAGGTAAGTCTAAGAAGACATATCACGGATAAGGAAACGTAGTAAATGGCCAGGTCCTTTACACGTTTTCTAACAAAGTTAATACAGATGAAACGAGGTTTTATCTCTGATGGCCTCTTAGAGATTAACCTTTCGGGGCGTACAGGGTATTGCGTGCACTTTGTTAATGCTTTTCGCCGGGCAACCAGCCCGCCTATAAGTATTGCCTCAATCACGAAAAATCCTGTACGCCAGAGACGTTTTGGACTTTATCGCATGTTCCTTAATTAACAATTATAAAAGCAGAGAAATCATGGTGAATAAAACCAGATCCGAACAAGTTGCCAATACTAACGAGATACAAGAGCGCAACCCGTTATTGATTGCAAACGATATTAATCATATTCTGGTGAATGGGGCGCAAATTTCATTCAGTAAACTGCGTCGTGCAGGTTCTCATGATGCCCGTACTTTTTATTTTGCAGAAATTGGGGTTTATTTAGAAGTGTCCCTATCATCGGGTTCAGGTATTACTGATGATTCGCGCAGAAGGCTAGCTAAAATTCATCAGAAAGCCCTTAATACATTGATGGATGCCAATCGTGTGGATAGCATCAAAGCTTAATTGGCAGCGAAACTTTTAGCCCGCGTTTCATTTTAAGAAAGCGACACTGCTGAAAGGTAGCTTTGAGTAGAACAAGAGCTGGCTCTCAGTGTGCCAGTGATGTATTGATTCAAGTTGTATTTTTTAACAGGCATTGATACATGCCTCGATTGATCGGATAAGGTTTAATATTGGAGACATTTAATTCTAAAGAGTTTTTAGCACGCCTAACCACTCGTCCAGGCGTCTACCAGATGTTAGATGAGCAAGGTGAACTACTTTATATAGGCAAGGCAAAGAACCTTAAAAACCGCGTCTCTAGTTATTTTCGAGCAACAGGCTTATCGATTAAGACACAGGCGCTGGTTGCCAAAATTGCCAATGTTGATATCACCGTCACCCACGGTGAAACTGAGGCCTTGCTTTTAGAGCAGAACCTGATCAAACAATACCGACCCCCGTACAATATCCTCTTGCGTGATGATAAAAGTTATCCTTATATTTTCATTAACGATGGCGAAAAATACCCGTCGGTTACGTTTCACCGTGGAGCGAAAAGACGCAAAGGTAAATATTTTGGGCCGTTCCCCAGTGGCACTGCCGTGCGTGAAACGCTCAATTTACTACAGAAAATTTTCCAGATACGTCAGTGCGATGAAAGCTTTTTTAAAAATAGATCAAGACCTTGTTTACAACACCAGATAAAGCGTTGTACAGCACCTTGTGTAGAGCTTATCGATGCCCATCAATACGGCATTGATATCAAGCACGCGATTATGTTTTTAGAGGGAAAAAGTACCAAAATCATGTCTGATTTAGCGGCGCAAATGGAAGAGGCTGCTATGGCTTTAGATTTTGAGCGCGCAGCAATGGTTCGTGATCAAATACAATCACTACAGCACACGCAAGAGCAGCAATCAGTCATTGGCGGTAATGGTAATGCTGATATTATTGGCTGCGCTATGCAAGCGGGGGCTGTTTGTATCTATCAAATGTTTGTGCGCGGTGGGCGCGTTATAGGAACAAAAGCGCTCTATCCAAAAGTATCTATAGAGCAGAGTGAACAAGATATAATTTCGGCTTTTGTCGCTCAGTGGTATTTAAGTGCTAATCGCGAAATCCCCGAAAGCATTATTGTCAGTCACGCACTAGATGATACAGAGGTTTTACAAGAAGCACTGTCGCAAAAGCGCGGCGCCAAATTAGAAATTAGTGCCAACGTGCGTGGTAATAGGGCAGGGTGGCAAAAGCTTACCCAAACCAATGCAGAGCAACAGTTGGGAAATCAGCTGGCAAGTAAGAAAAATATATTTTTACGATTTAGTGCGTTACAGGAGAGCTTGCAATTAGAAGAAATGCCCAAACGATTAGAGTGTTTTGATATTTCTCACAGTTCCGGCGAAGCGACTGTGGCCTCATGTGTCGTGTTTGATCACAACGGTCCGCTTAAAACAGATTACCGACGTTTTAATATCGAAGGGATCACAGGAGGTGATGATTACGCTGCGATGCATCAAGCGCTGACAAGACGGTTTGCGAGGCTAAAGAAGGGAGAGGGAAAGAAGCCAGACATACTTTTTATAGATGGCGGTAAAGGTCAAGTAACTCAAGCAGTTGATGTATTAAGTTCGCTAGAAATTTATGATATCCAAGTAATAGGCATTGCCAAAGGCGTTACCCGAAAACCTGGACTGGAAACCTTGATTAATCCAGATACCAATGAAGAGATTGTTATGGCTGCTGATTCGCCCGGTTTGCATCTTGTGCAACATATAAGAGATGAGTCGCACCGCTTTGCAATTACTGGCCATAGGGCAAGACGAGGTAAAGCACGTAAACGCTCTAAATTGGAAGATATAGAAGGAATAGGTCCTAAACGTAGACGGGAATTACTGAAACATTTCGGTTCAATCCCCTCTATTGAGAGCGCAGGCATTGAAGAAATTAAAAAAGTCTCTAGTATAAGCACGGCGTTGGCACAAGATATTTATGCAGCGCTTCATCCTGATTAATAAAAGACACACTAGGAGTAGACCAGTTTTACGCTTTAAGAATTATTGTTTTTAGCATAACTGTCAATTTATGAATATACCGAATATTTTAACTTTACTGCGTATCGCGCTCATACCTATCTTGCTTGTCTTGTACTACTTGCCTTTTAATTGGGTTAATTTAGCTTGTGGTATGGTTTTTGCAATCGCTTGTCTTACCGATTGGCTAGATGGGTACATTGCTCGCAAGTATGATCAAAGCACTAAACTCGGCGCATTTTTGGATCCAGTTGCGGATAAACTCATTGTCGCTGTTGCTCTAGTGCTGCTTTGTGTCACTTATGCAACACCTTGGGTAACCATTCCTGCGATAATTATTATTTGCCGCGAGATTGTTATTTCCGCGCTTAGGGAGTGGATGGCAGAGCTAGGTAAACGCTCTAATGTGAAAGTCTCTTCTGTGGGGAAAGTGAAAACGGCCATGCAAATGTTGTCAATTTTGATCATGCTTTCGTTTGATCCTGGTACTTGGTATAGCATGGTGGGTGTGGTCGCGATGTATATCGCTGCAATATTGACAATATGGTCGATGTTTATTTATTTAAATGCAGCGTGGAGCGATTTAAAAAAACACAGCTAATTTAGATTTTATATCGACCTGTTTGCTTAAGTCTTTGATATACATGACAAAGACTTAAGCAAAGTGGAAGGGTGGCTGGATTAGTTCAAAACAGCTTATAAGTGGTTAATAAATAAGCAAAAAATATTTTTTATAAATTATTGACAACCCCGCCGATTTCTCTATAATACGCACCTCTTGTAACAGAGAACGCAGCAAGCGGGAATAGCTCAGTTGGTAGAGCGCGACCTTGCCAAGGTCGAGGTCGCCGGTTCGAACCCGGTTTCCCGCTCCAAGTTTTCTCTTCTTTGTACAAGTATGGGGCGCGATGACAGAGTGGTCATGTAGCGGACTGCAACTCCGTCAACGCCGGTTCGATTCCGACTCGCGCCTCCATTTATTCCTTTCAGTTTGTTGCAACTGACACTCGAAGCCCGGGTGGTGGAATTGGTAGACACAGGAGACTTAAAATCTCCCGATCGCAAGATTGTATCGGTTCAAGTCCGATCCCGGGCACCAATCATTTTTCAGTCACAGCTGAAAAGATGGGTCGACAGATTTTTGAGTGCAACTCAAAATATCGAGAGACACCAAATCCAATTACACCACTTACTTTTTTTATTTCACACTGAAGAATAAACCCTTCGATATCGTCTCTACAATTCCAAAAAGAATGAATTGGTGGACGCAGTAGTGGACTTAAAATCTCCCGATCGTAAGATTGTATCGGTTCAAGTCCGATCCCGGGCACCAATCATTTTTCAGTCACAGCTGAAAATATGAGCCGACAGGTTTTTGACCAGAGGTCAAAATACCGAAAGGCATCAAGCTAAGTCGTACTACTCATTCTATTTTTATTCCCTCTAAAGAATTAATATCTTCGATGTCGTCTCTACAATTCCAAAAAAGAATGAATTGGTGGACGCAGTAGTGGACTTAAAATCTCCCGATCGCAAGATTGTATCGGTTCAAGTCCGATCCCGGGTACCAATCATTTTTCAGTCACAGCTGAAAATATGGGTCGACAGATTTTTGAGTGCAACTCAAAATATCGAGAGACACCAAATCCAATTACACCACTTACTTTTTTATTTTACACTGAAGAATAAACCCTTCGATATAGGTCCGTCTCTACAATTCCAAAAGAATGAATTGGTGGGCGCAGCAGTGGATTTAAAAACTCCCGATCGCAAGATTGTATCGGTTCAAGTCCGATCCCGGGCACCAATCATTTTTCAGTCACAGCTGAAAATATGAGCCGAAAGGTTTTTGACCACAGGTCAAAATACCGATAGGCATCAAGTTCAGTCACCCATCTAAAACAAAACGAACCTTATTCCTCTTTGTATTTTCACTTAAAGAATCCTTCGATATCGTCTCCTCAATTCCAAAAGAATGAATTGGTGGATACAGATGTTGACTTAAAATTTCCCGTTCGCGTATCACCATAAATAGCTGTCGGTTCAAGTACGGCCCCGAGTACTAGTCATTAAAGGCATAAAATCTAGTCAAACCCCTCAAGTAATGCAAATCAACTTCCTCTAGCGATATTTTTCACCGAAACATAAATATCTTCGATACTCATTTTTTCTACAAGCACGCTTTCGCTATCTATTAGCGAGTTTTAAGCTCTTTATTGACCTAGTTGCATAAATGATAGGTTTTACTCATGTAAGCTTGGCTAGTGGCAGTCACACTGAGGTATCGTCATAAGTGATTGGTAAAAGGAAGACCAAGGCGCTCAATGAAGAGACGGAGTGAATCTCAATAACCCGGCCGGTTTTTCTTCAGAATATTAATGTCTTTTAGCTTTACCTCTCGTCTTTTACATTGGCTGTGCAAGCAATAATTCATAGCTAAATATAGTCGCGCAGATGAATATTGGTGTATTCTCCTATAGCGCTTCACTTGCCGTTAGTGCTTAACTTGTTTAAATCTCACACAGTTGTACAGGAAAGGACTTCTGAGCCTTGCCATCGTCAAGGAATCAAATTATGTGTAAATTTATCTCATTATTCTCGATATTTGTGTTTAGTATCAATATTGCTTATGGCGCGGAAAATATCGAAGTTCACTATCAAGATAGACGGCCTGAAATGCTTAGGTCTGCTTCTGGCTCACCACAAGGGCCTATTATTGACATCGCAGAGCATCTACTAAAGTCTTTGGGATTAACACCCTCGTACAGATATGTTCCCTGGGCTAGAACACTGCGCATGTCTCAAAATAACGCAGATATATTTTTGCTACGACACTCAATGCCCGATGAAAGAAGGCGCTATTTAGACCCTATTATTTATGGGCTAGAAACACGTCATGTACACTTTTTTAAACGAAAAGGGTCGAGTGTTCAGGTTGAAGCCTTTGAAGATTTATATAAATATAATATAGCAGTGCGCAGAAAGTCTTTTTACTTCCCTAGATTTCAAGCAGACCCGCAATTGAATAAGATAGCAGTAAACTCCGATGACCAGATGATTCGTATGCTGATGAGTAACAGAATCGATTTGATTATATTTAACCAGGAAAAAATTTTTATTGACCATCTAAAGGCAATGAATATTGAAATGGAAAATAAATTTGAAGAAACTCAATACAAGCATACCTATCTCAATCCTAGATTTTTTTCCATACCTAAGGAGAGTAAAAACTCTAAACTATACCAGCAACTTAATTGCAAAATGTATCAACTAAGAAAGAGTGGTTTTATTACCCAAACTTTCCAAAAATATAACGTAATAGCACCAGCGCAAAAGTTTACTGATATTGATTCTCTGCAACAGGCTCAAAACTGCCTTTGAAAAGCGCTCAGATCACCCAGGGTGCTAATTTCTAAAATTTATAAATTAAGCCATTGTTTGTCAGGGGTGTAGTTACTTTAGTGACTCGCTGTTAATAGTAAGGCTTAAAATCAATTTGCACTTCGCTAGTATTTAAAACACACTTCTATGATGTTTGTTTTCTTTGGAAGCGCTATTAAGTGGTTAATAAACAAGCAGATATTAAACAGTATAAGTTGTTGACAAGTCCGCCAATTTCTCTATAATGCGCTCCACTTGTTACAGAGTACAGCAAGCGGGAATAGCTCAGTTGGTAGAGCGCGACCTTGCCAAGGTCGAGGTCGCCGGTTCGAACCCGGTTTCCCGCTCCAAGTTTTCTCTATTTTGTACAAGCATGGGGCGCGATGACAGAGTGGTCATGTAGCGGACTGCAACTCCGTCAACGCCGGTTCGATTCCGACTCGCGCCTCCATTTATTCCTTTCAGTATGTTGTAACTGACACTCGAAGCCCGGGTGGTGGAATTGGTAGACACAGGAGACTTAAAATCTCCCGATCGCAAGATTGTATCGGTTCAAGTCCGATCCCGGGCACCAAACATTTTTCAGTCACAGCTGA
>Ga0209395_1008972_pt1 | contig 10059 bp, 8 predicted proteins | sample GOMGulsemesocosm_3_FD_184635 | JGI IMG/M metagenome (GOLD analysis project Ga0209395, IMG submission 184635) | Methane-oxidizing microbial communities from mesocosms in the Gulf of Mexico - GOM9D Gulf of Mexico (SPAdes) (version 2) | ecosystem: Environmental > Aquatic > Marine > Cold seeps... | reverse complement strand
AAAGTAAGGGAGCATTAAGAAGCTAGGGCTGAACTTTAAGACAGAATTTATTTCGTCATATGAATTGTTGTGGATAGAATTTACTCTTACCACTAATGCATCTTTTTGTGTAATTTGAGTTACCTTTTTTAAATCTTCTAATGTATGATCGGTTAAAAATAAGCCTTTGTCTTTTTGACGAGCTATCTTTGTCTTTTTTTCAAGATCTAACATTATGCGTTGTATGCCATTTTTTTGTGAGGCAATTATATGGTCAATATTGTTTGAAATAAAAGTCAGTATCAAAGTTTTAGAGGGATTTTTTTTGTATTGATGTCTAGTTTTTCTTCATCTGTATGTTCGAAATTAATAGCTTCACTATTTACATGTAAAAGCATTAAATCAGAATTTATGGCTTTGAAACCATGCCAAATTCCCGGTGGGATTTTTATCAATTGGGGTTTTTCTGCGCTAATATGATAAATACACTTATGACCAAAGGTAGCAGTGTTTTTTCGTTGGTCAAAAAGGCCAATTTTCATAGTGCCTTTTACAACAAAAATATAATCGGTTTGGGCAGTGTGTTTGTACCACGCTTTGGTGATGTTGTTATTCGTAAATGTAAAATATACTTGACCGAACTTGGTGAAAAAAGGATCGTCAGTTCTGATGACTTCTTGAAGAAATCCACGGTCATTGGTGATTTTTTTTAAATTAATTAATTTGATACCTTCAATTTCTTCCATTATTGTATTACTTTTTTCGAAATAAATAATTTGCCTAAATAGATTATAGATTTTGTTAGCCTATTAGATTTATAAACGGAAATTCTGGTTTTCTTTTTTGTTTCCTTCTTTAAGAAATTAAAAAAGCCAGTGTATTTAAAATGTAGCAGTAAAATCTCATATTTTTTTGGATATACGATATTTCCTTGTGGTAAGCATTGATGTCTTCCTCCGAAAAAAATGGATTCAGATATTTGATCAGGGTTGAAAGCAAAAGTTTTGTCAAATGCGTGTCTTCTCTTTCCTTTAGTTATGTGCTTGTATAAAATCTCTTTTTTGTTTGTTGGGAATTTTCCAATCATATCGTAACCAGTGGAAGGGATGTATGTGATTCCTTTTGTGGTACAGTTTTGTAAGTAGTTTTTGATATTGCCTTGGTAGTAAAAATGTTCGTCAAGATTGCAAAGAATTACCCAGTCTGCGATTTTTTTACTTCTTTTCCAGACTTGATTGTAAAATTTGTTGAAATCGACAATATTAGAACCTGTATTTCTGAAATCAGAAGTGTCTGTAAGAGTTACGTTATTTAGGTTTTCTAATAGTTTTTTGGAGTCATCTTCAGAACCATCGTCAAAAATAAAAATTTCATCAACCCAATTGTAATGATTAAGGAAAAAAGGAATCATTGAGGATTCATTCCAGCAAAGCGCGTATAGGTGAGTTACCATGGATGATTTTTAGTTGTCAATAATACGATATTAGGTATGTTATTCAAGTCTATATCCAATTTAATTTGTAACAAAGTATTTATTTTACAGTTTTGTTGGTTTTAATAAGTGTCAATCTCTTATTCATAAACCAAATCCACAAAGGAGGAATCAAAGCAAGCAACATCATACCAGGGTACCCAGTAGGCATTTGAGGGCTTTCAGGATGTGAGTTTAAAATTTGATATTTTTTACTTCCATTTTTATGATGGTCAGAATGTCTAGATAGATTGAAAAGAAATAACCTTCCTATTGGATGATCCGAATTCCAAGAATGTGTGGGATTGGTTCTTTCATAGCGATCGTTTATTTTTTTTCTAAGCAAACCATAATGTTCAATATAATTTACAGTTTCTAATAGCAGTATTCCGAACAAAGCTGCTCCTAAGAATGCGAGTAAGGTAGAGGAGCCAAACAAAAAATAAATACTGATTAAAAGTAAGGCATTCAGATAGGTATAACAAACCATTCTATTTCCCCATGAAAAATTATACTTTCCCAAACGCTGCATTCTCTTAAATTCTAAATTCCATGCCATTCTATAGCTTGAAAAATGGGATCGAAACCAAAAGAAGTAAATAGGTTCGTTTTTTCTAGCTGTAGCAGGATCCTCAGGTGTTGCAACATGATAATGGTGTCCACCATTGTGATAAGGTAAAAAATGAGTATCCAATGAACTCAATAAAAGCAATTCTCCTAAAAATTGAATAAATCGATGGTTTTTATGTCCCAATTCATGTCCAACATTTAATCCTAATACACCACATGAAAGCCCCATAGCAGTAATTTTTCCAAAATAAGAAAGACTCAGGAATTCAGTATTAGAGATAGTACATAGGAAATAAATCAATAAAATATATTGAATAGGAAGACTTATGTATAAAATCCAATCGTAAATGATTTTCTTTTTTTCATGAAGGCTTTTTTTTCTGTCAAAATTGCGAGTGTCTGGTTCTATAAAAAGTTCTAGAAAAGGAATCAAACCAAAAAAAATAAATAAAGCTAAAAAAGTGAAGATACCTTCTAGTTGAAATGAAATAAAAACAACCAAAGGTAAAGTGTAGGCTAAAAGATATTTCAATCGTTTCATTTGTTTCTTGTTTTGGTGCTATCGCTTGTCAACTTTGTTTTGATCATATGATATCTATTCGATTCATAGAACGCAAAAAAGAGGATGTATTTTGATTAAGTCTATAAAATTACCAATAAATTAAGGATAAATAAGAATTAAATGCTAAAAATTAGGAATTTATAGTTGAATATGAAAAAATAATATTTGATATTTGTTGCCATTAAATGGAAAATAAATTTATAGAAAATAAACTGCATATTTTGGTCTCTGTGATAGTCATATCGTAAGGGGTAGAAGGATGTATTTAATAAACTATTAAAAACCTTCTGATATACTTGGAAGGTTTTTTTATGAAGTCTTTGAAAGTAATTTTAAAGGTTTATCATTGTAGATTTATTGATTTAAGGTGTTGTTTTTTAGGTTTTTAGGTTTTGTTTTTTGAAATTGAATAACGTAGAAGGAATAGAAAAAAAAAGAGAAAATTAATAGACAATCCTACATTTGCTAAGTAAATAGAATTTGCTTTAAGAATAAGTGGTTTTCAGAAGAGAAAAAAAAGATAAAAATGGCATTAAACAAACACAGTAGTAGATTGACCCAAGATGAATCTCAACCAGCATCGCAAGCTATGCTTTATGCAGTTGGTTTGACAGATGAAGATATGAACAAGCCTCAAATAGGTATTGCTAGTACAGGATACGATGGAAACCCTTGTAACATGCATTTGAATAATTTGGCAGCAGAAATTAAAAAAGAAGCGAATAATTCTGGTTCAGTTGGTTTGGTGTTTAATACTATTGGAGTGAGCGATGGAATTTCCATGGGAACTTCAGGGATGAACTATTCTTTGGCTTCTAGAGATATTATTGCAGACTCAATGGAAACTGTTATGAATGCGCAAAGTTACGATGCATTGGTTCCTGTTGTCGGTTGTGATAAAAACATGCCAGGTTCAATTATTGCAATGTTACGTGTAAATAGACCTTCAATTATGATGTATGGAGGAACTATTGCATCAGGGAAGTACAAAGGAAGAAAATTAAATATTGTTTCAGCATTTGAAGCGTTAGGTCAGAAAGTAGCGGGAGAAATTGATGAAACAGAATATAGAGAAATTATAAAAAGTGCCATTCCAGGAGCTGGAGCTTGTGGAGGAATGTACACTGCCAATACAATGGCATCTGCAATTGAAGCAATGGGATTCTCATTACCATACAATTCTTCAATTCCTGCAGAGAATCCAAACAAACTTTCAGAAAGTGAAAGAACGGCTTTGGCTGTTAAAAATTTATTAGAATTAGATTTGAAGCCTTTGGATATCATTTCTAAAAAATCTATTGAAAATGCGGTAGCAATAGTAAATGCTTTAGGAGGATCTACAAATGCGGTATTGCACTTTTTAGCTATTGCACACGCTGCGGATATTGAATTTACTTTAGAAGACTTTCAAGCAGTAAGTGATAGAACACCATTAATAGCAGATTTAAAACCATCTGGAAAATATTTAATGGAAGATGTTCATGGTGTAGGTGGAACCCCTGCGGTAATGAAGTACCTTTTAGATAATGGGTACTTATATGGTGATTGTATGACAGTTACTGGAAAAACATTGGCTGAAAATTTGGAAAATATAGAAGCGATTTCATTTGAAGACGATCAAGATGTGATTTATCCAAAAGAAAAAGCATTGAAATCTTCTGGGAATTTACAGATTTTATACGGAAACTTAGCCGAAAAAGGAGCTGTAGCAAAAATTTCAGGAAATGAAGGATTGTTATTTGAAGGGAAAGCAGTTGTATATGATGGTGAGCAAGCAGCAAATACGGGTATTGGTAATGGAGAAGTCGAAAAAGGAGATGTCGTCGTTATTCGTTATGTCGGCCCTAGAGGAGGTCCTGGGATGCCAGAAATGTTAAAGCCTACTTCTATAATTATGGGAGCTGGTTTGGGGAAATCAGTTGCATTGATTACTGACGGACGTTTTTCTGGTGGAACACATGGATTTGTAGTAGGTCACATAACGCCAGAGGCACAATCAGGTGGTACCATCGGATTGCTGAAAACTGGAGATAGAATTAGAATTAGTGCGGAAGACAATACAATCAATGTTTTACTTTCTGAAGAAGAAATAGCAGAAAGAAGAAAAGAATGGGTTGCTCCAGCATTAAAACATACTAAAGGAATTTTATATAAATATGCGAATACAGTAGCAACCGCATCAGAAGGTTGTGTTACTGATAAATTCTAGAACTGTTGCATGCAACGGTTCCACAATTTTTAAAAAATTTGTGATAAAACAAGATTAAAAAATGCAGAATTCAACAACACAAAATAAACCAACCGAAAGAATCTCAGGCTCAGAAGCTGTAGTAAGAGCACTTTTGGAAGAGGGAGCAGATTTGGCTTATGGGTATCCAGGCGGAGCGATAATGCCAATCTATGATGAATTGTACAAATACCAAGATAAATTACACCATGTATTAACGCGTCATGAACAGGGAGCAATACATGCAGCTCAAGGTTTTGCTAGGGTTACTGGGAAAGTAGGTGTTTGCCTTGCGACTTCTGGTCCTGGAGCAACAAATCTTATTACTGGAATAGCAGATGCGCAAATAGATTCAACACCATTAGTGTGTATAACTGGACAAGTGGCTTCACATTTATTAGGTACAGATGCGTTTCAAGAAACGGATGTGATTAGTATTTCAGCACCCGTAACAAAATGGAATATCCAAGTAACAAAATCTCAAGACATTCCGGCTGCAATAGCGAAAGCATTTTATATTGCCGCATCAGGACGTCCAGGACCAGTATTGATTGATATCACAAAAGATGCTCAATTGGGAGAGTTGGATTACTCTTATGAAAAATGTACCAGCGTTAGAAGTTACAAACCAATACCTAAAACATCAGAAGAAGCTGTAAAAGCTGCTGCAGAAATAATCAATGGAGCAAAAAAACCATTCATAATTTTTGGACAAGGAGTAATTTTAGGAGAAGCAGAAACTGAATTAAAAGCTTTGATTGAAAAGGCAGGAATTCCTTCAGCATGGACAGTTTTAGGTTTGTCAGCATTGGAAACAGAACATCCTTTAAATGTTGGTATGGTTGGAATGCATGGTAATTATGGCCCAAATAAATTGACAAATGAATGTGATGTGTTGATTGCAATTGGGATGCGTTTTGATGATCGCGTTACTGGAGATTTGGCGACTTATGCAAAACAGGCAAAAGTAGTTCATTTTGATATTGATCCTGCTGAGATTGATAAAAATGTAAAAACGAATGTTGCGGTTATAGGGAATTCAAAAGATTCTTTAAGTATGATCTTGCCTTTTATCAACCAAAATAGACATGAGGCTTGGCACAATGAGTTCAAAGAATACGATAAGCAAGAAATAGAAGCAGTTATCAATCCGCAGTTAAAACCCACAAAAGAAGGGTTGACTATGGGAGAAGTAATCAATCAGGTGAATAAAGAAACCAACGGAGATGCTGTAGTAGTGTCAGATGTTGGACAGCACCAAATGTTTACAGTCCGGTATGCGAACTTTAATAAAACAAGAAGTAATGTTACTTCTGGAGGTTTGGGAACAATGGGATTTGCTTTGCCTGCTGCAATTGGAGCTAAAATGGGAGTGCCAGAAAGAGAGGTTGTTGCCTTTATAGGAGATGGAGGATATCAAATGACTTGTCAAGAATTGGGGACAATTTTACAAACCAAAGTGGCTGTAAAGATTGTTGTTTTGAACAATGAGTTTTTGGGGATGGTCCGTCAATGGCAGCAATTATTTTTTGACAGACGTTACGCTTCAACAGAGATGATAAATCCTAATTTTATTAAGCTAGCAGAAGCTTATGATATCAAAGCAACTAAAGTTGTTAAAAGAGAAGGTTTAGCAGGGGCGGTAAAGGAAATGATTGCATCAAAAGAATCTTACTTTTTAGAAGTTATGATTGAAAAGGAAGACAATGTATTTCCGATGGTTCCTACCGGAGCAAGTGTTTCAGAAGTTAGATTAAGCTAAGTAAAGTTATGAGTTTTGAGTGTTTGGTTGTGGCGTTTAAAAGATAAATTGCACAATTACACAGTTCAACGATTAAACAAATAAAAATGGAAGAACAATTATTTACCATATCTGTATATACAGAAAACAACCCTGGGTTGTTAAATAGAATTGCAACTATTTTCTTGAAAAGACATATCAATATTGAAAGTTTAAATGTGTCTAGGTCAGAAATTGAAAATGTACACCGCTTTACAATTGTAGCCAAAATGACGGAAACAAATGTAAAAAAACTGGTAGGGCAAATTGAAAAGCAAATTGAAGTCATCAAAGCTTATTACCATACAGATGATGAAATTATATTTCATGAAACGGCTTTGTATAAAATTGCATCAAATTTATTATTTGATAAAAGAGAAATTCAAAATATCATCAAAAACAGCCACGCAACGATTGTAACTGTAAACCCTGAGTTTTTTGTGATCGAAAAAAATGGTTTTAGAAAAGATACAGAAGACTTATACAATGAATTATTGCCTTTTGGTATTATGCAATTTGTAAGAACAGGAAGAATTTCAGTTTCAAAAACAGAAATGAAAATATCGGAAAAGCTTAAAAATCTATAATATCAAATGTATTTGCTATAAATCGTTCAAAGAATGGTTTTTAGTGATAAGAATATTGAGATATAAGCAAAGGATTTTATATTTTTGCAGTCGGAATAAAATAAAAAGAAGTAATACGTATTAATTTAGTAGAAATAAATAGAATTTGTTTTTGATAATTTAATAGAAAATAACAAATAAATAAACAATAGAAAAATGGCAAATTATTTTAACACACTTTCTTTACGTGAACAATTAGAACAGTTGGGACAATGTGAATTCATGGATAGTTCTGAATTCGATGGAGGTGTAGCAGCATTGAAAGGTAAAAAAATAGTTATTATAGGATGTGGAGCTCAAGGATTGAACCAAGGGTTGAACATGAAGGATTCTGGGTTGGATGTAGCTTATACTTTAAGACCTGCAGCAATTTCAGAAAAAAGACAATCTTATTTAAACGCTGTTGAAAACGGATTTGCAGTTGGAACTTACGAAGAAATGATCCCTACAGCTGATTTATTAATCAACTTAACTCCGGATAAACAGCACACTGCTGTGGTTACTGCTGTTATGCCATTAATGAAAGAAGGTGCTACTTTATCTTATTCTCATGGATTCAACATTGTTGAAGAAGGAATGCAAGTAAGAAAAGATATTACTGTAATTATGGTTGCGCCTAAATCACCAGGTTCTGAAGTAAGAGAAGAGTATAAAAGAGGATTTGGAGTGCCTACATTAATAGCAGTGCATCCAGAAAATGATCCAGAAGGAAAAGGATGGGATTATGCCAAAGCATATGCTGTTGGTACAGGTGGTCATACTGCTGGTGTTTTGCGTTCTTCTTTTGTTGCTGAGGTAAAATCAGATTTAATGGGAGAGCAAACAATTCTTTGTGGATTGTTGCAAACTGGATCTATTTTATGTTTTGATAAAATGATCGCTGAAGGTGTAGATGCAGGATATGCTTCTAAATTAATCCAATATGGTTGGGAAACTATAACGGAGGCTTTAAAGTATGGTGGTATTACGAATATGATGGACAGGTTGTCGAATCCAGCGAAAGTGGCTGCATTTAAGGCGTCAGATGATTTAAAAGACTTAATGCGTCCATTGTTCCAGAAACATATGGATGATATCATTTCTGGACATTTTTCTAAAACAATGATGGAAGATTGGGCAAACGATGATGTAAACTTATTGACTTGGAGAGCAGCAACAGGAGAAACCAATTTTGAAAAAACTCCTGCAGGTGATGTTGAGATTTCTGAGCAAGAATATTTTGATAATGGAGTATTGATGGTTGCTATGGTAAAAGCTGGTGTTGAGTTGGCTTTTGAAGCAATGACAGAATCAGGAATTATTGATGAGTCAGCTTATTATGAGTCATTACACGAAACGCCATTAATTGCAAATACAATTGCAAGAAAGAAACTATACGAAATGAATAGCGTAATTTCTGATACGGCTGAGTATGGGTGTTATTTGTTTGATCATGCAGCGAAGCCATTAATTGCTGAGTATGTGAAAAATGCACCAAGTAATTTAGTTGGACGTCCATTTAACGATGGTGATAATAGTATTGACAATAAAGAATTGATTGAAATTAATGCTGAGATTAGAAACCATGGTGTTGAAGAAATTGGTGAGTACTTAAGAGAGTCAATGACTGCAATGAAAAAAATCGTATAATTCTTATACAGTTTATTATAACTAAAGCCTGATAAACTTTTTAGTTTATCAGGCTTTTTATTTTGTGTAGACTTCGACAAGTTTAGGTTACGAAGAGATAATTTGAAGTTTGAATTTGTCTAACGAAGTCTGAGCTTGTCGAAGACCTAAAATAAAAACAATGATTTATCTAACAATACTGCTGTTTGTGAAAGAAGGCAAAGAAGATGTTTTTGAGAAATATGAAAGTGCTGTTTTACCATTAATGAAAGATTTTGGTGGTGAAGTTTTATATCGTATTCGTCCCGAAAAATCTAACTATATTGCGGCTCAAAAGGAGTTGCCATTTGAGGTTCATTTGGTCTCGTTTATTACAAAAGAAGATTTTGAAGCGTATTTAAAAGATACGCGTAGACAAAAATTTATGCATCTAAAAGAAGAGGCTATCAAAACATCATTTATAGTTAAAGGAAAGAAATTATGATCCCAATAGAAATTATTTTAAAAGCTCAAAAGAATATCAAAGGAATAGTAATAAAATCACCTTTGGATTTTATGAAGAACTATTCAGAACGTTTGGGAGCAACTATTTCTTTTAAAAGAGAAGATTTACAGATTGTGCGTTCCTATAAAATAAGAGGAGCTTACAATCGTATTAAAAATTTATCTAAGGATGAATTGAAAAATGGAGTGGTTTGTGCAAGTGCAGGAAATCATGCTCAAGGGGTTGCTTTGGCTTGTGATAAATTAGGAGTTCAAGGGACTATTTTTATGCCTACAACTACTCCTCAACAAAAAATTGGGCAAGTAAGAATGTTTGGTATGGCCAATATTGAGATTGTTTTAGTGGGAGACACTTACGATGAAAGTTATGAGGCGGCTGCAGCTTTTTGTAAAGAAAACGATGCTGCTTTTGTACATCCTTTTGATGATGTGGATGTAATGGCGGGTCAAGGTACAGTAGCATTGGAGATTTTAGATCAAGCAAAAGAATCGATAGATTATTTGTTTTTGCCTGTTGGAGGTGGTGGTTTAGCTGCTGGAGTAGGTAGTGTTTTTAATGTATTGAGCCCGAATACTAAAATTATAGGAATAGAGCCGGAGGGGGCCCCTTCTTTAAATGTGTCTTTAAAAAAAGGCGTGAATACTACTTTAGAATCTATCGAGAAGTTTATTGATGGAGCTGCTGTGAAAAGAATGGGAGATACTTCTTTTGAAATTTGTAAGGAGCTTTTG
>Ga0209395_1008971_pt1 | contig 10060 bp, 6 predicted proteins | sample GOMGulsemesocosm_3_FD_184635 | JGI IMG/M metagenome (GOLD analysis project Ga0209395, IMG submission 184635) | Methane-oxidizing microbial communities from mesocosms in the Gulf of Mexico - GOM9D Gulf of Mexico (SPAdes) (version 2) | ecosystem: Environmental > Aquatic > Marine > Cold seeps... | reverse complement strand
TATTATCTATTTTTTTATCTGTTTTGCGCATTGCTAGCCCACCTCTATTTGGAAACTGTCATTTTACTTATTAGCAAAGCACCTGACAATTTTATTAAAGCCTAGATATAACAAAGCCCCGATGCTTATTTACATAAGCATCGGGGCTTTGTTATTTTGTATAAAACCGCTGGGCGGACTGAAACCGTCACTTCTTTCGAAGCCAAATTTTAATCCGATTGAAAAGCAATGCCCAACATCCTCGATAAAAGAAAATAGCAAAAGTGCGCTACAGAATTAGGTGGGGAGAATAGATTACCTTACTGACAATATTCATTGTAGGAATAAATGATTTACATAGCCTCAATTGCTTAATTTAACCTAACAATCGAGGCTTTGATTAAATATAAACTCCGAGCAGGTTTATCGTTATATTTCCACTCTATATCTACGCAGGTTAACGCTTGCACGCAATAACGAATACTCGGACTTTATTCAGCTTTATTACTTTCAAAGAAGCCAATCTGTTTACTCATTTCAACAGCTTGTTCACTCATTGATTCACTAGCAGCAGCAGCCTCTTCAACTAATGCTGCATTTTGTTGCGTCACCGTATCCATTTGCGTCACTGCAGTATTAACCTCTTCAATGCCTTGTGATTGTTCTTCTGAAGATACCATGATTTCTTCCATCACATTGCAGACGCTCTCTACTGAGGTAACTATCTCATTAAGGGTTTTTCCTGATTTATTAACCAGTTTTGTCCCCTCTTCAACTTTCTTCACTGAGTTCCTGATAAGATCGTTGATCTCTTTAGCAGCGGCTGCTGAACGCTGTGAAAGCTTTCTTACTTCTCCAGCCACTACCGCAAAACCTCTACCTTGTTCGCCTGCTCGAGCTGCTTCAACAGCAGCATTTAAAGCTAATAAGTTAGTTTGGAATGCCATTTCATCAATAACACTAATAATATCCGAAATCTGACTACTCGCTTTAGTGATACTGTCCATTGCACCAATAGCATCGTTAACAACTTGTCCGCCTTCTTTTGCCGTTAGCTGTGCATCTTTGGCCAATTCATTCGCCTTTATAACCTTGCTTGCATTTTCTTTTACAACAACTGAAAGTTGATCCATGCTGGCTGATGTTTCCTCTAACGAGGAAGCTTGTTGCTCAGTGCGCTGGCTTAGGTCTGTATTACCAACAGCAATCTCTTGGCTACCTGTTCGAACACTTTCAGCAGACTTACTGATACTTTCTACTACCTCAGTGAGTTTAGTCACCGTTTTATTTGAGTCTTCTTTTAATCGTCCAAAATCACCTTTATAACTAGTGTTTATTCTCTGGCTTAGATTCCCACTAGATAAAGCTCCCATTACCCTAGAAACATCATTAAGCACATTTTCATTAACATCTATTTGCTGATTGATACTCTTACTAAGGGTAAGGAAAAAACCCTCTTTATCTTTTAAGTCAATACGTTGAGATAGATCACCTTCGCACGCCACATTAACAAGCTGTTGGATATCCCCCTCAATAACTTGAGTAAGCCTGCTCACCGTCATATTTGCATCTTGCTTCACCTTATCAAATGAGCCTTGATATTCAGTCTCAATTTTTTGCGTGAGATCTCCTTTCGACATGGCTGCAAACATTCTAACAATGTCGTTAATAACATTTTCATTTAGGGATAAAAGGTCGTTAATACTACTACTAAGTTTTTTATAGAAGCCTTCTTTATCCCCTAGTTCTATACGCTTAGATAAATCACCTTGTTTTGCAGATTCGATAACGCTTTGAATGTCTCCCTCTATGACTTTTGTTAGCTTCTCTTTCATATAGGCCATCGATTGTTGTACACCTACGGTATTTTGGGTATCCAACTCCATCGATAGATCGCCACTCGAAATTTTCTCTGCAATATCTTTAAGATCAATGGGGTCCGCACCTAATTGCTTCAAAACCACTTTTGTTAAAAAGTAGGTAATCAAACCTCCAATAATTAGAGCTAATAAAGCACCAACTAATGTTACCGCAGTTGTAAAAAAGGCAGTTGACTCCTGTTGCTCTGTTCGTACTTGGATAAGTTTCGCTTCAGCACCAACAAACTCAGCGAGTACTCCTCTCATTTTATCCATATACTTTTTGCCAATCCCCTTTTCGATAAACTCAGTGACATCACTTATCGAACGGTTTACTTCATTCATTGCTCTTCTAGCTTCTATCTCGGGATAAGCAGCCTCAACCTTCCAATCGTTCGCCAGCTGGACAGCTTTATCTAAATCTTTTGTAAGCGCCTCTTTAGCAGCAGAATGACTAATAAGATCGTAAAGGCCATCTTTGTGTTGTTTAAAGGTTTTTATTCCCGCAATGTAAGGTTCTAGAGAAGCTTCAACACCAGATAATAAAAAACCGCGCTGACCTGTTTCTTGATTAACCATATCCATCAACAGTGCATTAACTAGCATTTGCGCTTCAAGATCACCAGATTCCACAAATACCTTTTTAAGAGAGGCGACTGCTTCTCTAAATCCATCAAACTTCTCTTTGCCAACTGTACGTTTAGAGATATCTTTAAAATGATTACTTGCAGCTTCCCCCTGTGCGACTTCTCGGCGATACTGCATTGCAACTTTGACATGCTCTTCTTGCCATTTATTTTGCATGACCTCTACACTTTCTAGCCGGCTAACTTGCACTGCGTTATCTTGAACTTTAGCTTTTGACTCAACAAGTAATCGAGCAAAGTCAGCCTTACCGTTTGTATAGGGCTCTAGGAATTCGTCTTTACCCGCAACTAGGTACCCTCGTAGCCCAGTCTCCATATTTACTAATGAACTTGTTATACCATTACCTAAGTCTATCGCTTGGTACGTATGCGCTACCCAGCCACTCGTTCTTAACAGCTTATTTAGACTGACATAAACAGTTACTGCGATAATAACTATCAATAGTAACGGAATTGAAAAACCAAAAATTAACTTCGATTTTAATGCTAACTTTTCAAAAAAATTCACAGAACCTCCTAAGATAACAACTTTTATTGTCATCAAAAAAATAAAACTAACATCAATTCAGTCTAGCTATGTAATCCATACATACAAGTTGATATATAAACGAATTTATAGAATTGTTAATACACAAACGAGCAAAGTATTAAATAAAAGTCTGGCCTTAATGCTCTCAGAAATTTAACTGCCGTGCTAAAAGCATTAAAACTGTTGGTAAAGAAGGTAGGAAATTTAACAAATTAACTTAGAAGATATAATGAGGTCATAAGTACAATGAATAGCATTAAAATATAAGCCTAAATACAACAAAGTGACGATGATTATTGTTATAAGACATCGAAGCTCATCATTCGGGTGGTAGCACTGGACGAGGTTGAACAGTCGCTTATTTCACATACTTTGAGGTGTAGTGATGTTGAATCTAACAAATTCAGCACAATATAACTTTCTTTAGATACAAAAAAACCGATAGTTATTTTCATAACTATCGGTTTTTATTTGTTTTGGTACCGCTAGACGGACTTGAACCGTCACTTCTTTCGAAATCGGATTTTGAATCCCTGAACTACAGTTTGTTTAAATATTGTAGGACAGTTACCCCTTGGTTTCAATACATTTTGGTTCTTTTAGGTTTGTTAGGGTTTAGGGTGGTTTACGCCAAATTTACGCCAAATCACATACGCTCTGTATCGTATTTTAATTAAACTAAAGTGGCTCTATTTACAAATTATGTCATTCTATTCATTTTATTAAGAAAACCATAAAGGCTACCAACCATCTCTTACACAGCAACTTGCTATTCATGTACACAGTGTGACTTTTCTTCAGGGGGAGGCTTTGCTCTCCATGAGTATCAAGGCGTACCAGAAAGAGAACCTCGAACAAGAACAGTTTGGTGTGAAGAATGCGATGCTATTAAAACAGGTGTTTTCAAATATTTAGAAAAAAATACTACCCCTGAAATAGAAGAAGCAATACCTTATATCAAGTTTTTGCAATCCTCATTTTTTTATCGTTTTTCAAAGAATAAAAAGAAAGAAGTTGCTGAATTAGAGAAAGTAATTGAGACAGAGCAAAATGCAATGAAAGCTCGAATTAAATACTTTAAAAAAAGCGACTTCCAAAGCAAGTGCCTTTCATGTGGCTCTCATCAGATACACCCACTTAAGCCATTCTCAAATTATTCAAAGCACTATTTTTCACTTTCAGAAGAGCCCCCAGAAGAGACGGGAGTCACTCACTCCTGTGGCGGAATAATACAGGTAGCTCTAAGTGCGAGTTTTAATTTTGATAGTAACTATAGTCCTAAAATCATTGTATTTGATGAACATGGAAAAATAATACAGAGTGATTGAAATGGTCATTTATTCAGACTATATAGGCAATTTTCTTAACCAGTACAATTTCAATTAATAAACTTGTACAGGTTAACTTCTAATAATGGACTATGAAATTTTTTCCGCATTTTCCAAAAAAACATACTTCATCACCTAAATCCCCATTTCACTTCTAATTCATACAATAATCCGCAGATCTCGACAGATGTTCTTGGAGTAATTACTTTTTTTCTAAATTCCGGTAACTCAGGAAAAACATAATCCATTACATTCAAATTCATTGATCTTAAAGAAGCCTTCAGTTCTCTGACCTCATCTGAATCTAACAATGAAGGATCCACCCTAGACAACATAAATACAGCATCACCTATTAATTTATTTTCAGTTAATGTAGATACAATACCGCCAACCTCATCAAAATCATTCTTACCCGTACAAATTGGAACAATAATACGTACTTTATCAGCCGATTCCCCTGCCGATTTAAGTAAATCAAGGTTCTTCGATGTGTATGCACTTTGCGTATCGTATACAACTACATTTGAATCATCGTGATTATATAAATCAACGTGCTTCTGTTGATCTGTACTTTCTACAGATACGTTATACCCAAGACGTAGTAATTCTAATGAACAATAGTGAACCAATGAACTTTTAGAATTTCCCCCTTTAGTCGAGTACAGTATTAAATGTTTTTCCATTTTATATTTCTCATTAGTTAATATGAATTTCATTCAAAAATGTATAGCTTCCTAACTTTGTTAAGTTACCTTCTTTGAACCAAAGCTACTACTTACCCTTAATCTAATTCGGTACTTATTACTCATAATAATCAAACAGACTAAAATTAAACATGTAAACATGACAAACCTCACAAAATTTCAGAGTAAACCGTTCTATCACTCCGCTTTATATTCCTTATAGTCTCTTCCGAACTGCAACGAACCGCAGTATAAGGAAACAAAACCATGACTGATTTAAACGACTTTAATACACACGCAACAGACCTCAACAACTGGCAACCCATGACTAAGGTTGCCGAGGTTTTTCCTCAATTTACACAGACACAATTAAAACGTTTGTTTTGGCAAAGAAAACAGCATCAAGGCTTATCAACTTGTTACAAGCAGGTTGGGAAGCGAGGTTATGTTTGCTTGCCTTTATTTGGCCTATGGCTAGCGGGAAAAATACCAGAATAAAGTACACAACGGATAAAAAATCCTATTTCAAGCTCCTACTTACAAAGGGTGAGCACCTTTAAGGCGTAAACGAGGCGTAAAAAGGCTTAATTTCAACGAAATAATGACCAATAAAAGTACTGCATAAATTTATTAAAGCAAAAGTTAACTTAAGGAAATAAAATGAAAATACTATCAACTAATGAAGTAACTGAAATAATCGGCCGTTCAAGAGCAACACTGTATCAATGGTGGAAAGTAAAAAATTTCTTTCCTCCACCAATTCTCTATAACGGAAGAACTGTTGGTTGGCATAAAAGTGACGTTGAAAAATGGTTATCAGATAACAAAGCGTCCCACTAATTTAACTGTAGCAGTAAGTGCTAATAAGCGAATATAAGACAATATGAGTGATATTAAGCGACTGCTACCCCTTTCTATTAAATAAAAGATACTAGCTGGTGAGAGTAATCCCTTACTGCTGTTGCCCGTACAGCTTACTAGTACAGAAAACAGACAGGGTTTTAATAATATCTAGCGCCTGAGCTGTTAAATAACATGTCAAAATATAAAAGTGAAAGTCCAGTTTTTAAGATGAAAAAAAAGCTATATAAAATAAACAGTGGAAAAAATAAACCGATTTACACTCATCAAATGAAGAGAATTATTGAGCAAGTGGAAAATATGCTTACGTGGCACCGTCGTGTATTTATTGTTGTGTTTGATCTGCATGTTGGTTCTTTCTCTGCCACTAATAAACAGATATCAGCATTAATTGAAAAAGTACGTTATTACATAGAAAAAAACTATAAAACAAAAAAGTTTGGTTACTGCTGGTGTAGAGAACAACATACATCAGATAAACAACATTACCACATAGGAATAATGCTTGATGGCGCTAAGATAAATTACCCTCATAAGCTACTAGGAGGGATATTAAACATATGGAAGGAGATAACGCCAGATGGAACATTATATACACCTAAAAATTGTTATTACTCCACCATAAGGAAAAATGAGTCGGTAAAGTTAGAAGCAATTTATAGACTATCCTATCAAGCAAAAGTTTGGACAAAAGATAAGAATAACGTACACGCTAATGATTACGCTACCAGCCAAATTAAAGCTAATTTAGCCTGATTATTTAACTTATGAACTACTACATGTTTTTTAATCTTAACAATTCATTGAGTAAAAAGTCCATGTGCGCAGACTTGTAAAAGTAGGAATCATAGTGCGTAAAATAAAAACGAAAAAAACTGCGCAAAACGAATAAAACAAAAAGATATAAGGATCAAAAACAAAGGGTTACACAAATAAAATCTATAACAAAAGCAACAACACAGTCCAGAAACATGCCCACACAAAAAACCAAATAATTAATAAACGCGCGTTCTAGCCACTAATTTAGATCAAAAATAGCGACAGCCTCCATATAAAACATTGATATTTTCAGATGAATTTCTAAGTCGCTTTCGCCCCCATAGCGAGTTAGAAGCGAGTAATAGAGCACTGTATAAACTAAATTTTGGCTCTGTTCCATTTTTACTGTTTCCACCCTTGTAGTCCTATGAATTGCAAGGGTGTTATGAAAAGCTAGAAATAACTGTAATCTCTTTTTTTGATAAAGAATTAAGCATAGATGGAAATGCTGACAACAATCATCGGGAACAGAGCCAAATTTTAATGTTGTTCATGTCCCTTTAAATTATTAACTATTACATATATGGTAATGATTGCTATTTACATTTGCGGTGATAGTATATATTAAAGATACTATTTTGCGTTATTTAGTTGATGTTTGGCGATTAGTGAATGAAAACCATAACCATAAGGAATTGTTGATATTTATTTACAGTTTTCTGTATTTTAAATGGCTCGATTTTAAAATTTATGAAAAAAAATATTGTTGTTTATTTAAAATTACGCTGTTTATTCAAGGCCGTTATAAACTTAACGGTGATATTCTTCTTTTCATCATCTATTGCATCTAATTACGATGATACATGGAAGTCCGCATGTGGCATTGCTAGTGCAGTTGCTGCATACGGTACTGTTCCTGTTCCAATACCTACAATACCTGATGCCGCAGAAACTTGTATGGCAGCTAAAATTGCTACAGATGATATTAATGTAAGTAATAAAAGACTTTGTAAAATAGCTGATTTTAGAAGAAATAACCCAGATATATGCGGTGTAAAAACGTGTAATCCGAGTGCAGTATCTCGTGATGAAAGGGGCTTTTGTCAAAAGCCAAAAACTATAGCTGGTTTAGGTTCTCCTATTGTTTTATCTCTAAACTCTGATGTGATTGAAACTATAGGCATAAAACATAATATATATTTTGATCTAGATAGTAATGGTTTTCCTGAAAAGATGGGATGGATAGAGCCTGATGATGGTTTTCTTGCTCTTGATTTAAATGGGGATGGCTTGATTACATCAGGCAATGAGTTGTTTGGTGAATATACCCATTTACAGAATGGCTATCTTGCAAAAAATGGTTTTGAGGCACTTCTTGAGTTTGACGAAAATAATGATTTTGTAATCAATAGTCTCGACTCTATATACCACGAATTGTTGATTTGGAAAGAAATTAAATTGGATGGTATTTCAGAAGAAAAAGAAATATTTACATTGCCTGCACTAGGCATTAGCTCTCTTAATTTAGATTACTCTAGTTCCCCGCGAATTGACTCTAGTTATAATGAACATCGTTTCATTTCAAATTATTCTACTGATGATGGAAATGTTTGGCCTTTAGTAGATATTTGGTTTCAACATATGCCATCTGTAACAAAATTACCTATTGCTGAAAGGTTTTTATATCTTCCAGAGGCTATTGGTAGTGGTAATGTTCGAGATTTGCGTCAAAGTCTGTCGGATGATGAAAGCTTTGCTCTTACTATCGAGGCTTTCATTAATTCTGATCCCGGTGATCCTTATAGAGAAGCTTTACTTTCAGATGTACTAATCCAGTGGTCCTCCCAATATGCGATGGGTGAGCATACAGGGCAGATTGTACCTGCTTCTAAGCTGAATGTGATTAGTGCATTTTGGGGGAAAAAAATACGCACGTCTGAATCGAGAACAAGAAAATCAGATGTTTTACATGAGTTTGAAGCTCTTAAGGATATATTGTTTTATCAGTTAGTGAGCAAGACTCAATTGTATGATTTGTTTAATAAGCATACGTTTTTTACGTATCATGAGGATAAACAGATTTGGGTTGGCTCATTTGAAAAAGTAGCTCCAGTATTGGTGTCTGACATTTTTCTAGATCCAATACAAGGCAAGCAGCAGCTAAAAGACTATTACAGGGCTATTAAAGGTCAAAATACTTATTTAAAATTGAATATTAATAAATTATCTGAAGATTTTTATTCAGCTTTTATTGCTGAGTTAACTCCTAATAACCTTGTTTTATTGCAGGGGTATTTAGAAATAGAGGAAATAATTCGATCTATTGGTATTGATCCTAAAGTGCTAGTAAATACATTTACTTATCTAGGAACAAATGATTCTGATTTAATAACTGGTTCAAATAATAGCAATACAATTAATGCTGGTGCTGGTGACGATGTTGTGAATGCTGGTGGTGGTAATGATAGGCTACTAGGCGGGTTAGGTGAAGATGTACTGGACGGTAGTTCAGGTAATGATGTTTTAGAGGGTGGCGCTGGTAACGATATATTACGCGTAAGCTCGGGTGATAATCGCCTAGACGGTGGTGCTGGAGATGATTTATTAACCATCGAAAGCTGGACTACTAGTAGCAAGTGGAAGTATAGAGCTACTAATCTCTTAATTGGCGGTACAGGTAATGACCGATTAGAAGGTCATTGTGGCGCAGAAACTTATCAGTTTAATCATGGGGATGGTCACGATACTATTTTTAGTGATTGTCGTTCTAATAACGACCAAATAGTATTTGGTGAGCAAATCAAGCGAGAGCATGTCTCTTTTTCTCGTCAGGGTGAACATATTGTATTAACAGTGCAGGCTGTCGAGGATGAAGAGGCAGGCAGTATAACGATTGAAAATGCATTTTCTCATGTTAACTATCTTATTGGGCAGGTCACTTTTGCTGATGGTCGTATGTTAACAGGCCTAGATTTGTTAGATTTATCTAAAACGGTTTATGGCTCGGATGTAGCTGATGTGATGAAGGGCTCTAAAGGAGATGATGTTTTATTTGCGAAACAAGGCGATGACATTGTTGATGCTGGTAGTGGCAATGATGAAGTTCACGGTGGCGCAGGTAATGACACGTTGAACGGCGGTACTTCTGGTAATGATAAGTTGTATGGTGGAGAGGGAGATGACACATTAATTTCAAGTTCCGGCAGTGATTTACTAGAGGGCGGTACAGGCGATGATACCCTTCAATCAGGGTATGGCAATGACACGTTACTGGGTGGGTTAGGTGAGGATGTACTGGACGGTAGTTCAGGTAATGATGTTTTAGAGGGTGGCGCTGGTAACGATATATTACGCGTAAGCTCGGGTGATAATCGCCTAGACGGTGGTGCTGGAGATGATTTATTAACCATCGAAA
>Ga0209395_1008970_pt1 | contig 10061 bp, 8 predicted proteins | sample GOMGulsemesocosm_3_FD_184635 | JGI IMG/M metagenome (GOLD analysis project Ga0209395, IMG submission 184635) | Methane-oxidizing microbial communities from mesocosms in the Gulf of Mexico - GOM9D Gulf of Mexico (SPAdes) (version 2) | ecosystem: Environmental > Aquatic > Marine > Cold seeps... | reverse complement strand
AAAGCCTCATTAACGCAGCTTAATCCGCATATCTCGGTTACAGCAATCGCAGAACGAGTCACGCTGAATAGCGCGAATAATCACATGTCAACTATGTTGGCCGATATTGATTTAGTGATTGATTGCAGTGACAACATGACAACTAGGCAAGCGATAAACAAGATCTGTGTGACCCAGAAAATCCCGTTAATTGTCGGCGCGGGTATTCGCATGGAGGGGCAGTTGATCTCGTTTAACGCACAATTAGCTGATTCGGCGTGTTACCACTGCTTATATCCTTTTGATGATACTGCAGAAGTAAATAATTGCAGTACTTCAGGTGTACTTGGTCCCTTGGTTGGCATTGTTGGTTCTTTGCAAGCTCTCGAAGCGATTAAATATTTAACCGGCATGTCGTGTTCTTCACTTAATCGGTTAATGCGCTTTGACGGTAAAACCTTGCAATGGCAGTACCTTTCTGTCGCCAAAGATCCCGATTGTGCTGTGTGTGCAGGTCGCTAATAGCAATACGTAATATAAACGCTAAGACTAAGCTGTTAATTAAATACCTTTAGGTCTGAATATTTGGACTTGATGGATGGGAATATAAGATGAAATTAATCATTAACGATGAAATTAAAAACCTAGCTGTGACCAGTATTACGTCATTATTGACGGTATTAGAACAACCGGAAAAAGGCATTGCGGTGGCGGTGAACCAAGCCATTGTTGCGCGTAAAAAATGGGATGACTTTCAGTTGTCAGAAAATGATCAAGTGACTTTATTTCAAGCTATTGCAGGAGGCTAAATGTCAGCAACAACTTTAAACCCAGCATTCATATTACCAAGCGATGAGCTTGTCATCGCCGATAAAACTTTTTCATCACGGTTATTTACCGGTACGGGTAAATTTAGCGATCAAAAAATAATGGCAGATGCTCTGATTGCATCTCAATCCCAGTTAGTGACCATGGCATTAAAACGTATTGATTTAGCGAATCAAGAGGATGACATTCTTAAACCCCTGATTGCTGCTGGCATGAACTTATTACCTAATACTTCGGGTGCTCGTGATGCTAAAGAAGCAGTATATGCTGCGCACTTAGCACGTGAAGCATTGCAAACCAATTGGGTTAAATTAGAAATTCATCCTGATCCTAAGTACTTACTGCCTGATCCGATTGAAACGTTAAAAGCCACAGAACAACTTGCTCGTGATGGTTTCCATGTATTGCCATACATCCATGCCGATCCGGTATTGTGCAAACGTTTAGAAGCTGTAGGTACTGCTGCTGTGATGCCATTGGGCGCACCAATTGGTTCAAATAAAGGTATCCGCACCGCTGAGTTCTTAGAAATTATTATTGAGCAGTCTAGTGTACCTGTGATTGTTGATGCTGGTATTGGTGCACCATCTCACGCCGCCTTAGCTATGGAGATGGGCGCGGATGCGGTATTGGTTAATACTGCTATTGCAGTGGCTAAAGATCCGGTGGCGATGAGCCAAGCATTTGCATTAGCGGTACAAGCAGGTCGCCAAGCGTATTTAGCTGGGTTAGGTAGTCAAGCGCAGACGGCGGTTGCTTCTAGTCCATTAACAGCATTTTTAGACCTGTAATTACGCCAACCTAAGGTATAGACATGAGCTTTTACGAGCAATTACAAAAATTAGATTGGGATGATATTCGCTTATCTATTTATGCTAAAACAGCAGCGGATGTTGAACGGGCACTAACAAAATCACGGCTTGATCTGGATGATTTTCAAGCCTTGATTTCACCCGCGGCAGAACCCTTTTTAGAACAAATGGCGCAGCGTAGTGTGGAGTTAACAAGGCAACGTTTTGGTAATACCATCCAATTTTATGTGCCATTATATCTATCTAATATGTGTTCTAATATTTGCACCTATTGTGGTTTTTCGATGCATAACAAGATCCGTCGAACTACGTTGGATATGACGCAGTTAAACAGTGAAGCGAAAGCGATTAAGCAGATGGGTTTTGATCATTTGTTATTAGTGGCTGGTGAATCAGAGCGTAAAGTGGGAATGCCGTATTTTCGTCAGGTATTTAATGAATTGAAATCGCAGTTCTCGCATTTATCGTTAGAAGTACAGCCGCTAGAACAAGCTGAATATGAAGAATTAAAAGATCTCGGCCTTGATTCGGTATTGGTATATCAAGAAACCTATAATCCCCGCACCTATGCCGAGCATCATATCAAAGGTAAAAAGTCTGATTTTAAATATCGGATTGAAACTCCTGATCGGTTGGGCAAAGCCGGTATCCATAAAATGGGGTTGGGGGCGTTAATCGGTTTAGATGAGTGGCGTACCGATTGTTTTCATGTTGCTGCACATTTGGATTATTTGCAAAAGCGTTATTGGCAAACCAAGTATTCTATCTCTTTTCCACGTCTGAGACCGTGTGAAGGTGCATTTCAACCTAAGTCGATTATGAACGATCGCCAGTTAGTGCAGTTGATTTGTGCCTATCGACTGTTTAATCCGGATGTGGAATTGTCATTATCGACGCGAGAGTCTGAGCATTTTCGTGACAATGTTATTCCATTGGGGATCACCAGTATTAGCGCGGGTTCGAAAACCCAACCCGGCGGTTATTCTGATGATACAGACAAAGCGTTAGAGCAGTTTGAAATTGATGATGACCGTTCACCTGCTGTGATGGCTGATTTAGTCAAAACTATGGGTCTAGAGGTGGTTTGGAAAGACTGGGATAGGTCGTTAACAATACTGAAGTAATGTCATGTAGGCTGCGTTTACCAATGTGGACGCAGCCTATGTTTATTATTGAGTGATGATCATTACTTTTCTACGCTTATCGCTGTTCTCGCGAAACGTTTACTAATCAATTCAATCGGTAATTTACACAGTAAAACACCAGCTGTTAGCATTACCATCATGATCAATGATTCGTGGCTAATGGTTCTGCCGTTAACGACACTGTCGAGACCAAGTGCGATCACTGGGAATACCAAGAAACATATTGATGCCTGAAATGGGCTCGCTACTTTATTTAATTGGAAGTAAGCCATGATGCCGCCAATCCCCGCAACAACGCCAAGATAAATAACCGACAACCAAGATGTTGATGTGAACGTACTAAAATCAGGCTGCTCTACGAATGCACCAACAGCAAGTAATAATACTGAAGCAACAAGACATGGTAGGGCATTATAGGTTAGTACGTGAATACCTTGGCAACGTGTCTGTACGCTGGTATAGATAGTGGCGTGCATGAATACTGCGAGTATTAATGCGCCAACACCAATGAGGCTACCATTTGCGCTGACACCCATTTCATTGCTAATAATAGTAATCAAACTAAACAAAGCAATGGCAAGACCGGCTATTTGGTGAATATGTACTTTTTGACGATGGACTAATACCGCGAACGCTAATACCACAACCGGCATAGTGGCAAAAATAATAGATGCTAATCCAGATGAAATATATTGCTCACCAAAAATCATTAAGGTAAAGGGCGCTGCAAAATAAAATACACTGATTAAGGCAAACTCAAGCTTTTTACCTTTAGGAAACATTAGCGGAATATTTAATTTACGAGCCGCTAAAATTAATAGTGGTGCAGCCAGTGCGAAACGCAGACCTGTTGCTGTGATTGGTGGAATAGAATGTACCGCTATTTCCATCGCCATCCAGGTGGTACCCCAGATCAAACATACAGAGGCAAATAATAATGTGGCGACGAGTTTCTTGTTCATAAGGCGATCTCTATATAAGTGCTGGGATATTCAATACGATAATTCTATGCCTTTTGTTGAGGTATATGCTTTCCTATTTCCTTTTAAAAACATGTTATTTAGGTGTTAAATACTCCAGATGTTCCAATTGATGGAAATTATTGATTGCCTACCTCTTTTGTTCATACTATTCATTTTGCAATATCACCTTTTTTGCAATTAAACGTTCGTAGATGGGTTAAATTTTTCTACTGTTCAAGTTCAAAATTAGGTTGGCGGTATTTACCCCAAATCCATCTTTATAATGGGTGGGAATGCACCCATTATCAGCGCGTGCTTAGCACGGTGTTATCTTTAAGGTATTGTTATCTAGGCTTTTTATTTTAAAATGAAAATGTGGCTTAATGGTTGCTATATGGTTATCACACTGTTAATTGAATTTCATATTGATTAACAACGTTATAATTATATGGAGATTATTATGTTTAAATACGCGACGGCAATATCGATAGTACTGGCGAGCATGACCACTTTTACTGCTCAAGCTTCTTCAGGTGCATGTGATCCTGGTGAGATTGTGATTAAATTTAGTCATGTGACCAATACCAGCAAACACCCGAAAGGTATTGCTGCTTCATTACTTGAAGAACGAGTAAATAAAGAGATGAATGGTAAAGCTTGTATGCAAGTTTTTCCTAACTCAACACTTTATGATGATAATAAAGTGCTTGAAGCATTATTAAGTGGTGATGTGCAATTAGCTGCACCATCACTGTCTAAATTTGAAAAAATCACCAAAAAATTCCGTATTTTTGATCTGCCTTTCCTGTTTGATGACGTTGCTGCTGTTGATCGTTTCCAAAATTCTGAATCCGGTGAAAAATTGAAAAATTCAATGCGTCGTCGTGGTTTACAGGGCTTGGCATTTTGGCATAACGGCATGAAGCAAATGTCTGCCAACCGTCCACTTATTTCTCCAGAAGATGCCCAAGGGCTGAAATTCCGTGTGCAAGCATCAGATGTACTGGTTGCGCAGTTTGAACAACTTGGGGCTAATCCACAAAAAATGTCGTTTAAAGAAGTATACGGCGGTCTACAAACCAAAGTTATCGATGGTCAGGAAAATACCTGGTCGAACACTTATGGTAAAAAATTCTTCGAAGTACAAGACGGTGTAACCGAAACCAATCACGGTATTCTTGATTATCTATTGGTAACGTCAAACCGCTGGTGGGCTAAATTACCGAACGATGTGAAAGTGCAATTACGCCAAATCATTACCGAAGTATCTGCAACACGTAATGCCGAATCAACGCGTATTAACAATGAAAATAAAAATAACATTATAGCGGCTGGTGGTGTTGTACGCACGCTAACGTCGGAGCAGCGTGAAGCTTGGGTTACTAAGTTACAACCTGTTTGGTCTAAGTTCGAGAAAGATATTGGTAGTGACCTGATCGAAAAAGCATTAGCGTCGAATAAATCATAATACCAAGCGGCATAAGTGATTTATGCCGCGTTAAGTTAGTTTAGGGAACCACTATGAATAATGGATTATGGGCGCGCTTAGGGCGTGTCACCGATAACCTCGAAGAGCTGAATATCGCGATGTCATTAGGCGTGATGACCTTGCTCACTTTTGCCAATGTGGTGTTTCGGTATTTATTTAATGGCAATATTTTATGGGCGTTAGAATTAACGGTATTTTTATTCGCTTGGTTAGTGTTAGTGGGGGCTTCGTACGGGGTAAAAAAACATTCTCATATCGGTGTTGATATTCTCATCAATATGGCTTCAGTAAAACTACGCAAGGTTTATGCTGTTATAGCAGTAAGTGCGTGTTTACTTTTTTCCGTATTGTTGTTGATCGGTTCGTGGAATTATTGGTATCCGTTTATTACTGATCAAGCTTGGTATGAAACCGATGACATTCCGATGCCAGAATTCTTACAGTTCCTAGCTGATTGGCTTAATGAGGGAGAACGTTATGAGAAGTTACCTCGTTTTATCCCTTATTTTTCCTTACCGCTAGGTACAGCATTGCTTACATTCAGATTTGCTCAACTGTTATGGCAAGTACTTACTAATAAAATAGACCGTGTGATCGCAAGTCACGAAGCTGAAGAAGCGTTGGCGGTATTGGATCAAGAAGATAACAAGGATTAAGTTATGGTTTTAGTTATATTGTTATTGATGATCATCGGGTTCATGATGTTCGGCGTGCCAATTGCGGTGTCACTTGGTTTATCAAGTATTCTGTTTTTGCTGGTTAATTCCGATGCCAGCTTAGCATCTGTCGCGCAAACGTTGTTTAATGCGTTTGCTGGGCATTACACCTTATTGGCGATCCCATTCTTCATTTTGGCATCGACCTTTATGTCCACCGGTGGTGTTGCTCAGCGCATCATTCGTTTTGCAATTGCTATCGTGGGTTGGTTCCCTGGCGGTTTAGCTATTGCTTCTGTGGTTGCATGTATGATGTTCGCAGCGCTATCTGGTTCATCACCAGCAACGGTTGTCGCTATCGGTAGCTTAGTTATCGCCGGCATGGTTAAAAATGGCTACAGCAAAGAGTTTGCTGCCGGGGTTATTTGTAATGCGGGTACTTTAGGAATCTTAATTCCGCCGTCTATTGTGATGGTGGTGTATGCCGCCGCTACGGATGTATCTGTTGGCCGTATGTTTTTAGCGGGTGTGATTCCGGGTACGTTAGCGGGACTTATGCTTATTGTGGCTATTTTTATTACCGCTAAAGTGAAAAAATTACCTGCACAACCGTTTGTTGGCTGGAGTGAAGTATTTCGTTCCGCTAAGGATGCATCATGGGGTCTGATGTTAATTGTCATTATCCTGGGTGGTATTTATGGCGGTATCTTTACGCCGACAGAAGCGGCTGCTGTTGCTGCAGTATATGCGTTTGTTATTGCTAACTTTGTGTATAAAGACATGGGGCCTTTTGCGGACAAGAAAAGCAGTCAATCGGCGATCACCAAATCACTGCATGTATTATGTCATCCGGATACCAAGAAAAGTCTTTTTGATGCCGGTAAAATGACCATCATGTTGTTGTTCATTGTCGCTAATGCATTAATTTTGAAACATGTATTAACCGAAGAACGTATCCCGCAAATGATCACGGAAGCCATGTTAAGTGCCGGTCTTGGACCAATCGCATTTTTGATTGTGGTGAATGTCTTGCTGTTGATTGGTGGTCAGTTTATGGAACCATCTGGGTTGTTGATTATTGTCGCGCCCTTGGTATTCCCGATTGCGTTAGAACTCGGTATTGACCCTATCCACCTTGGTATCATCATGGTGGTGAATATGGAAATTGGCATGATCACACCGCCGGTAGGACTGAACTTGTTTGTTACCTCAGGGGTGGCCCATATGTCGATGTTGCAAGTTGTGAAAGCGGTTATGCCGTGGGTCGCATTGATGTTGGTCTTCTTAATGATTGTCACCTATGTACCTTGGGTATCAACTTGGTTACCGACCTTGATGATGGGACCGGAACTGATTATTCGTTAACGAGTACTGGTATTTAAAAATAATATTATAAAAATGGTCAGCATATGCTGACCATTTTTAGTTGCTGGTTTTATTATAACTGTTGATTATTTTAGTGGTTGTTCTTTAAAGGCTTGTTTGTCTATTTGATGCTTTTGCATTTTGTCATATAAGGTTTTACGTGCCAAATTGAGTTGGTGCATGGTGTCTTTGATGCTGCCGTTACAGCTCGTCAGTGCTTGCTCTATGAGAATTTTTTCGAAGGCTTCTACTTGCTCGGATAAATTTTGTGTCAGCGTTGCTTGTGCTTCGTTAACTGAACTAAGACCGGTGAGTTTACCCAGTAATATATAACGCTCTGCCGCGTTCCTTAATTCACGTACATTACCCGGCCAGTCATGCGCCAGCAAAGTCTGTACATCTTGAGGTTGTAAGGCTGGAGCTGCTTTGCTGTATCGCGCAGCAGACACTAATAAAAAATGATGAAACAGACTTTGAATATCATCGAAACGTTGGCGTAGTGGCGGTATATTTAGGGTGACAATATTCAGGCGATAATATAGGTCTTGGCGAAATGTTCCCTCCACTGCAGCTTGTGTAAGGTCTACTTTGGTCGCGGCAATAATACGAATATCTAGCGGGATCTCTTTATTGGAGCCAATACGTTCGAGTTTACGCTCTTGTAAAATACGTAATAGTTTTATCTGTGCCTGCATGGGCATTGATTCTATTTCATCGAGAAATAAAGTACCGCCTTGAGCATACTCAAATTTACCAATACGTCTGTCTGATGCGCCTGAAAATGCCCCTTTTTCATGACCAAATAATTCACTTTCAATGAGGTTCTCTGGTACTGCGCCGCAGTTGATTGCGACAAAATTATGGGTTCGACGGCTACTTTGTTCATGTAGTGAACGTGCAACGAGTTCTTTACCGGTACCAGTTTCACCAAACAATAAAATATCAGCAGGGGTATCGGCAATCTGGCCAATCATTTCTCGCAATTCCACAATCGCTTTAGTGGTACCTATGATCCGAGGTCCCAGTGTCTCTTTGGCTTGCAGGGCTTTCTTTAAGGTTTTGTTTTCTTCAGTTAACAGGCGCTTTTCGATGGCGCGTTTTACCGATTCAGTCAGCCGTACCGACGCAAATGGCTTTTCAATAAAATCATAAGCACCGTCACGCATAGCTTGTACTGCAAGGGAAATATCACCGTGCCCGGTAATTAAAATAACCGGTAAGCTAGGATCTTGTTGCATCAGTTTTAGCAATAATTGATGACCAGATAAACCGGGTAAACGGATATCCGTGATCACAACTAAAGGTGTTTCTACAGCCAGCTGCTGGAGTGCTGATTCAGCATCGGCAAAACAGGTCACACTAATTCCAGCAAGTTCTAGGGTTTGCTGATTCGCGAACCGTAGATCTTCTTCGTCATCAATAAAAAAAACCTGACTCATTATTTATCCTATGCTTGTCTTGTAATAGCGCTGTGATGGCACTGTAATTATTTTATGCTAGTTCGGTGATTGCCGCTACGGGCAAACTAAGGCTAAACCTAGCTCCGGAATTAGGCCGGTTTTCCGCTTTAATATTACCGTGCATATTACGCATTATTTTGTGGGAAATGGATAAACCTAGGCCTAGTCCGGTCTCTTTAGTGGTGAAAAAAGGGTCGAACAGTTGCGGTAAATTTGCAGGATTTATCCCGGTTCCGGAGTCATCAACTTGTACTATGACTTGTTCTTGATGACGACACAAAATGATATGAATATGTTTTTCATTGGCGTCTTCGACAGCTTGCATGGCATTGGATAATAAGTTCACCAATACTTGCTCCAGTTGTACTTGATCGACATTGACCTGGACATCAATATTGGCGTCATCAACAGTAATACTGACCTGGTTATTTTTTAATTGTGGTTTGACTAACTCGACAGCCATGTTAATCACATTCCGCAGTGGTACTGTGTGCAATTCACCGCTGGATTTACGGGCGAAAAATTTTAACTGCGAGCTTATTTTTGCCATGCGCTCAGTTAAATGAATGATGCGTTGGAGGTTATCTTGTGTCGACTGGTGCTGATCGCGTTGTAAAAAGATCAAGGCATTATCGGCATAACTCCGGATGGCTGCGAGTGGGTTATTTAATTCGTGGCTGATGCTCGCCGATAGCTGACCCAATACCGCTAACTTAGCTGTCTGGATCAGTTCTTTTTGGGTATCCCGCAGGGTTTGCTCCATTTTCTGACGTTCAATGATCTCGGTATTTAGATCTGCGGTTCTGCGTTTAACTTCTTGTTCTAATTTGTGCTTGGTTTTGATGCGTTGTAGTTCTTTGTCTTGGTCGCGCTGACGTTTGTGCATAGATAGCTTTAAGCGTAGATTGAGTAACCAGAACACGAGCGACAGTAATACGATACCAATGGCAATATCGATGAAAATAGCGGTTAAGGGGGCGAATACTCTTACCGTCCAGCCTGCTGCTGGCATATATTTGCTGAGTGACAGATAATTAGTCGCGAACGGCTTACTTGTCGTTAGCAGCAATAGTGCTGGGTTATCCTCGAGTGGACCTGAAAAATTGAGCGCGGCGATTGTCTTGTCACCATAACGGCGGCCATGCGTTATTTGTTGTAACTTTTCGGCACTCAGCGGCGTTAAACTATGCAGCAGCCATGACTGGGTATTGGAAATAAAAATAACATTGTCATCATCTGTCACCATAAAGTGAGACTGCTTGCCGGTCCACTCTTTTTCAATCTTCGATAAATCCATTTTCACTACGACAACACCAATAATTTTATTTGCGTTGATAACCGGAGAGGAAAAATAATACCCACGTT
>Ga0209395_1008969_pt1 | contig 10061 bp, 6 predicted proteins | sample GOMGulsemesocosm_3_FD_184635 | JGI IMG/M metagenome (GOLD analysis project Ga0209395, IMG submission 184635) | Methane-oxidizing microbial communities from mesocosms in the Gulf of Mexico - GOM9D Gulf of Mexico (SPAdes) (version 2) | ecosystem: Environmental > Aquatic > Marine > Cold seeps... | reverse complement strand
CCGTGAATTTGTTTCAACCATCGCCACCCGTATTATTGAATTAACCTCAACGGGTTATGTCGATTTTGCAGGTAGTTACGATGAGTATTTAGCCAGTAAAGCTAAATAGCGTTAACAAATACTTTAGCTTTAATAACGAGTGTTTTTCGTAATATCACCTAAGTCGCTGCCTGTGTTATCGGTAGTGAAGTCTATTTTTTAAAGCCATAAGGTGTCAAAGCCTTTGCTGTGATCAAAAAAGACAGTAAAACGTCATCATTTTGATAAGAGTTTTACTGTCTTTCATTATTTTACAGTTGATGTTTTACATCACTGGTTATCAGTTAATTAACAAGAAATGAAAATTCAATTTTTTCGTCGGTAACATCATAACCAGACGGATAAGATTCGATATGATATTCCCCCGTTGGTAATGCACCACTAGGGTCACCTTCCTGAGAAGAATAATCAGCTAAACCAACAACTGAAACGGTACAATAGTTATCATCTTGTTCAAACACTGTAACGGCTGTGAAATTAAATTCAGAATCAGAGTTAGCAGCATTTACGACAACATTCATAACATTACCGTAAACTCTATCGAGTCTTTCACAGTTAGGCACGCCTGTAGTTCTTATAATCGCTTTTGAATGTATTTCAACACCAACAACGTATTGTTGTATAGCCGCATCAACAGTCATACTAGTTGCTAAGCCACCAACTGTCTCAGGTGCGGCCCATACGGTTTTAGTTGCCCACGTTAATTCATCACCAATACTTGCAGGTTGCATAAGCGTTTTTTCAATGTCATCTTTGTTGTCGTGTAACGTGAGTAGTCTATAGTCGAGATCTCCAGTTTTAGCATTAAGTTCAGTACGTCTTACCACTGCAATAGAAGGGATCATTCCTTGTGAAACGCCCCCCAATATATCATCAACCAGTTCTTGATGGATTAATTCAAAGCTAACGCCATCGGTATCGTAATTTTCAGATTTCAATAAATTATCATTACTATCATCAATAACGTAACGGGTTTCACTTATCACTGAGTTTGATTGCTCAGTAGGACTGAAACACTCGTCGGCATTTTCTTCAATTAGCTCAACTTCACTAAAGATGCGCACCGTTTCATCAAAAAATCCAGCAGTGAATGTAATCAGGTTGCACACAGCTTGATAATATTGCCCTGGAACTCTGCTAGTACTTGAGTAATACCATGCACTATCTTTTTCCAAAAAATGTGGAGTCATCGGAGGGATTACGGGATCTACAATTTCAGCTAGAATAACCGGGAGGTCGAATATTGCATAAGCTTCCTCTGCATTAACACCATCTGCAGCCCAAATAGTTAACGTCTCTACACCTGCTTCTGCTTGTCTTGGCGGCGCAGCATTAAAGGTCAGAGAAGAGCCACTTATAGTCATCGAAAAATCAGTTGTTTCACTCGACTCATCAATAGTTAATGTTGAATCTACACGATAAGTTAGTGCATCAGTATCTGTAAATAACTGACTAAAATCTACAATGTAATCAATATACTGACCTTCAATTAATTCCCACTCACTAATTAATGACTGTATACGAATATGTTCAGTTGCCGACATTACCGGTAATGTATTGTTTAATGACTGCACGTTCACGTTGAGATCTAACGGGTATGATTGAGCACCAAAAGCATCGGTGGTAATTATTTGGAAATGATAAGCGGCAGCCGTTGCTATAGAGCCAGATATTTCTCCGTCCCCACTAATCGTTAGACTATGACTTAGTCCGTTTATTTCTGTTATTGAGTAAGTTAGTAGGTCATTATCTTGGTCAATAAAGTTGCCTGATATCGACAGTGGTGCAAACGCTTCGCCAAATATCATGGTCACGCTTTCTAAGGTGTCAGATACGATTGGCCTATGGTTTGTCCTTACGATAATAGGGGCGTTTTCATCTGACGGAATATCAACAACAGGGTAATAATCTAGGGCGAGCGTCTCACTGTCACTTTCAATAATATGTTGCAGCTCAGTTGAAAATTCAGTGACTAGCTCTAATTTTCGTGAAATCGCTATCTGAATATTATCAACGAGTTGCTCGCCAATAATGGTAAGTGCAATGCCTACTTCTGAATCTTCTTGTAAATAATCACCAAAGAGTAAGGCTGATTCAATACCTAAGCCTTCCATTGTATCCGCTACACGCTGTTGTGCATCAGCAAGCGTCAAATTGGCATCAGCGGCTAATAACTCTACTACCATGTTAGTTAATGGGCTTATTACGTTGTCACTACCATCAGCGGAAAGGGTGAAAGACTGCGTTATAAGACCTCTATTACTATCAATTGTTTCATCTTTAACTGCTTCTATGAACACAGTGGCGTTTTCGTAACTTAGCGGAATATTAAACTGACCATGTTCATCTGTCCGGCCTAAGAGGGTATCTTCACTATCGAGAATATTATTATCGTTAGTATCAGTAATCACTTTGGCATTGCTAAGATAGCCATCAATAGCGGTTATAACCTTTGTGGTAGGAGTGCTGTTTTCATCATTTTTCGGCGAGATATCTTCATCGCTATCGGAGCCACATCCTGATAGCGCCAGTAAAATTGAGGTAGAGAGTAAAATCGATCGTTTCATTTTTATATAAGCCTTTTTATTCAATAATTGCCTAGCAAAATTTAATCGGCTCTATTTTTACCGTATCTTTGGTAGCCTTCGGTAAAGTATTAGGTGCCAATAAAATGTTTACCTGATGGTAATAAAATCAATAAAATAAAAAAGACACGTATTTAATTTATAAATACGTAAATTTAATTTAAATAAAAGTTAATTTTTACTTCTTAGCTATAAGTTCAAGCACAAAGCCTGATTAAGTGATTGTTGCAGTTTAAGATATTTAATTTTTTGAGGATTTATATCTCCTAAAGCACACATCTTTTGTTTTATGTTAGCTAGTTTAGCAATTGCTTCGGCGAGATTACCTTTAAGCAATGCTAATTCGGCCGCCATTATTTGATGATAGTAACGGTCAATAGCATCAACAGCGCCATAATAGTCTTCAATGCTTTGCGCTACCATTGTTTGATAATATTCAGATTTTTCAATATGCTTTCTGCTAATAAAATACCGTTCAAGAATGAAACCTCTATTGATCTTTTCTTGGCTTGAAGCTTCTTTGAAGTCAGACTCCAGTAATTCTACATAATACTTTTCTGCTTCATCAACAGGCTGTAATGTATACCATGCTACGACACCACCTGCTGTATATTTAGTCCAATAATTATCAATTCCAGCGTTATCTTTAAGGTTACTAAAACCATCAAAACATAGCTTTTTAAGCCGTTCACTATTTTCATTCAATGCTAATTTATAACAAAACACCGCTTGATAATAACCAAGAGATTCTTTGCTTTCAGACTTAATGAGATAGGGAATAATCTGCCCTTCAATCAAATTCATCGCTTTAACCGTATCACCAGCATCTAAATAACTATAGGCAACTCTTACTATAAAATAGTTATAAAAACTATCATTATGGCCACTTTCGTCATCTTTCAACGTTGCAGCTTTATTAGCTAACTTTATTGCTTTTCCATATTGACCAAGAGAATTATAATATGCAGCTTGAGTCCTTATCATCACGGCATCAGAAAATGAGACTTCCTCTAATGAAGATTTAAACGTTATATTATTTTGTTGTAATATTTTTGCCACACTGTCCATCGAAAATGTAATTTGAAATGCCAGTATTAAAGAAAGTTTACTGCGATATACTTTTTTGCTATCCATCTGATTAATAAGTTCATGTAACTCATTCTTTAAGCTAACTAAGTCATCTTGTGTCGGGCCCTTCCAATTTCTCAGTTGAGAAATTAAATTAAACAGGGTATCAACAAAGAGCCAAAGTTTAATCTCCTCACTATTGGCTTTAGCTAACTCATACGCTTTTTTTACATGGTAAACAGATAATTTCAGGTTATTATCAATATAAATTCGACCACCGGCCCGATGAAATAAAAATAATTGTTTGACGGAGGGGGCTGACTTAATTAATTCTTTCTCTAGACGGAGAAATAATGGGAATAAGTAAGTCTTCGCTAATGTAGGCGATGAATTTTTAAATTCAAATAATTTTAATACACTGGGACTTAGTGGTTCATCTATAGCCATAATAGCACTTAAAATATCAGCGTATTCTTGGTGGTTTTCATTCTCTTTATTATCAGATACCACTTTCCTATATTGTACTAAATACAGGTTTAACGCTTCAACATTATCTTGAGTCTCTAACCATTGTAATAATGTGTCTATGACCTGCGAATAAGCAAGTTGATTACCTTGAAAATAATAATCATCAAAAATTAAGAACATAACTTCGATGTATTGTTTTGGCGCTAATTTTGTCGGGTCAGGGAGATATAAAACATCATTTTTGGCGTGTGCATCCGCAATGTTTTTATCGCGCTTGGTATACGAATTTTTTAATTCTTCGCTAACATTCATTAACGATTGTTTTTCTTTGCTGATTTGCTGGTTTTTATGATTTACCTGCAAGAAGGCTGCAAGCAATATGATAAATATACAGGCGATAGCAATGTTGATAATACGATTGCGATAGAAAAATTTCAGGGTATTGTGGAAGTTATTGGCTGCACTAACAGAAATTGTTTTTTTCTGCCCAAATGCCTGAATATCATTCATTAAATCGGTAACTGTGCGATACCTATCTTTAGGTTGTTTTGATAGTGCTTTGTTTACTATGCCGATTAAGTCTGATTTGAATGCTACTTTCTCTAACATGGCACAATTATCAGCGGTTTGAGTATTAATATGCTCAATTTTACCGGTTAATGTACCACCAATGTCCTCAAATGGACTTTTACCTGACAAGATAAAATACAACAAACTGCCTAGGCTATAAATATCGCTACTGACAGTGGCTCTAGCGCCAGTCAGCTGCTCAGGGCTGGCGTAATTTACCGTCATCGCACAAAGGTAATGGGTAATATGTTTAGGAGCTGTTTGCGCTAATTCGCCCGCTAATTGCATTACGCCAAAATCAATCAGTTTAGCCTGCCCTGAAGTGGTAATTAATACGTTTGATGGTTTGATATCCGCATGAATAATTTGATGGTTGTGCGATTCTAATACGGCATCTGCGATTTGATTAAAAAGCGCTAATTGATTAACTATCGATAACTTGTTTTGCTGTAAGTAAACATCAAGGGTAACCCCTTCAACATATTCCATGATGATATAGGCATTGCCATTTTCTGTTTCAGAAATATCGTAAATAGAGGCGATATTTGGGTGATTAAGTTTTGCTAATGCCTGCGCTTCTTGTAGTAATAGTTTGCCTGATTGGTACTGATAAAATAACGGGTGGAGAAACTTAATGGCAACGGTTTGCGCCATTTTTCCATCGCAGCGTTCAGCTTTAAATACTTGCCCCATGCCGCCATTACCAAGTGCTTGGCTTAATTGATAATTTTTTAACTTGTCTCCGATAGATACCAGGTTGTTTTCATCGGTAAAATTAATAATTGAGTCGGTGAACACTTGGGTTAAATCACTGTTATTATTAATTAACGCATTAAGTTTATTGGCAAGCTCTGGTTGATGCGCTTTTAGTTTGTTGAGGTGATTTTTTTGTTCGGTTTCTGATAACTCATTTAGATCACAAAAGTGCTCAAACAAGTCATTACTACTATATTCCATATATTAATAATGCCTTTATGCGTGGAGTTGCATCCAACTTTTAGAGAACTTTAAATCTTTATCAACAAGGCTTTCTGATATTTGATGCAGCTCGGCTATTTCCTTATTTTTTAAACCATGAAAATACCGTAATTGGACCGTTTCAGCTTGCCTTGGGTATTCTTTAGTTAAGCATTCTATTGCTTGATCAACCGCAAGATAATCTATTGATGAAATTTCTGAGGTGATACGTTCCTTAATATAAGCCTTATCAAGCTGCCTTTTCGCTGCGCTATTTTTACGATAATGATCCACTAATATATGCCGCATCACTTTACTCACCAACAAATAAAACTGTTTTTTACTCGCGATAGTCTCATTTAAGCCCGGAGCTAATTTTATGTAGGCTTCATGCACTATGGAGGTAGTTGAATCGACAATGATGACAGGTAAATCTATTTCACTTTTAAGTTCAAATTTTTGTTTCACTTCACGGGCAATATCTTTAAACTTTTGATAGGTTAATGCAAAAAGCTTTTCTTCGGAAAGTTTATCTCCTTCTGTCCATTGTATTATCAGACTTGTCATCTCATTATTGAGCGTACCTACATCCATTATATAACTTCCTTTACATCCACAGCTTAAGCAACATTTATAACTTACATTTAAGATCAAAAAAATAATACCACATTTTAATCAATAGTTTACGTCAATATACTTTTAATAATTCTATTTTAGCCCCCCTAAAACTACATAAGCATTAATTTATAGGGAGTATAATAAACATATTAGCTTAGATTATTTAAAAGTTGTTATATATCAGTAGCCAATAAGAGATACCGCAAGGGTTAAAACATTATATTTGTTACTATTCCTGACATATATATGATGTCTTTATCTGAACTAACGAATAAGCTCAACTTATTAACAAGTTAACGCCAGAGTTGGTTGATTGGGTATGTTTATTCGTTAATAATCAAAGATGCTAATTAACAACTTAGGTTCGTTAGCATTTAAGTAATCACGTTAACGCTTAGCTTCTCAATTATTTACATCGTCACCAGAACGATATTGATGATACTGGGGTAGGTTGTCATTGATTTCATACCACGGGGGGTTACTTTCGGTATAAATATGCGCATCTGGAACAACGTGTTGATGTTGGTCAAACGCGGCTAAGGCGACTTCGATGGTTTTTTCAACGCGGTTATATTTTGATTCAAACAGGATACTTGAGCCACAACATTGGCAAAAGGATCTTACGGTGTCATTGTCTGCCCGATAGCGTTGTAATAGCTCATGGCCAGAAAGCCAATGTAAATCAGCTAGTTTGATTTCAACGAAGGTCGAAAAAGCGGCACCATGAAATTTTTGACACATGGTGCAATGGCAGTGTCCAACCGGCCCTTGAAAAGCAGTTGCTTCAAAGGTGACTTTTTTACATAAACAACTGCCACTATTTTTCATGGTATAAAATTACCTATGAGTTCACTTAAAACCAGCTAATGCTCAACCGCTAATCAACTTCTTCGGTATTGTCATCTTCAATGAATGGCGCCGATAACGGTTTTTTACGCTTGATAATAGGCATATCGCCCACATCTTGCGCCGCATGAAATACTTTTTTAGGCTTTGTCTTCGCTTTGGTATTTTTAGGCTGTGCGACTTTGGCGTTGTTAACATTCGCTTTAGCTTTTGCTGGTTTCTTCGGCTTAAGGCCTTTGAATTTACCGGTTAAACCACTGATTTTTTCAAAACTAATGGTTTGCTCTAATAAGCCTTCAACATTTTTAAAGCTTAGCCAATCTTTAGGACCAACCAAGGCAATAGCATCACCTTGGCTACCCGCACGCCCAGTACGGCCGATACGATGAATAAACTCTTCGGCATGCTTGGGCATATCAAAGTTGATCACTAAAGACACGTTAACTAAATCTAAACCGCGTGACGCTAAATCGGTGGTCACTAATATTTTATGCTGGCCTTTCGTAAAGCCGTCCATAATCAAGTTACGTTGACCTTGATTTAACTCACCACTTAAGGCAACCGCACTCATGCCCTGCTCTGCCAATAAGCCGGCTAAGCGTTCAGTATCACTACGGGTGGCGGTAAATATAATCGCTTGCTGATAACTTTCTTTCGTTAAAAAGTGTTGTAGTAACGCTTCTTTATGATCAAGATTATCGGTTAAATAGAAACGTTTAGTGATGTCTTTATGCTCGGTAAAAGCACCACCAATGGCGATACGTTTAGGTTTTTTCAACAATTCTTTGGCAAAGTCATTTACTTGCGCGTGATCTAACGTCGCTGAAAATAATAAGGTTTGACGTTTACGATGATCGGCCGCTTTATTTATTTGACTTAATTGCGCGGCAAAACCTAAATCAAGCATTCTGTCTGCTTCATCTAAAATCAGTAATTCTAAACCGTTTAAATAAAAATGCCCTTGGCTAAGGTGATCCGCTAAACGTCCTGGGGTAGCAACAATAAAGTGCGGGTCTTTTTCGAGTACTTTAACTTGATCGTTAAAGTTTTCACCACCTAAAATAAGCACCGCTTTAAACTGCGTATTTGAAGTAAACAGGCGCAATTGACTAAATACTTGTTTCGCTAACTCGCGGGTTGGCGTTAAAATAACCACCCGAGGATCACGTTTTGATAACGCCCTATTTCTACTTAAACGTTGTATAGCAGGAAGGATAAACGCTAAGGTTTTACCCGAGCCTGTTTTTGATGACGCGATTAAATCGTGTCCCTGCATAGCAGCTGGTATGGCATGTTGTTGAATTTCCGTTGGCGCCGTAAAGCCTAAATGCTCTACGGTACTCATTAACGGTCGTTCTAAGCCAAAATCACTAAATTGCACTTATTTCTCCTAAAGCCATTAATCTAGGCTTAATTATAGCGGGCAAAGCTGCGATTAACTCGCAGCAATACGCTCTTCTACTAACGCTAAGGCTAAATCGATACGTGCTAGCACTTTCTCTTTGGCAAGTAAGGCTAACGTAACATCTAATGAAGGAGAATTACCGCCACCGGTTGCAGCAACACGTAAAGGCATACCCACTTTACCCATACCTACGGCTAATTCTTCTGCGGTATCATTAATAGCCGCGTGAATTAGCTCAGGTTGCCACGCCGGTAATGCCGCAAGTTTAGCTTTTACTAATATTAATGGCTCTTTAACCACTGGACGTAAATGTTTCTTCACTGCTTTAGCGTCAAATTCAGCGAAATCTTCATAGAAATAGCGCGATATTTCTGCCATTTCTTTTAATGTTTTTACGCGATCTGCTTGAATGGTTACCAGTTCAGCCAATGACGGGCCGTTCTCAGTATTAATACCTTGTGCATCCATATGCCACGCTAAGTGCTCAGCAACATATTCTGGTGCTAAGGTTTTCATGTAATGTTGGTTTACCCAAATTAGCTTGTCGGTATTAAATCCAGAAGGTGCGCGGTTACAGTCTTTTAAATCAAATAACTCAATCATTTCTTCACGAGAGAATATTTCTTTATCGCCGTGAGACCAACCTAAACGCACTAAATAGTTTAATAACGCTTCCGGTAAATAACCGTCATCGCGATATTGCATTACGCTTACTGCGCCATGACGCTTAGATAAACGTTTACCGTCATCACCTAAAATCATAGGAATATGCGCATACTCAGGAATTTGTGCACCTAAGGCGACTAGAATATTGATTTGTTTTGGGGTATTTGAAATATGATCATCACCACGTACTACGTGCGAAACCTTCATATCCCAATCATCTACCACTACCGTTAGGTTATATGTAGGAGTACCATCGCTACGAGCAATAATTAAATCATCAAGTTGCTCATTACTAATAGTAATATCGCCTTTCACCATATCTTTAATAACAACAGCGCCTGCTAAAGGGTTTTTAAAGCGAATAACATAAGGCTGATCCGCTGGGTAGTCGGTGCGCTCACGCCATAAACCATTATACTTTTCAATCTCGCCTTTAGCCTTTGCTTCTTCACGCATCGCTTCAACTTCTTCGCTAGTGCTATAACAACGATAAGCATTACCTGATTCAAGTAACTGCGCTATTACTTCTTTATAGCGATCGAAACGTTCGGTTTGAAAGTATGGTCCGTGTGTCCATTCAAGGTTTAACCAACTCATACCATCCATAATGGCATCAACCGATGCTTGGGTTGAACGTTCAAGATCGGTATCTTCTATACGTAAGATAAAGTCTCCGCCATTTTTTTGGGCATAAAGCCAGCTATATAATGCAGTACGTGCACCACCAACATGTAAATAACCAGTAGGACTAGGAGCAAAGCGCGTTGTTAATGTCATAAAAATCTCTAAATCTTAAACCTAAGCAACAAAATTAACTGTTTAGGTATTAATAGGGCTGA
>Ga0209395_1008967_pt1 | contig 10063 bp, 6 predicted proteins | sample GOMGulsemesocosm_3_FD_184635 | JGI IMG/M metagenome (GOLD analysis project Ga0209395, IMG submission 184635) | Methane-oxidizing microbial communities from mesocosms in the Gulf of Mexico - GOM9D Gulf of Mexico (SPAdes) (version 2) | ecosystem: Environmental > Aquatic > Marine > Cold seeps... | reverse complement strand
TAGATTTAGTTGATCCGCTCTCCAGTATATCTCCTTCTGTAATAAGGTCTTTAACAACTATTTCTGTCTTTTTAGGTTGTACTTTTTCAATTATTGGTTTGTCAGTATCTACTACTTCAACAACAGCAATCGTCTCTTCAGGCTCGCTGTCTTCAATCACCGCTTCTTCTGGATTTGTTAATATTTCACCAGGTGTTAATTCGATATCCGTAATCGGATTTGTTTTTAGTTCCTTTAACCGAACTTCTTCATAAAAAGATTTACTTACTTCCGTTTTAAAAGCAGTAAAAAACAAATGAAACATATCTGATTGTGTAGAATATCTAAGCGTCGTACGTGTTTGATTATTAGCAAGTACTTGCTTTGGTATATTCATTTCTGCCAAGTCAAATCCAAGCGTGTTTTTACTATTAGGGTTTCTATTAGTAACCAAATTGTCATTTAAGGTAATTGAACTGTTGAAAAAGTTCTGCTTACGTCTAAATGAACTTTCTAATATTGTAAAGTTATTCGTATTTCCATTTAAAATTGCACATTTATCTTTTCCTAATTTATTGTCCCCTTCTAAAGCGGCTACCATCATTGAGGCTTTGATATCTCCTTCTTCATTAGTTTTAAAATCTGAAAAATCAATATCTATTAATTTATTCCTAAGGCTAGAAAAACCGTTATAAGTTGTGATATAAACAGGATTACTCGCATCGGTTTCATAAACAATAAATAAAAACCAACCTCCTGCACCTCCACCTGCAACATATCCTTCAGCGGCCTTAACGTTTGCAACGGTATACTGTCCATTAATTTTTTTTGCGTTTTTTAAGTTTTCGGTTACATCTGCAAAACAGACATATGGTGATGTTTCCTTGAGTTTATTATTTTTATATCCGTCAAAAAGAATCTCTCCGGTAATATTTTGATAGGTCCCTTCTGGGGTTTTAAGCTTGACTGTTTTAAATCTCCCCTGGCGTTTTGTTCCTTTTAAAATAGTCTTCGGATTCTCAGCTTGACGTTTTGTTCCATTGTCATATGGGTAAATCCCAGCCCAATATAGCGTGGCGCTAACAATTTTTGCTTGATTATTTGGGATGGTTAATGATGCCTGGCTAGAGCTAAAGGTGTTAGCATCTGCATCAACATCGACATACTTCATTTTAATTTGATCGTTAAGTACGTTCAAATCGTTAAAAGGCTTGGTACTGTGCTTACTTAATATATTATTTCCTACAATTACAGCATCTCCATTAACATAAAATTGTTGATGCATTTTAAAATCTACTTCTTGAGAAAACAAGAGCGATTTAAATAATAACAAGAAAAATAAACAAAACTGTGCTTTCATAAATTGTTGAGGGAAAAAGCGTGATTAGTATTTATCTGGATTGATATACTAAGGTAGTCATTTCGTAAAGTGGGTATTATTTGCTTTTGTCGTTATTTTTAAATGTTGTCAACAGTCATTAACTGTTTATTTAAATTTTAGTTTTTTTGTGATTGTTTGAGCCTTTTTCTATACATAGCAAGGCTTATCATAAACTTTGATGTTTATGAATTATCTGTAAATTATGTTGATTTTTTCAGACTTATTAACATATAAAAACATAGGAGTCTCATTTTTAGCTTAAATTTTTCTTTCTGTTTTTAAGCAACTCACATAATTTCTAATATGGTCAATTATATTATATTTGTCTCATGCTATTCTCAGAAATTATAGGCCAAGAACACCTAAAAAAACATTTGACACAAAGTGTTGACAATGGACGTATTCCACATGCACAACTTTTTGTTGGCAATGAAGGAAGCGGTACACTTCCAATGGCAATTGCATATGCTCAATATGTATTATGCACTAATAATGACGGAGAAAACTCAAGTGGGAACCAAGCTTGTAATTTGAAATTTAATAATTTATCACATCCAGACTTGCATTTTGCTTTTCCAGTAGCCACTAATGATAAAGTTAAAAAACATCCGGTTTCTAAATTATTTCTTGAAGATTGGAGAGCGCTTTTAAAATCCCAACCTTATTGTAACCTTTTTGATTGGTATAAACAACTTGGTGTTGACAACAAACAAGGTCAAATTGGAGTTGATGAAGCTCACGATATTGTCAAAGCATTAACTTTAAAATCGTATGAAGGTGGCTATAAAGTCATGCTTATTTGGATGGCCGAAAAAATGAATATAGCGTCTGCAAATAAGCTGCTTAAACTCATTGAAGAACCTCCAAACAAAACTGTTTTTATACTTATTTCTGAAGATGAAGAACAGATCATTTCTACAATTCGTTCCCGTTGCCAAATTTTACATTTTCCGCCATTAGCAGAACAAAAAATTAAAGAGGCCCTTATTAAAAAATATAGTTTAGAAGAGGCCGTAGCGACTAAAATCGCACATCAATCCAATGGGAATTTTAATAAGGCTTGTGATTTGGTCTATCAAGATAGTGAAGATCTTCAATTTGAAGAGTGGTTTATATTTTGGATTAGAAGTGCTTTTAAAGCCAAAGGAAATAAAAGTGCTATTCATGATTTAATGTCTTGGAGTGAGGACATTGCTAAAACCGGTAGAGAAACACAAAAACAGTTTTTACACTTTTGTCTTGATTTCTTTAGACAAGCAATGCTATATAATTATCAGGCGAAATCATTGGTTTTTATTGAACCTAAATCCAAAAATTTCAAGTTGGAAAACTTTGCCCCTTTTATACATGGAAATAATATAATGGATATTAGTAACGAACTTCAAGATGCTATTTATCATATTGAGCGAAATGGAAATTCTAAAATAATTTTAACCGATTTATCTATTAAATTAACACGTTTACTTCATAAGAAATCTGCCTAAAATGACCGATACTAAAAAATGGTTTGTCATTGTAAATCCAACATCTGGAAATGGATCAAGCAAAAAGCTATGGCCATCAATAGAAAAGCTTCTTTTAAAGTATGAATTTCAATTTATTCACGCCTTTACTGAACATTGTAATCACAGCGCAGAACTAATTCAATTAGCTGTAAACGAAGGGTTTACGTCTTTTATTTGTATTGGTGGCGACGGTACTTTACACAATATTGTCAATGGCATAATGCTACAAAAAACCATTGCTCCTTCTACTATATCTGTAGGTGTAATCCCTATAGGAACTGGTAATGATTGGGTAAAAACACATGGTATTCCTAAAGACATTGAAACTGCAATTCAAATTATAAAAAATGGAAAAACTGCCCTGCAAGATTTGGGTAAAATACAATTTTTGGATAGCTCTAAAGCTCCTGTTTATTTTAATAATTTAGCTGGTGTAGGTTTTGATGGTTTTGTTGTAAGCAAAGTTGGGTCATATAAACATTTTGGAGCTCTAGCTTATCTTGTTGGAACCATAATGGGTTTGTCTTTTTTTAAGAACTTTAAAACCGAAGTTACAATTAACAATGAAACCTACTCGGTAAAATCCTTAATGGTTTTAATTGGATTGTGTCAATATTCTGGTGGTGGCATGCAGCTTACAAAAACACCAAACCCTTTTGATGGATTATTTGATATTAGTCTTGCCGGAGATTTTAGTAAATGGGATATTCTTAAAAACACACTAAACCTTTTCAATGGTAATATTGTTAATTTCAAGAAAGTACAAAGTTTTTCGTCACAACATATTACAGTAAAAATTGCGCAAAAGCACAACCCTTATATTCAGGCAGATGGTGAATTAATTGGCACCGGAGATTTTGAAGTCTCTATTATTCCGAAAATCTTTAGGTTTTATATAAACTAACGCCGTTGTATAAGGCTAATGGATTCTAACTAGCGTGTTCTTTAGTTTCACTATTTATGGATTAACATATTCTCGTAGAAATAGAAAAGCGAGACTATATTGGCCTCGCTTTAAAATTTATTATAATGTATTTACTTATTTCTTCTTATACACTGCATTCAATGCGTCCAGAATAACTTGAGTAAGATCAGCATCTTCTTTTCCAAACATCACACTTCCTGCCTCATTACTTCCCAAAATAAAAGTATAACCGTTTGAATTTCCGTAATCATGTACAAATGCTTTCACCTTTTTAATTAAAGAATCATTTTGGGACTGACTTTCTAGAGCTATTTGTTGCTGCTCAAATTGTAGACGCTGTCCAATAACCTGATCTTTTTGTTGAAATTCTTGCTGTAGTTTTTGCAGATTAGCTTGAGACATACGTTTCGCTTTAATTTCTGCTTCTTTAACTTCTAATTGAAACGCCTGGGTTAAACTGTCTCGCCGTTTTTCATATGCAGCTATTTTTATTTTAAGCACATTTTCAATATCTATTTTCTCTTGATAATCATTAATTAGTATTGAATTGTCAACATAACCAATTTTCTGAGCTTGCTGGCAAGATGTTAATAGTGAAATTGCAACTGCAGCGTAAATTAAATTCTTCATTTTATTTGTTTTTTAATCTTGGCAAAAATATAAAAGTAATCTAGATAATGGGTCGGCCAATTGCAGTGAAAACAAATCATAATAAAAATCTATGAAATCCTTGATCTTAAATCGATTTTAATTATAGAAAATCATTTGAAATAAGCGGGTTTAAGGCCTTTTTAAAAAAGGCTGGGGTAATTTGACACAATCCAAATATGACATCAACCAGATTGCTTTAAAATAATTATTTAGAGTTTTTCACCACATAGATCAAAGAAGAATACTCGTTTTTAGACTTCGCCAAAAGATTTGATTTTAATCCGTGGTAAAAAGCAGAAAACGGATTCATCTTTCCTGTTTTAATTTTCTCTGAAAGTAAGCTTACATAATACGCATCAAATTTCATTGGAAGGGTTTCTTCAACTTCCATATTATCATTTGCGACCAGTTTAGAAATTGACTCTTGAGAAAAATGCCATAGATGTCTTGGCACATCAAAAGCTGCCCAATATTCCTTATAGTATTTTGCATCGTAACTTTTATAATTTGGTACAGCAATTACCAATCGACCATTTGGTTTTAAAAGAGATTTAAAAATTGACAAGTGTTCCTTTAACTTTGGCAAATGCTCCAGGACATGCCAAAGTGTGATGACATCAAAACTTTGATGTTCAAATTTTAAAAGTTCGTTAATGTCGTAGACAGCATTGTTTGTTTTTCTATTAGAAATATCTCGCGCATTTTGGTTTGGCTCAATTCCAGAAACTATCCATCCATTATTCTGAGCAGTAAATAAAAAATCCCCTGTCCCACAGCCAATATCCAAAAGATGTTTCTCTGAAATATTAAATGAATTAATCAACTTCAATTTACGTTGAAGCGCCATACTTCTAACAAGATGATAAACTCTTTCAAAAAGGTTTCGCTTCGCATCTGTATGCGAAATATAATCTTCACTTTTGTAATAATCTGAAAGATTTTCTTCCTTGGGTTGCGGAAAAGTCTCGAGCAGATCCAGCGTGTCATTATATAATAATTGGAACGCTTCGTTAGAAACAGAATGATCTTTTACTGTCAAATAAGGTTTAGTTTTCTTCATTTAAAATAGATTCCAAAAGGCATTTAGAAGTCCTCAACTTGTGAAAATAGTATTCAATTTACGATGTGTCTGCATTACGTTCCACGTGGAACAAAATAAAATTTTAAATTTTTAACGCCCCATATATACTAATAACACCGAAATATCATTTGGTGATACCCCACTAATTCGTGATGCTTGAGAAATCGTGACAGGTTGAATATTTTTAAGTTTTTCTCTCGCCTCATAACTCATAGATTTTATCTTAGAGTAATCAAAATTCAATGGGATTTTTATATTCTCTAATCGATTAAGTTTATCAGCATTATTCTTTTCTTTTTCAATATATCCAGAATATTTTACCTGTATTTCTGTTTGTTCAATAACCTCATTATCCAGACTATTCTGTTGTATATAATCCTCAACGGCTTTAAATTTTCGAACATCTTCAATCGTTATATTTGGTCTAGCAAACAGCTTAAACATCTTATCCGACTGTTTAACTAAGGCAGAGTTTTTAGATTCCAAAACAGGATTCGCCTCATCAGGTTTAACACTAGTATCTCTAAAAAACTGAACAAAATTCTCTGCTTCGTTATGTTTCTCCTCCATACGACGCAATCGTTTTTCACTCGCCAATCCAAGTTGATACCCTTTAGGCGTTAATCTTAAATCAGCATTATCCTGACGCAATAAAGTTCGATATTCAGCCCTAGACGTAAACATTCTATAAGGCTCTTCTGTTCCCTTTGTAATAAGATCATCAATTAAAACTCCAATGTATGCTTCATTCCGTTTTAAAATAAACGGATCCTTGTTTTGAATTTTCAAACTTGCATTTATACCTGCCATTAAACCTTGAGAAGCGGCTTCTTCATATCCAGTAGTTCCATTAATCTGACCTGCAAAATAAAGGCCTTCAATTAACTTAGTTTCTAAAGTATGTTTTAATTGTGTTGGCTGAAAATAATCATATTCTATAGCATATCCAGGCCGGAAAAATTTCACGTTTTCAAACCCAACTACAGATCGCAAAGCTTTAAATTGAACATCTTCTGGTAAAGATGTTGAAAAACCATTCACATAAACTTCTACTGTATTCCAACCTTCTGGTTCAACAAATAATTGATGACGATCCTTGTCTGCAAAACGGTTTATTTTATCTTCAATGGAAGGACAATATCGAGGCCCTAAACTTTTTATTCTACCATTAAACATAGGTGAACGATCAAACCCCTCTCGCAATAAATCATGAACTTCAGTACTCGTATATGTCATATGACAAGACCTTTGTTTCGTCAAAGGTTTTGTTATATCAAGATAAGAGAATTTTTCAGGATTCTCATCACCAGCATGCTCTACCATTTTTGAAAAATCTAAAGATCTTCCATCAACTCTAGGAGGTGTCCCTGTCTTCATTCTTCCAGAATCAAATCCCAAATCAACCAATTGCTCCGTAATACCAGTAGCGGCTTTTTCACCAGCTCTTCCGCCTCCAAAATTTTTATCTCCTATATGAATTAATCCATTTAAAAAAGTACCATTAGTTAGTACAACAGACTTCCCTTTTATTTCTATACCTAAAGAAGTTTTAATCCCCACCACACGATCTCCTTCTACAAGAAGACCAGATACCATATCTTGATAAAAATCCAAATGCTGTGTTTGTTCCAAAAGTAATCGCCAATCTTCCGCAAACCGCATCCGATCACTTTGTACCCTTGGACTCCACATTGCAGGTCCCTTAGATTTATTAAGCATTTTAAACTGGATCGCAGAAGTATCACTAACAATTCCACTATAACCACCAAGGGCATCAATCTCCCTTACAATTTGACCTTTAGCAATTCCTCCCATCGCAGGATTACATGACATTTGAGCAATGTTCTGTAAACTCATAGTAACCAGTAGGGTTTTACTCCCCATGTTAGCAGCAGCAGCAGCAGCTTCACTACCAGCATGCCCACCTCCAACAACAATCACATCATATATTTCATCAAACATTAAATTCGAAATTTTATGGTTACTCTATTAACGTAGAAACCTAAGTGTTCCACGTGAAACATTATATTATTTTTTAAGGGTGCAAATATACAACGAATCTCTAACTTAAATTAGACAGGCTCAAGTAGTGGTTTTCTTTTTGTCGCATTTCCTTTTTATCATCATCTTCCTTATCCTTATAGCCGCAATAATGCAAAACACCATGGATAATTACACGCCGCAATTCAACATCAAAACTTACATCAAAATTATTTGCGTTATCCTTAACTCTATCTACCGAAATAAAAATATCTCCATGTAGTTGTTTTCCTACTGAATAATCAAAGCTTATAATATCCGTAAGGGTGTCATGCTCCAGAAATTCAACATTTAATTTGAGAAGGTAAGCGTCATCACAAAAGATATAATTAATGTCCCCTTCTTTAAAATTTTCTGAATCTATACATTCACTAATCCAACCAGAAACCTCAGTTTCATTTTGTAATTTAAAATCTGTTTCGTAATTAAAACTTATCATTCTTTTTCTTGAAATACTCTTGAACTTTCTTTTTATAAACTTGGTGCAAAGGTAGGGCTTGTCTATTTAATATTTCTGTAGTGTTAAAATATTGCTTGGCATTTTTAATTTGTAATGCATTCGGATTTGAAAATTGATTCAAATTCGTTTCAGATTTCCTCATTTGGTCCTCTCCTTGTTGGAAGGTTGCGTTCTCAAGTTTTAATAATTGATGCTTCAACTCCAACATTCGTTTTAACGTGTTATTAGTAAAACCTCTATTTAATAAATCACGCTCTACATTTTCCATTTTTCGAAGTAAATTACCTCCAGATCCATCGTTTGATTCCTTCCCTAATTTATCCTCTAATGCTTGTCTTAGTTGCTGCTGTTTCTGATAGATTTTAAACAACTCTCCATTTAATTCCTCACTATTCCCTTCACCTTCGCCATTTTGTTTCTCACCTTTAGACTCACCTTCTTGACCTTCTTCTCCCTCCTTGTCTTTACCTTTATTACTCTTCTTTAAACCATCTTCCATCTGCTTATTAAGCTCTTCCTGGCTCATTATAATATCCGGCAATTGCATATCTCCACCATTCCCTTTTCCAGGAGATGGGTTCATTTGCTCCTCCATATTATCCAAAATATCACTTAACAAACTGCCTAATGTATTTGCCGCTGTAACTGTATATTGTTGTGCAGCCACTCCTTGGTATAACCTGTTTTCTGCTAATTGATCAAGGGATTTATCAATATTAAAGAAAACCTCAGTAATTTCTTTGTTAATCTGTTCAGAAAGCATTGGTTGCCTTAATGACAAAGCGAACAAACTATCGTCTACATGTTCAAAATGAGATTTTAAACTTTGCTGCTTCTTTAAGTATTTCGCATAGCTATTATGATTAACCTGGATACTTCTAAATTGTTTCATTACGGATTCCTGATCAAACGAAAACAACAATAAATTATCCAAAATTTGGCGCAACATATCAATATCTTCAGACATTTGGTCTCCTCCTCCACCCATCATTGGTTGACTCATTTCCGCACTTAACTGTTTCATTTTTTGGGCCGCCTTCTTTTGGTTTTTATTAGCATCATTCTGATTCTTTTTTTGTTCTTCAGGATTAGACCCTTGTTCCTTTTGTTCCAAATTATCACTGGCCTCTTGTTGTTCCTTTTTGATGTCCTCTTCTTTTTTTATATCCTCAGGAATATCAATAGGTTTACGAAGTTTTTTATTTTCTTTACGTAGCTCATTTAATTCCTTTTGGAATTCTCCAAACTCTTTATTCAATGCATCCTGCTTTTCCTTAGTATTATCTTCATCATTAGTCTCCGATAATTTTTCCTGCTCCTCTGCCATTTCTTGGAGTTCTTTTCGAAGTTTTTCCGATTTCATGGTGACATAATAACGCTTCGTTAGTTCCAATAACTGTTCAAGACTCCGTTTTTTATTTTTATTTTGTTTTGCAAGTTCTTCTAACTTTTTAGATAATTCCTCCTTTTGTATTTTCTCAGCTAACTTCTCAATTTCATCAAGTAACTTTTCATCCTTCTTCAATTGCTCCTGATTTTCTTCTAAACGCTGTTTTAAATTTTCCTTGAACCCATCCTTTTCATCATTTTCGTTTTGGAAATTCTCCAGGTTTTCTTTCAACTTTTTATTAAAATTTTGCATCATGTCGTCCTGTTCCTTCTGACGTTTTAAGAAATTATCCAACTTCTTTTTATCATTAAAATTAAGTTCAGGCTTTTCCTTCTGCGTTTTTGAAAATTCTTGTAACTCTTTATCACGCTCCTCTAGTTTTTCTAGTGAATCATTTAAATCATCAATAGTCTCATTCTGTTGTTTCAACAACTTTTCCTCAACTTCAGTTTTAGATAATTTTCTATAAGTAAACACCCTACTTTTAGAACTCTTATAATTATTTACAGCATCATTATCAAAAACCTCAAAATACAACTCATAACTCGTCCCTTCTTCAAGGTCTAATTGATTTGGAAATACATTGACAAATTCATCAAAATTAGAACTAGAAATAGAAAGGACTGCCATCCGTTTATCTTCAACCTTTGA
>Ga0209395_1008966_pt1 | contig 10064 bp, 10 predicted proteins | sample GOMGulsemesocosm_3_FD_184635 | JGI IMG/M metagenome (GOLD analysis project Ga0209395, IMG submission 184635) | Methane-oxidizing microbial communities from mesocosms in the Gulf of Mexico - GOM9D Gulf of Mexico (SPAdes) (version 2) | ecosystem: Environmental > Aquatic > Marine > Cold seeps... | reverse complement strand
CCTTTGAAGCGTTGAACGTTGACTTTACCGCGTTTCTTTTCCGCTTCGATGCGATCTAAAATGCCGTTCTTTTCGTCTTCATCGAGGGCATAGAACACTTCTCTGCCGATATCGATACGATAAAGTGGTGGCATCGCAACATACACGTGCCCTTCTTCCACTAGCGTTCTGAAGTGAGCCATGAACAGCGCGCACAATAGCGTCGCAATATGTAGGCCATCGGAATCGGCATCGGCTAAGATACACACTTTGTCGTAGCGTAATCCTGAAAGGTCATTTGAGTCAGGGTCAAGACCTATCGCAACGGAAATATCATGCACCTCTTGTGAGGCTAACACTTGGGTAGACTCAACTTCCCACGTATTTAAGATTTTACCACGCAGTGGCATGACCGCCTGAAATTCACGGTCACGTGCTTGCTTTGCTGAACCACCAGCAGAGTCACCCTCCACCAAGAATAATTCGGCGCGCGAAGGATCTTGTCCGGTACAATCAGTAAGCTTACCCGGTAGTGCGGGGCCGGAAGTCACCTTTTTACGCGCTATTTTCTTGCTCGCTTTCAAGCGACGCTGTGCGTTGTTAATACAAAGTTCGGCAAGCTGCTCGGCAATTTCTGTGTGTTGATTTAACCATAAGCTAAAGGCATCTTTAACGACACCAGAGACAAACGCGCTACATTGACGAGACGATAAACGCTCTTTGGTTTGACCAGCAAACGCAGGATCTTGCATTTTTACCGATAAGACATAACTACACTTGTCCCAGATATCATCCGGTGAGAGCTTAATACCACGTGGCAGCAAGTTTCGAAATTCACAAAACTCACGCATCGCATCAAGTAAGCCAGAACGAAGCCCGTTAACGTGCGTACCACCTTGAATAGTTGGAATTAAGTTAACGTAACTCTCACTTAAACCATCGCCCCCTTCAGGTTGCCATACGACGGCCCAATCAACTGCTTCGGATTGAGAAGTCATTGTTCCGACAAATGGTGTATCGGGTAAACAGGGCCACTGTTTAACAGTTTCAAGTAGATAGTCTTCAAGACCTGACTCGTAATGCCATTCTTGGACATCTTTAGTGACTTTGTTAGTCAATTTTATCTTAAGCCCTGGACACAATACGGCTTTAGAGCGCAGGTTATGATTTAAACGCGAGGTTGAAAACTTAAATGAGTCAAAATATGACGGGTCGGGCCAAAATCGGACACGGGTTCCGGTATTGCGTTTACCACAGGTACCAACTTCGCGTAGTTCTTCAACTTTTTCACCGTGTTCAAAGGCGATTTCATAGACTTTAGCGTCACGGCGAATAGAGACTTCAACACGACTAGACAAGGCATTAACCACTGAGATACCAACACCGTGCAAACCGCCAGAGAATTGATAGTTCTGGCCAGAGAATTTACCACCGGCATGAAGCTTACATAAAATAAGCTCAACACCTGATACACCTTCCTCCGGATGAATGTCTACCGGCATACCACGGCCATCATCGATCACTTCTAACGACTGATCTTCATGAAGAATAACTTGAATGTAGCCAGCAAAACCTGCCAACGCTTCATCGACACTGTTATCGATGATTTCTTGGCCTAAATGATTGGGTCTTGTGGTGTCGGTATACATACCAGGACGGCGCTTAACCGGATCTAATCCGTTTAAAACTTCTATTGCATCTGAATTATATTGCTGGTCGCTCACACGTCTCGCCCTTTACTTAAAATATTAGCTCCAGTGTAGCTAAATTCTTGGCATCATTTAAGTACTTAAAGGCTGTTTTTAAACAAAAATCCGACAATTGCGTTTAAATAGCGATTAAAACCAACAAATCCGTGGTCGCCGAGAGGTTCAAGCGTAATGCGGGCACCGTCATAGCAGTCTAACGCTAAACGATAATCGAGGGTTTGATCATTTTGTTGCAACAAAACCCAAAAGTTTTCAGCCGTACAAACTTGGTCGAATTGAAGTGTTTCAAGCTCAATGCCATGATCACTCGTGACATAATGAACATCACCACTGTAGGGATTTTTATACTCACCGATAAGTGTATCAATCAGTAAATGAGGAGCCACCGCAGGGTTAATCAATACCGCATTACCGCCATACTTATTGGTCAGTAAAGTTGCAAGAAAGCCCCCCATTGAGCTACCAATAAATCCGAGCTCACTATCAGGATATTGCGCGGCTAAGCTGTCTATGTGTTGCCAACAAGCCATCGGCGTGAGTGGGAGTTGCGGCACCAATAATTTAATATTGGGATAGTACTGCTTAAAGAACGCAACCGTTTGCTGCGCCTTAACCGAATGAGGTGAGCTATTAAATCCATGTAAATAAATCACCACTTTGTTATGCACTAATCACTCCTAATACCCGTTAGGGTCAAATACTGGGATAAACTTTTCACCGACAACGCGATGTACTTCGGTCTTAATAATACCGTTAGCCAACAGTTCAACATGACGAAAGCCCGGTTGGCTGTTATCGACACTAAACTCATCTAGTTCGGGGGTAAACTGAACACTAGTTGATGGTACGCCCAACACTCTAACACCTTGATAAATCTTATCAACTTGTTGATGAACATGGCCGAACATAATGCTTTTAACTTGTGGGATATCAGCGAGTACCTGCCACAAGCGGTCGCTGTTGGTGAGATTGTGTTTATCAATCCACGCACTGTTCATTGGGATCGGGTGATGGTGCATCACCAACATTATATGATGATTGGGAAAGTCGATGGCCGCTTGCTTTATTTGCGCCAATTCACTTTCTTTGATTGCGCCGCAGACTTGACCTTCAATTTGAGAGTTAAGTAGCACTAATTGCCAATGCCTAAACAAAATATGCTTTGCACAAGTCAATGATCCGACTGATAGCAAACTGTTTTGTAATGATAAATCATCGTGGTTACCAGTGATCCATGCCACCGGATGGTTTTGATATCGAAACACTTCACGACATTTTTGATAAGAGGTTTCACTATGGTCTTGTGAAATATCCCCTGTTAATAGTGAAAGATCAATATGATGAAACTGCGACGCCAATGCCTTAACTGCGGCGAAACTTTCGTCGCAGTTAATGCCCATTAACTCATCGTCCTTTGATAAATGTAAATCACTAAATTGTAAAAGCTGAGGGTTTGCGACCCCAAGCTTAAGTGTCTCTTGACTCATGAATTACCCTGATTTAGCGCTGTTACGCGTCCGTCTTCCAAACAGTGTTTAAGCCACTGGCTTAAAAACCGATTAACTTGATATTTCTCGTCTGGCTGTTGCATCAAACGATTAGGGTAATCATAACGTGATTTAAAATAACGGATCTGTCGACTAGCTAACACTTCTGCCATTTGAGCATCGTGATAAAGCCTTACTTTTATTTGAGGTGTGAGCTCATTAACATTTTCACCAATATTGACGTTATTAGCGATAGTTTCGATGCTTAACACTGATGTATATTGAGTCTGTTCAATGACATGCAGCTGATAACAGGCATTATCCAGATGATAAAAGTAGTACTTATCTTCGGTGAAATCAGGAATTAACCGTAATAATAACAAATAATTATTAGAACACGCTCGGTGCAACGACAGCATGTCTGGCTGATATTTTGGCTTCAGACTACTCATGACTAGCCGCATCACTTAGCATTTGTTTACGCACACGCTCGTGATGGCGTGCCAACCATTGCAGTGCCACTATTGTTGGACCATTAATAATAAAACCATCATCTAGTGCTGCAATGGCGTCGGAAACAGAAACTCTTAATACCTTAATGTCTTCGCCCTCTTCTTCTAACCCAGCAATATCAACGCCGCTTGATGCGTCAACTCTGGCAAGATAGAGATCTATTTTTTCAGAGGTCGCTCCTGGACTCGTTAGGAAATTCATAATAGGTTCCATCGATTGCGCCTTTACACCAGACTCTTCAAATAATTCACGGTGTGCGACATCATCAGGCTTTTCGCCCGGCTCAATAATTCCCGCCACTACTTCAATCAGCCACGGGCTACTTTGGCAATCAAAAGCACCCACGCGTATTTGTTCGATCAATACGACCTCATCTGTGACAGGGTCATACGGTATCACTGCCACGGCATGACCACGCTCAAACATCTCGCGCTCAATGATTTCACTTTGCCCCCCCGCATAAAGCTGATGACGAAAGAAATACTTAACCATCTTAAAATAACCCTGCCAAATGGTTCGTTTTTCAATCATTTCAATGTGTTGATGATTAAACTGAGGAGTTTTCAAGTGATACCCGTTGCTCGCAATAAATTAATTTTCTATTATCCTGACTCTAGCGACGAAGCTCAAGCATTAGTTACCACAGCCTTTAGACAAAAAATCTTTATACTTAAGATAAATAAGCTTTACTAACCTAACGTATAAATAAGCTGTTACACTTCAACGCTGGAAGTGTCGCAATAAAACACTTAAATTATGCACAGTTAATAAAATCACACTGTTAGGAATGACAATGAGCGCAAAACTAAACAAGCTAATGCTTTCAATTGGCCTAGGTCTTTTTTCAATGGCAGCAAACGCCGATGGTTTGCATCAGATATATCAGCAAGCTTTAGCTGGCGACCCACAAATTAAACAAGCCAAGGCAAATCGTGATGCACAATTTGAAGCGATTTCAGAATCTCGTGCCGCATTACTCCCAAGCATTACCGGTAGCGTATCGTTAGGTAACGGTGCTACAAACATCCCGCACGATGATAAAGGCTTCCAATGGGGCGATCATTGGGGCGGTACTGCTGGTGTCAGTTTAACTCAACTTATTTATTCTCACGGTTCATGGTTAAGCCTTAGCCTTAGCGAAAAAGCAGCATCACGCAGCGACGCACAATTAGCATCCGCACAGCAAGGGTTGATTCTACGTGTCGCTAATGCCTATTTTGACGTGCTCAAAGCATCTGATAACCTCTCGTTTGTGCAAGCCGAAAAACGTGCGATTGAGCGTCAATTAGAGCAAACTAAACAACGCCATGAGGTTGGTCTAACCGCTTTTACCGACGTTCATGAAGCCCAAGCACAATTTGATAGTTCAACCGCGAATGAAATTTTGGCGCAAAACACCTTAGATAACTCGCTAGATGCCGTCACTGAGATCACCGGTCTTTCGCATTCATCACTCGATATTCTTAATACCGAGACGTTTAGCCCAGCACTACCGATGCCAGCATCGGCTAGCGAGTGGATAAAACTTGCACAAGAGAACAATTTAGCAATCTTAGATCAACGTCTAGCGGTCGATATTGCGAAACAACGCATTGATTTATCAAGCGCTGGTCACTTGCCAACACTGTCGGCATCAGCAGGTTTAAGCCACAATTATAATCAACAGCCAACGTTAAACACCCCGTATAATAACTCTCAAAGTGCTACACTCGGTTTAACTTTAAATGTGCCAATCTACAGTGGCGGCGCAACAAGCTCACAAGTGAAACAGGCGCGTTTGGGTTATGTTGGCAGTGCGCAATTGCTTGAGCAAGAACATCGTTCGATGACTCGTAGCATTCGCACCAACTTTAATAATGTTCGTGCATCAATTGCGTCAATCAAGGCATACGCTCAAGCGGCCAAGTCTGCTGATAGCGCATTAAAGTCGACCGAAGCTGGTTTTGAAGTAGGAACTCGTACCATTGTTGATGTTCTAAACAGTACGCGTCAGGTTTACAGCGCCAGAAAACAACTCGCTAACGCACGTTACGGATACATCTTGTCGGTACTTAGCCTCAAGCAAACAGCTGGTACGCTAAAAGAGCAAGACTTAATGCTAATTAGCAAAGGCTTAGCTAAAGGCTAATATCCTTAAGGCTTATTTACCGATAGCTACGTCGCTAATTATCAATCGCCCCATTAGGTTATTCAACCAATGGGGCTTTTTTTTTGTTGCACCATCAAATTCAACATAGCTAACGAGAGTTATCCATGCTCAAAAATATTCTAATGCGATTAAACTCATTAATTTGGCTATTGAAACAAGTGACTTTCTACACTATTTGGGTATTATTAAACATATGATTTTTCAAGGAAGAGTAGGCATTGCAATCATTAAAACTGAATAACTTCTTACAGCCAAAACCATCGCCCAAAGGGCTCGATGTACTGTGTAAATTACAGCATTTTGCGATTATTACCTACGCCGTCGATCCTTCCCGATTCAAAGGGCTATTCCCACCGAGGTTTCAATTAGACACCGTAGCAATAGATGGTGAAGACAAAGCACTCATTTCAGTCGTCCCTTTTATCGACGTAGATTTCACTTCTGCTGTTTATCCATTTCCTAAATTTACGATGGGTCAAACGAACTATCGCATTTACATTATCGATACACAAACCAATGAACGTTGTGTTTGGTTTCTCGGTACGACCTTGGATTCATGGACACTGGCCGTACCAAGATTTGTTTGGAATTTACCCTGGTACTCTGGTGACGTAACATTTGATTGTGAGTTTGATAAGTCAGCACAGGTATACCTTAAATACAAAATGACCACTGATGCTGCTTGGGCTCCCGCCAATGTAGAGTTAACTCAAATAAAAGATGAAAAAATTGAATTAGCCGGTTTTCCGGATACGGAAACAGGGTTGGTCTATTTAACCCACCCATTAGCCGGTTTCTATCATCGCCGCGACGGTCGACTAGGCACTTATCGTGTGTGGCATAAACAGCTTGAAGTTACTCGTGCAAACCTCAAACATGCACATTTTGGTTTATTATCTAAGTTGGGGCTAGTCAGCGAACAAGAGCAACAAGTTGCGCACAGTGTATTGGTTGAACCTATCAATGAATTTACGATTTATTTACCGCCAAAAGTACTGACCTAAGAAGTGGATTCCTCACAGCCTTAAGCTTGGCCTCAAGTAATTTTACAGGTTAGATAACAATCTATTATTAAACGTCGATGCCCTATTCAGGCTTTCGGTCACATGATTTATACGCAAGCACGCCTGCGAAACCCAGTTATCGTAGGAGATTAACATGACGCGACTTTCGCGCCTGACCTTATTGGTGTGTTATTTTCGCGATGGAATTTAAACAAGGATGGTGTTCAATTGAAAAAATTAGTTATTTTAATAATCATATGTGGTGTCGCGTGGCAATTTTTCACGAAAGATAGTACGGTCACCGAATCAGTACATACAAAACCCCTATCTGGGTTTTCTAACAGTGATGCGATGAAAACGTTAGCGCGAGCTAAAGAAATCGCGTTACCTAAAATCAGCTATCAATGTGATGGCCGGCAGCATTGCTCTCAAATGACATCATATGAAGAAGCGAAATACTTTATTACCTATTGCCCAAATACAAAGATGGACGGCGATAATGATGGCGTTCCATGTGAGAGACAATTTAAGAAGTGAAGATAAGTTTGGGACGGTCATAAAAATATCATTGAATATCAATGCATTTTTAGCGCGCTTCGACATTAAATGTGATTTGGCAAAAAAGCAGCGTTGAACAAACGATTGATTAGTTCAACGCTACTTGTGATCGAAATGATAGACGGCGCGATGTCCTATTTTGAATTTCGCGCTGCAATCCGTGCTTTCGCGCGGCGGCCCTTACGATAAAGTGCTGGTCTGGTTTTACGGCGTAGCCATGGGAATAAGTAGGAGATGGTGGTGAGGAAACCGCTAGAAGCAGGTAGGCTAATTTCCGCTTTCTTGCCTTGCGCCACTTTGACAATGGCATCAGCGACTTGTTCTGCACTGCTTAATGGCTGCGAGAATACAATATCTTCGACAACGTCCATATCATCCATAATAAAACCGGTATCGATGGGCCCTGGTGACACTAATCCAACATTAATGCCACTATCGCTAACCTCATCAGCTAATGCATAAGAAAACGCACGTAATCCAGCTTTAGTGGCGCTATATGTAGCCGCTCCTTGCAGTGGTGCGCGTCCAGCCAATGAACCAACATTAACGATTGCACCGGACTTGTTCACCACCATATGCGGTAACACCAATGATGCAAGTGCAATTGGTGCCCGTAAGTTAACATCGACCATCAGTGCTAAATCATCGGTGTTATTATTGATGACATCACCGCGTTGATGATAACCCGCATTATTAACGAGTACATCGATACGACCGAATTTTTCTAACACTTTATCGATCAATTCATTACACGCTTGGTTGCTCGCGACATCCATCACATGGATGTAGACATCGGTAAGTTCAGCTAACTCTTTGGCGACAACTTCGAGTGCCTGTGCCCCACGGGCTACAAGTACAATATTTGCACCAAGCTTAGCGAAACGACGTGCAACAGCGGCGCCAACACCGGCTGACGCACCGGTCACAATCACTGTTTTATTATTAAAAATCATTGGTTATTCACCTTATTATTGTTGTGTATTAATATTTCCGTACCGTATTGTCTGACAATCATTTGCGATGCCATCGTGACCACATTATCGATCATATCTTGCGCAGGGAAGGCTTGTCCCTGTATGACTTGTGGCCAAAAACAAAAGGCCTTAATCACCGCGGTAAATTGCATCGCAACCAGTTCTGGTGCCTTTGTATCGATGGCGCCTGACTGTGCTGCCACAACAAACCAATTAATCAGTCCATTATCTTGTTGGTTAAAATTATTTATCGCCTCTTCCATTAATGCTGGTGTATGAATCGTTTCGGCAATAATCACTTTTGCTGTATCAACCAAGTGCTTGTTCTGAAGTAATGATATTTTATGCTGCGCTAAATCTTCTAATTGCGATAACAGTGAGTCTTTGCCGCAAAACTCAACTTGAGGAAATTGACTAAAGACCGTGAGCATTGTCTCGACAATACTGCTAAACAGGACTTCTTTACTGGCAAAGTGGTTGTAAACCGTCCGTTTTGACACCTCTGCTCGCTTAGCAATATCATCCATACTTGTTGATTTAAAACCATTATCTTTAAACGCATTTGTTGCAGCACTAATAATAGCGGCTCGTTTAAGTTGTGATCTGGTTTGTTTTATTGGTTGCATACTTTAGTTCGCTGATCTTAAAAAAAGAGATTCATCACCGACTTTACACTAAGGAGTTTACTTTTGAAAACCTTTAAGTAAACTACACCGTAGAGTTTACTTCATAACTAACAGTCGAGTTTTACGATGAAACGATTATTTATTGTCATTATTACCCTAACGTTTGGAGCCACTATGCTGTCATGCACCAATGATTCACCTATTTTACTATCACAACTTCCCCACCATGGCGTTGATGGTAAATTTAAAAATACAGCGCAAGACTTCAATGATGATACCGATATCCTTGGCTTGATTGGTCGCTACATTAATGAGAAACGCGTTGATACGCACCCGATAAAGCCAATTCCGGTCAATCAATTAACCGCAGAAACGATCCTAACTTTAGGTATTGAGCGTGACAGCGTAGTAAGACTTGGTCATTCTAGCATTTTGTTAAATATGGCCGGTCAGCATTGGCTAATTGACCCAGTGTTTAGTGAACGCGCGTCGCCCTTTAGCTTTGCTGGGCCAAAACGTTTCCATCAACCGCCGATTGATTTAGCACATTTGCCGCCTATCGATGGTGTAATTATTTCTCATGATCATTATGATCATTTAGATAAAGCCACCATCAAACATCTTGCTCACCGTGTTAAACACTTCATTGTCCCTTTGGGTGTCGATGGCCATTTGCTTGATTGGGGGGTACACCCAGACAATATCCATGCACTTGATTGGTGGGAGCACATCAACTTCGGTGATGTTGAAATCACCGCAACGCCAACTCAGCACTTCTCTGGCCGTGGTTTGCTCGATAAAAATCAAACACTGTGGGCTTCTTACGCGATAAAGAGCAGCAACAGCAATATCTATTTTAGTGGTGATTCAGGTTACTTTGATGGATTTAAAGCTATCGGCGAACGCTTAGGGCCTTTTGATTTAACCCTCGTTGAAACGGGTGCTTATGATAGAGATTGGGCGACGATTCACATGACGCCAGAGCAAAGTTTACAAGCGCACATCGATTTAAAAGGTAAACATTTACTACCAATCCATAACGGCACATTCGATTTGGCGTTTCAC
>Ga0209395_1008965_pt1 | contig 10064 bp, 6 predicted proteins | sample GOMGulsemesocosm_3_FD_184635 | JGI IMG/M metagenome (GOLD analysis project Ga0209395, IMG submission 184635) | Methane-oxidizing microbial communities from mesocosms in the Gulf of Mexico - GOM9D Gulf of Mexico (SPAdes) (version 2) | ecosystem: Environmental > Aquatic > Marine > Cold seeps... | reverse complement strand
GAATTACTTCAACTAATGGCATTTTGTTAACGGGGTTGAAAAAGTGCATACCACAGAAGTTTTGTGGACGTTTTACACTTTGCGCTAATAAATCAATTGAGATAGTCGATGTATTTGAAGTAAGAATTGCATCTTCACTGATTACACCTTCAACTTCAGCTAAAACCATACCTTTTACTTTAGGGTTTTCAACAACGGCTTCAACAACAATATCTACATCTTTTACACTGTCATAGCTTAAACTTGGCGTGATGTTATTTAACACACCAGCCATTTTTTTAGCATTCATACGACCGCGTTCAACTTGTTTTGTTAAAATGCCCGCAGCAGTAGTCAAACCTAAATCAAGTGCCTGATCATTAATGTCTTTCATAATGATCGGTGTGCCTTTATAGGCTGATTGATAAGCAATACCACCGCCCATGATACCTGCACCTAATACCGCAGCCTTATTCACTGATTTTTTAGCAAGCTTACCGGCCTTTTTCGCTTTGCCTTTAATCACTTGATCTGCCATAAACAGACCAATTTGCGCTGTAGCGGCATCAGTTTTGGCTAATTTAGCAAACCCTGCATTTTCATTTGCCATAGCGCCAGTGCGATCTAAGTTAGCACTTGCTATTAATGTGTTTATCATCACCATTGGTGCTGGATAATGTTTACCAGCTTTAGCAGCAATCATACCTTTACAGGTTGTTGATGACATGATCAGTTCTGTTGGAGATAAGTTTAATGCTTCCAATTTAGGTTGACGCTTAGCGCGCCAATCTAGTTTGCCATTAATTGCTAGCTTGAGCATGTTAATAGCTGCAGCGCGTAAATTTTCTGGTTCAACAACCGCATCAAGTACACCTTGTGCAAGTGCAGCCGCAGGCTTAAATGCTTTACCTGTCGACATCCAAGTTGCTGCATTATCAAAACCGATAAGTCGAGGAAGACGCACAGTACCACCAAAGCCAGGCATTAATCCTAGTTTAACTTCTGGTAGTCCAATGCTGGCATTAGTATCTGCAACACGGTAATCACATGCTAACGTCATTTCACAACCACCGCCTAAAGCTATGCCGTTAATAGCAGCTATAGTAGGTAATTGAATATCTTCGAATGAGTCGAAAACATCAGATGCCTTCTTTGCCCAAGATGCTAGCTGATCTTCTGGTTGGCTAAATGAAGTTAAAAACTCAGTAATGTCTGCTCCAACAATAAATGTTGATTTACCAGAGGTAACCATAACGCCTTTAGCGTCACTACAATCGTTAATTGCAGCAACTACAGCGATATACTCTTCAAAAGTTGCTTGATCAAATTTGTTTACTGATCCCTGAGCATCGAACTTAAGTTCCACAATGCCGTCTTCGAGTAATTGGGCAGAAAGGCTGTTGCCTTGATATATCATGCTTCGTCTCCTTCACCTAAAAGTGGTGTTGATTTTTGATGATTGTTCTAAGTTTTTAAGTGTTTATTTACTCTTTAAAAAACTTAGATAACTAATAATAGCTGACTGAGTGTGCCTTGAATAAAAGTTAAATGCAATTTATTTAAACGGGTGTTTTAATTGCCTGTATCATTTCCTTGTCAATGTTAGTAATACAGGCAAAAAAATACCCAGCGAAAGAAAGGCCAGGTATTTAATGAGTAAGTATCGATATAAAGCTAGGAAATAGCTAAAGTTTACTTATATGTCTAGTTTTGTTGTCTGAGAAAACTGTGAAATTCCTCAGCGGGCATTGGTTTAGCGTAGTAAAAGCCTTGAACTTCATCACAGCCTAGCTCAATTAAACGCTCTTGTTGCTCAATTTCTTCAATGCCTTCAGCGATAACTTTAAGTTGCATTTTCTGACCTAAATTGATGATGGTTTCTGCAATAACCGACTGACCCTCTTGATTAATGTCAGTAACAAAGGCGCGATCAACTTTTAGTCTATCAAGAGGTAGCTTTTGTAAATAACTTAATGATGAGAAACCCGTACCAAAATCATCTAGCGCTATACTTATGCCTTGAGCCTTTAATTTAGTTAAGGCGTCAATAATAATTTGTGGTTCATCCATTAAGATGTTTTCTGTAATCTCTAATTCAAGCTTACTAGGCTTAATTTTATGCTGTGTTATTGTATTGATTATATTATCAACAAAGTTGTCTTGTCTAAACTGCGGAATAGAAACATTAACTGAAATACTGATGTTAGAAAAATCTTTTTCTAACGTTTGTAATTGCTTACATGCTTGGCTTATAACCCAGTCACCAATTTCAATAATTAAACCTGAATATTCAGCTAAAGGAATAAAAACAGCAGGGGATACAAACTTTCCATCGGCAGTACGCCAGCGAAGTAATGCCTCTGCTCCAATCACTTTACCAGTGGACAATGATAGTTGAGGTTGATACCAAAGCTCGAGGCAATTGTTAGCAAAGTCAGTACGCAGTTGGCTGATCATATTCAATCGCCATTGCATTTGATCTTCTATATCTGAGTGATAATAAGCAAAGTGTTCTAAACGATTCTTTTTAGCAATATTCAGAGCAATGTTAATTTGGTTGAGTACTTGTACTCCACTGCTTTGTGCGTGCTCTTTAGTACATAGACCAAAACAAGCATTAATGGGAAGGTGTTGTTCCCCTGCGGTAAAAGGCTGATGAAATAAAGCCATTAAATTTTCGGGCGTTAAATGTTCTGCGGGGCCTATAATGCCAAAAACATCGGCACCTACACGCGCAAACTGGCAGTCACAGTCTATGCTTTGCATACGTTGACCGACAGCAGAAAGAAGCTTATTTCCTATATCTTGTCCTAAAGCATCATTGATATCGCTAAAATGGTTTATATCAATAAGAGCAGCTACTTTGTTTTTTGAATCATTTTGAGCGAAGTCATCAAGTAGGCGTACAAATTCTAACCTGTTTGGTAAGTTAGTTAACCAATCTTTATATGCAGCATTAGTGAGTTTTTGGAATAGATGTACATTCTCATAACCTACCGCAACGCCTGTTAAAAAAACATTGAGTAGTTGAGTTTGAATTTCAGTAAGTGGACTAGATAGTCTGACATGGATAACAGCACGGTAATCCCCCTTGGCTACATACAAATTAATACTTTCATCAAGGTACTGATGCTTTTGCTGTAAGAAGCAGGTTTTTACTTGTTTACTGGCTTGTTCATCTTGAAGATTATCAAGTTTTTTATTAATTAAGTCACCATCAAAACCTGTTTGTGCTAAGACATAAAAACTTAAGTCATCAATGTTTTCAATGATTCCTTGGCCTCTAGCGCAAAAAACTGCTGATATATCGTCACTTACTAGGGTTTTTAATTGTGATAGAACGCCTTGACTATAGGCTGAAAGAGAGTGTTGTGATGATAATTCAGCCGCACCAGAAACTATTTTTTCAAGGCCTTGACGATTCTCATTAACGGTGGCTATTTGTTGAAATGAACGGATAGCGGCAAAAACAGTTGTAACTAACTTACGTCGAGTTAACTCGGTTTTTGTTTTGTAATCATTGATGTCGTATTCTTTTATGACACTTTCTTCAGGAGCATAGCCAGGTTGCCCTGTACGTAAAACAATGCGTATATCCTTACGCTGAAGTGTTTCTCTAATATACTTTACAACATTTAAACCGGCATCATCAGTTTCCATAACCACATCAAGCAGTACCAGCACAATGTCTTTATGTTCTTCAATTAGTTGACAAGCGTCTTTACCTGAATAAGCGTGTAGGTACTCAAGACGACGTCCTAATACAGCGAGATCGGATAAAGCTAATTGAGTAACGGAATGAATCTCGGGATCATCATCAACAATTAAAACCTGCCAAGTCTCATGGCTGCCAAACGCTAATATCTCGTCTTCATCACTATCATCGATAAATAAAAAGTCATCGTGAGAATTTTCTGATGCTTGCATACTGCCCTCATAACTAAGTGAATTCACTGTAAGTTGACTTAGTTAAAATTGAAATTTATTTTATTTAGCTTAACTATAACCTAATACTACTTTTTTACACTATTGAGCGGGATAATAAAAGACTGTTTGGTAATATTTTATTTGATTTATTTTAGGGGCTTTTGAACTTTTGAGAAGAGCTATATAATAACATGTTCAATATTTAAGCAAAGCAGAGCGTGTGAAGTAATCGGTTGCTACTCGAATATGTGATAAGTCAGTATTAAATCTATGCAAAACTAGTCTTTTGACTTATTTCAAATACTGGTCAATTTATTAATCAAGGGATGATAATACACAGTTCATTTTTTGATTGTATTGAATCATTTTTTACCGCGAAAATTTAGCACTTTCGAGTGTATAGCAATATGTTGAATTTATCTGTTAGTTATTGGCAATAACTGGCCTTTTAGCATAGTGTACTTAGAGTTTAAGCAAATTGCTTCAGCTTAATCTTAAAGGAACTGAAGAAGGAGTTGTAAGTGAGTAAAGATAAATTAGAAGATGTAACACCCAAGAAAAATGTTACAAAGCAGAGTGGGGACACAGTAATAATAAAGACCAATAAACCCACTCAAAATTCTGCAGAAACAGGTGTTTCCCAGCAGTTTTTAAAGCTCGCCAAGAGATTTGCTATTGATGGCGCTTTGTTGCCTGAAGAAAAGCAAATGCTTATTGAAGATAGAACAACAAAGCGTGCTCGTTTAAGTCTCTTACGTAAGCAGAAAAATATTGAAAGTATTATGCAAAAAACACTGGGCTATTGTGCTAACGCTGAAATAGGACAAAGAACAGATAATGATTGGTTTAGCCGGTATATTGTTTTGTCTGAAGAGGTAAGTAATCCTACGATGCAGGACTTATGGGCAAAAATTCTTGCAGGTGAGTTACTTAACCCTGGTTCATTTTCTTTTAAAGCGTTACAGGTTTTTCGAGATATGAGTATCTATGATGCAAAGCTTTTAGCTAAAGCGTGTTCATTAGCGGTAAAAGATCCAAACAAAAAAGGAATTAGGTTAATTAGTGGTGTCTACCAACAGCCAGGTTTATTAAATTTTTTTTCTAAGCAGAGACAGGTATTTTGTAAGTTAAGTCACTACGGCTTAAATTACGCTGACTTATTGGCCTTAGCTGAGAATCATCTTATTTATTTGCAAGAAAGTGAAACTAACTCAATGGCTAAAGGGGAAGTTTTGCAGTTTTCATATAATGGTCTACCACTAAAGTTAACGGCTAATAAAGCGAACGTTAGTTTACAGTTTTATAAATTTACGCCTTTAGGGGCTGAACTTGCTCACTTAATCAGTGATAAAGGCAACGAAGAGTTTTTTGAGTATTTGAAAAAGACCTTGGCTCACTATTTTTTGATCTCGTAGTTGTGCCCCTTAAATAAATTTACTAATGTTATATTATATCAATTGTGATATTATCTCAATTTAATGGTCAGTCAGGCCATTCTGAAAGTAAACTAATTTAGGCTTGTGGAAAAATCATGTTAGATAGAATAGGCATTACAGCAACTTCCTTATGTGCATTACATTGCATACTATTACCTATTTTACTGCCACTGTTACCTTTGGTTGGTTTAAGTTTTCTAGCTGATCATGCTTGGGAACATGTTTTTTTATTAATGACCGCTGCATTGGGTACCATAGCGCTATTCTCAGGGTTTAAGCGTTACCATAGACGCCTTTACCCTTTCTATCTGCTTTATCTCGGTGTTGCTTTGTATTGGATAAAACATGATTTTTCTACGGAACTAGAGCCCTATTTTATTATTGGTGGTGCTAGTCTCATTATTGCAGCTCATTTTATCAATATTAAGCTCTGTAATAGCTGTAAGCAATGTGACGATGAAGCTTGCAGTAGTTGAGCCTAATAATTAACTCAACTACTGAATATCACTGCTAGCATAGTTAATTAGCTATTAACCCTCAAACTCTTTCAACTTTCTTGTTAAAGTATTCCTACCCCAACCCAGTTTTTTGGCCGCTTCTTGTTTATGGCCTTGAGTGAATATTAGTGCACGTTCAAGCATAATTTTTTCAAATTCAATTTGAGCATTATCTAAAATGGCATTTTTCCCTTGTGCTAATTCTTGATCCATCCAAGCGCTAAGTGCTTCTTGCCAAGAATTAGATTCTTGCTGTAAAGGAGCTGACTTTTCGGTCAATTCATTTGGTAAATCTTCTATCAATATTTCCTGGCCACTAGCCATGACAGTTAAAAATCGGCAAATATTTTCTAGTTGCCTAACATTTCCTGGCCAATGATAGTTGTTTAAAAAGTTAGTTGCTTTTTTACTCAACGTTTTAACCTCAACACTGAGTTCATTAGAAGCTTGTGTCAAAAAGTGCTGACTAAGTTGAGCAATATCTTCTTTACGCTCTCTCAAGCTGGGTAGATGAATACGAATAACGTTGAGTCGGTGGAAAAGATCTTCCCTAAACTCGCCTTTTTTTACCCGCTCTTCAAGATGTTGGTGGGTGGCTGCAATAATACGAACATCTACCTGTACGGGAGAATGGCCACCAACACGATAAAACTGCCCATCAGACAATACACGTAACAAACGTGTTTGAATATCTAGGGGCATATCGCCAATTTCATCTAAAAATAAAGTACCGCCATGGGCTTGTTCAAATCGGCCTTGCCGAACCGCATTCGCGCCAGTGAATGCCCCCTTTTCATGTCCAAACAACTCTGATTCAATGAGATCTTTAGGGATCGCGGCCATATTCAACGGAATAAAGGGAGCATTTACCCTAGGGCTATGAGAATGTAAAGCTTGGGCAACCAACTCTTTACCTGTTCCTGACTCGCCATTTATTAAAACACTAATACTTGACCTTGATAATCGGCCAATAGCTCGAAAAACTTCTTGCATCGCAGGTGCTTCACCAATCAAACCAACGGCTAACGGAGGGGGATTTTGCTGCTTATTCTTTTCATTTTGCTCTCTGGCATGGGTAAGTGCACGTTTTGTTAAGTTAATGGCCTCATCAATATCAAAAGGTTTCGGTAGATACTCAAAAGCACCACCTTGATAAGCATTAACTGCACTATCTAAATCTGAATGAGCAGTCATTATGATCACGGGGATATGGCTGTGATGTTTGTTTATTCTTTTTAGTAACTCCATACCATCTATATTTGGCATACGAATATCAGAGATAATGACTTCCGGCTGTCCATGCTCTAAAGCAATGAGTAGATTTTCTGCACTTTCAAATGCTGCACAGCTTATCTTAGTATTGGCAAAAGCTTTCTCTAACACCCACCTGATTGAACTATCGTCATCAACTATCCACACTTGTTCTGTGATCATAATTTGTTCTCTTGTGCTATTGCTGTTTGATTTAAGGGTTGCTGCTTCAAAGGAAGAATGATTGTAAATTCTGTATGTCCCGGCCGGCTATGGCAGGATAATTTTCCTTGATGCTGATTCACCAATGTTTGTGAAATAGATAAACCCAGCCCTGTACCATTAGAGCGGCCAGAAACCATGGGGTAGAATAAGGTATCCTGAATTTTAGGTGGAATACCGGGTCCATTGTCTATGATACTTATTTGTACTGATAATTTTATTCGCTTACCGTGAATAGTCTTGTTGCTGGCAATGCGAGTTTTCAAGGTAACTTTATTATCACTACCTATGGCCTGAATTGCATTGTTAACAATGTTAAGTACTGCTTGTTGCAGTTTCTCTTGATCACATTCAACAGCAGGGATGGAAGGATCGTAATCACGTAATAAACTAACTTCTTGACCGTCAGCATAGTTAACTACTTGGCATACTTTCTCTAGTACACTGTGAATGTTTTGTGCCTGCATTTGGGGCAACTGGTTCGGGCCAAGTAGTCGATCAACTAAGTTGGTTAACCTATCAGCCTGCTCAATAATCATGCTGGTATACTCTTGCTGATCCTCACTTACTTCTTTGCTAAGTAATTGTGCTGCACCACGTAGGCCGCCGAGTGGGTTTTTGATTTCGTGGGCCAAGCCTTTAATTAAGTCACGTGCAGCAATCCATTGTTGTTGTTGGAATACTTCTAAGCTTATTTGTTTTTGTTGATCTATTTGCTTGAATTCAAGTAATACATGAGGCGTTCGTTCAAACTCTACAGATGAAGCCGTTACTTCTGCAGTAAAGTGATGGCTTTCATTGAGTTCTACCACTATATCACTGTCGGTAAATTCTTGTCCTGTAGCAATGAGTTGCTTTAATCTAGTACTATTAATACTCGTATTGGCAAATATTGTTTCAGCTGAGGTATTGTATAAACGGTAAAGTCCCTTGTTTAAAAGGGCTTCTGCTGCTGGGTTTACATAAACGATGCTGAGTTCTTGATTGAGAATAATAACAGCAGTCACAAGCTGATTTGCGAGTGATTGTTGATATGATAATTTCTGCTCTTGTATATAACTACGATTATGCATAAAAGTCCTAAAAAAGATAAACCCGCGCACTGTTTTGGTGCGTGCATTGGAAGTTTACTAAAGAAAGGTTTTATTTGCAGAGCTATTTTTCTAGCTTATAAAGTGTTTTAACTTATATATTCTTTATTTATTAAAGAGTTGGGTGATAAGTAGTTTACTTAGTTTGCAGAAGCTCTATGCATATAAAACGTTACTGGTGTTGATGATGCAATTACCTTGCCCTTTTCATCGAGTAGTAACATTTTAATCTTGTGTTCGCCTCTATTAATATCTCTTAAGGAAAACATAGAGTGTTTTTGTGGCTTTTTGTGGGGTCTACCGTCTAGAACAAGTTGTACTTCTAATCCGGCCTTAAATCGAGGTTTAATACCACCAGCAATGTAAATTGAGCCAGTATTATCACGTACAGTCGCATTGTTTTTAGGTGTGTTTATTACTATTTCGTATTCTTCAACTATCTCTTGAGGGGTGATATCAAGAACTTCGGTGTCAACAGAGGTACTTGATTGGAGCACATTACCAGGCTTGGTCTTAACTTCTTCTGCGCCTGGGCGAGGTGAGTCAGAAAAAACAAGTACGCCATTTTCATTACGCCATACATAAATTTTGGCTGTGTTTGGGTGCACGGGTGCAGCTAACGTGATGCCTAAAAGTGTTAATAGCAATAACTTGATCATAGTTCCTTTGAATATTCCTGTGCTGAGTGCTCGATTTCGGCATCATTCCATAATGTACGCTAATTTAAGTATATATCTATAATTTATACAAAAAAATGTTTTTGTTGTTTTATCTTTCAATAAGTGATCTTTTGTCGTTAAAGTGTGCAAAAGCGACTGCCTATGGATCATGTCTAGTTCTTTAAGTCATAAAAAAAGCTCACCTAAGTGAGCTTTTTATTGTGCACAAAACACTAATGAAAGAACTAAAGCGAAATTAAACGCTGTAGTACATATCAAATTCTACTGGGTGAGTAGTAGCGTTTAATAATTCGATTTCTTGACGTTTAAGACCAATGTAAGCATTAATCATGTCGATGTCCATAACACCACCAGCTGTTAAGAATTCATTATCAGCTTCAAGAGCATCAAGTGCTTCACCAAATGAAGAACATACTTGTGGAATTGCCGCTGCTTCTTCTGCAGGAAGGTCGTATAAATCTTTATCCATAGCATCGCCAGGATGGATTTTGTTTTTGATTCCGTCAAGACCAGCCATTAACATCGCTGTGAAACCTAAGTATGGGTTCATTGTTGGATCAGGGAAACGAACTTCAATACGCATCGCTTTAGGTGAAGGTACCATAGGAATACGGATTGATGCAGAACGGTTACGTGCTGAATAAGCAAGCATTACCGGAGCTTCAAAACCAGGAACAAGACGCTTGTATGAGTTAGTTGAAGCATTAGTGAACGCGTTTAATGCTTTAGCATGCTTGATGATACCACCAATGTAGTAAAGCGCCATTTCAGATAAACCGCCGTACTTATCACCAGAGAATAAGTTAACACCATCTTTGGCAAGTGATTGATGTACGTGCATACCAGTACCATTGTCACCAACGATAGGCTTAGGCATGAAAGTCGCTGTTTTACCGTATGCGTGTGCAACGTTATGAACAACATACTTATATATTTGCACTTCATCAGCTTTCAATACCATAGTATTAAAACGACAAGCGA
>Ga0209395_1008963_pt1 | contig 10067 bp, 10 predicted proteins | sample GOMGulsemesocosm_3_FD_184635 | JGI IMG/M metagenome (GOLD analysis project Ga0209395, IMG submission 184635) | Methane-oxidizing microbial communities from mesocosms in the Gulf of Mexico - GOM9D Gulf of Mexico (SPAdes) (version 2) | ecosystem: Environmental > Aquatic > Marine > Cold seeps... | reverse complement strand
TTCTCGCTTTTGGGGCGATCTTCTTCAGGCTGATCCCGCCTTCGGCTTCGGTGCTGAGTGGTGTGGTCACAACCGGACGATGGGAAAGTTCAACAGAATTGCCTTCCACGCGGCTGATTGTGTGAACGCGCCAGTTTTCATCATCACGCGTTGGGAAATCCTCATGGGCATGGGCACCACGGCTTTCTTTGCGTGCTTCTGCCCCAACGATTGTCGCCAATGCATTTGGCATCAGGTTGGTCAGCTCCAGCGTTTCCATCAGGTCAGTGTTCCAGATCAATGAGCGATCAGTTACAGCCAAATCGTCAATTTTAGCCGCAACCGCAGTCATCTTCTCAACGCCTTCCGCAAGAGTTTTGCTTTCACGGAACACAGCCGCATCAGACTGCATGGTTTTCTGCATCTCAAGGCGCAGTTCAGCGGTGGGTGTACCACCTTTTGCGTTACGCAGACCATCAAAGCGATCAAGTGCTTTGTCGATGGATGCTGTGTTCAGAACCGGGTTGGCTGCATCTGCATCCACGACCTTGCCAGCGCGGATCGCCGCCGCACGACCAAAGACCACTAGGTCAATCAGTGAGTTGGACCCCAAACGGTTCGCACCATGCACCGAAGCACAGCCCGCTTCGCCCACGGCCATCAGGCCAGGAACAACAGCGTTTGGATCATCTGCAGTCGGGTTCAACGCTTCGCCATAATAGTTGGTGGGGATACCACCCATATTATAGTGAACCGTCGGGATTACAGGGATTGGTTCTTTGGTCAGATCAACACCTGCAAAGATGCGCGCGCTTTCCGAAATACCAGGCAGACGTTCGGCCAGGGTTTCCGGCGGCAAGTGGTTCAGGTGCAAGTGAATATGGTCATTCTCTTTGCCAACGCCACGCCCTTCGCGGATTTCCATAGTCATACAGCGCGACACGTAATCACGTGGGGCCAAATCTTTATACTGCGGCGCATAACGTTCCATGAAACGCTCGCCCTCAGAGTTGGTGAGATAACCGCCTTCGCCACGCGCACCCTCCGTGATCAAACAGCCAGAGCCATAGATCCCAGTTGGGTGGAATTGCACGAATTCCATATCCTGCAAAGGCAGACCCGCGCGGGCCACCATACCGCCGCCATCACCCGTACAGGTGTGGGCAGAGGTTGCAGAGAAAAACGCACGGCCATAGCCGCCGGTCGCAAGAACAACCATCTTCGCGTTGAAGACGTGAAGAGTGCCGTCGTCAAGTTTCCAGCAAACAACACCCTGACATTGACCGTCCTCAGACATGATCAAATCAATCGCGAAATATTCAATATAGAATTCCGCGTTGTGTTTCAGGGATTGTCCATAAAGCGTGTGCAAGATCGCATGACCGGTGCGGTCAGCCGCGGCACAAGTTCGTTGCACGGGCGGGCCGTCGCCAAATTCAGTGGTGTGGCCACCAAAGGGACGTTGGTAAATCTTGCCTTCTTCGGTGCGCGAGAATGGCACACCGTAATGCTCTAACTCATACACAGCCTTGGGGGCTTCTCGGGCGAGATATTCCATCGCATCCGTGTCGCCCAACCAGTCAGACCCTTTTACAGTGTCAAACATGTGCCATTGCCAATGATCCGGGCCCATGTTGGACAGGGATGCAGCAATACCACCCTGCGCCGCAACAGTGTGCGAACGGGTTGGGAAAACTTTGGAAATACAGGCCGTCTTTAGCCCTTGTTCTGCCATGCCAAGTGTTGCGCGCAGACCTGCGCCACCAGCACCGACAACAACCACGTCAAATTCATGGGTTTCATATTCATATGCAGCCATTGTTCTTGTTCCTTAAAGCGCAATACGGGCGAGAGCGAAGAGAGCAACAGCAATCGTACCGTAGCTCAGGCAGGCGGCCCCTGCGATCAGGTAGGTCCGGGTGTGGCCATGCACGTAATCTTCGAGCATGATCTGTACGCCGTGACGAAAGTGCATCATGGCGACGGTGATGGTCAGGCCGGTGATGATGGCGTTAAACGGCTTGGCGAAATGCGCGATGGCATCTTCATAGGAAAGGCCAATTGCTGAACCAAAGGCATAAACGAACAGCGGTACAAGGATCGCAAGGGCAACCGCTCCGATCATTGTTTGCAGGTGATGTGCGGTGCCGGATTTGGAAGACCCAAGGCCGGTCGCGCGTTTGCGGTCGGTCAGATAAGACATGTCAGCCGCTCCTTATATGATCAGCAGCGCGAGGAGCGTCAAAACGAACGATCCCACGACAACGATGGTGGCAAGGGTTTTGGCTTTATCAAGCTCAAAGCCGCGGCCTGAATCCCACCACAAATGCCGCAGACCGGCAAGATAGTGGTAGCAAAGAGCCCAAAGAGAGCCAAGCATCACAAGCTTGCCAAACCATGACGTCATCACACCGTTTGCAATGGCAAAATAATCTGGTCCAGAGGCCAGAGCCAGCAGCCACCACACCGTCAGCAGAGAGCCAACGATCAAAGCGTTACCAGTGATACGAGTTAAGATTGAGGTCACAGATGTGAACTGTGGACGATAAATCGTCAAATGCGGCGATAGCGGCCGGTTGCCCCGGTTTACGTCAGCCATGTGGGTGCCCCCTTGCGGTTGGTCTGCCTTATGAAACTCCGCCTGAGAAACAGCCGGATCAATGTCGGAATCACACGGGGAAATGCCGCACGCGCCGAATTTCACACATGAATACTGAATAATTCACAAATGTCACACCTTTGATCGCAATTATTTTCAAGTTTCCCTGCGATACTTTGGCAAATCGCGACATTTTTATCGTCTTGTGATCACAGCGATAATAACCGTGATCACAAAATGATCGTATTCCGAATCCGACCTTAACCTATCGTCACGCCCAACGATTGAGAGGAACCGCATTGACCAATTTTTAGATCACATCGGCATAAGCGCCCAGTAATCAAGATCAAGCAGGACGTCAGGCTGGTATTTACCATCCTCATTGCGCAAATCACCCGCAATGCCTTTGGTGGCAACAAGGCGCAAACGTATTGCACCAACGCCTGGTGCCGATGTTTCAGCTTTATCCAGAACCTCAGACCAAGCGCGGATTGTATCACCAGAGAAGCAAGGGTTCGCATGTGCACCGCCGTTCAATGCGACAATCATCTGGGCATTGGCAAGACCATTGAACGACAGAGCCCGCGCCATAGAAATCACATGACCGCCATAGATCAGACGTTTCCCATCGGGGCGATTTGTGGCGTCGAAATGCACTTTGGCGGTGTTCTGCCAAAGGCGGGTCGCCATCATGTGTTCCGCTTCTTCAACAGTGACACCATCGACGTGGTCAATCACTTCACCGACCACATAATCCGCCCAACGATGGACACTGCCCGCTTGGGTGAAGTCATAATTAGAAAAATCTAGGCCTGCAGGGATCACAAGATCACTTGCAGCCACAGTTTTTGCAAGTACTGGGAGCACGGTTTCGGGGGCTTGCGCCTCCAAATTCCCCTTACGCACCATAACCCAGCGCACATAATCCATCACCAGTTCATCACGTTGGTTAAACCCACGCGTACGCACCCAAACAACACCGCTTTTACCATTAGAGTTCTGTTTTAAACCAATGACTTCGCTTTCAGATCGCAGGGTATCTCCGGGATAGACCGGCAGGTGCCAGCGCCCCTCAGCATAACCAAGGTTGGCCACGGCATTCAGGGAAATATCAGGCACGGTTTTCCCAAAAATCGTATGGAAAGCGATCAGTTCATCCAGCGGGGAAGAAGGCAACCCACTGGCACGAGCAAATTCATCCGAAGAAGACAACGCAAATCGCGTTGGGTACAGCGACGTATAAACGGCACGTTCCCCCCCTGACAAAGTGCGCGGCACCGCATGGGGGATAACCTCACCCAGACGATAATCTTCGAAAAATCGGCCCGTGTTGGTCTTCATTATTGCGCTCCCAGCTTCATATCAGGATGGTAATCGGCCTCAACCTCTTTCACCACGGCCTGACCACAGCGCATCACGCCATTGGCCGCGTCAAAGGCATAGGTTGGATCGCCGTAAAGCTCCCAGCCTTTGGAAATGGCGTCAGACACTTTATGACAAAAGGCAGAGGTGTCGTCTTCAGTTAACAAACGGTAAAGTTTCATGGGGTTATCCTCCAAAAGGCATGGGGCCAATCATGCCGTGCAGCATTCCGATCACACCCATCAATACGATTGAACCGACAAAGAACATCGCGTCCATCGCCAGTTTTCCGCGTGGGCGTGGCGACCAGTCAGGCTCCTGACGATTGATCACAATCATTTCCACCACGGCCCAAGCCAGCAATCCGCCGAACAGAACAATCGACGCCGGATCAAGGTTTACCATAAGATGCGCCATCGCCCAGAGCTTGAACCCCAGCAACATCGGATGGCGGACACCACTTAACAAAGCGCCTTTTTTCGGCGCCGGGCTCATCAGGTAAATCGCGACCAGCATCATCAGATTGTTCAGGTGGCGCAGGCCGGTGGGCACAACCACCAGATCAAAGCTTTCCCAACTGCGATAGCCCAGAACCATCAAAACAACGGACAGCAGGATCAAAACAGCAATCGCCCCCCTGCCCTTTTCGCCCATATTGGAACGGGCGGCAGGCGCGAAACGTTTGAGCAGATGGGCGCCCCACCACAGGGCGAGACCGGCGAGAAGAAGGATCATGGTGAAATCTCCGAGATGTAAGTTTCTTTTACACCTAGCCTATCAGGCCATTTCCGCAATGGCAGAAACCTGTGCGAGAATGCGATTAGCCGTAACGATATGCAAGTTTTCGACGATCTTACCGTCAACCACAGCCACACCTTCGCCAGCAGCTTCAGCCGCTTCAAAAGCTTCAATTTGACGGCGGGCGAGGTCGATCTCGACCACCGATGGGGCAAAACATTCGTTCGCAATCGCCAGCTGTGCCGGATGGATCAAGGTCTTGCCATCAAACCCCATATCACGGCCCTGTTCGCATTCCGTACGCAATCCCTCATCATCTTTAAACGCATTATATACACCATCAATCGCAGCAATACCTTCCGCGCGTGCCGCCAACAAACAAAGGCCAAGCCCTGCCATCATTGGCAGACGATCCGCGCGAAACCGGGTGTTCAACTCCTTCGCCAAATCATTTGTCCCCATGACAAACCCCTGCATTTTTGGGTGTGCAGCAATCGCCGCGGCGTTCAGCATCCCACGCGGTGTTTCCATCATCGCCCAGATCGGCAGCTCGCCCGTAATAGCAGCAAGCGCATCAAGTTGCGCCACGGTTTCAACCTTGGGTAAAAGCACCGCATCAGCATCCATCAGTGCGACAGCGCGGGCGTCATCTTCCCCCCAAGCACTATCAAATCCGTTGATCCGCACAATCTTCATGCGGCTTCCATAACCACCACTTTTCAAGGTTTCGCCCAACAAACTACGCGCGTTTGCCTTTTCCCCCACCGCGACTGCATCCTCCAGATCAAAGATGATTGCGTCACAGGCAAGGCCACGGGCCTTTTCAAGCGCACGTTCTTTAGAGGCCGGGATGTAGAGCACAGAGCGCAGGGGGCGGGCCAGAGCGGTCGGATCAGTCATTCGAATCTGCCTTGTAATAAAGTTGCGTAAAAATCCCCACATTCGAACAAATTGGCAAGCATTAATTTGCCGCAGTGCAGAAAAACCTAACTTAACCCTGTTCTGAATCCCTTCCCGCACGGCGAGTTAACCACTTATTTGCCCCTCTGCATCAGGCTGGAACACGCTGGAAAAGCCCTGCGATTACTGACCGGGCCGCAAAATGCAACCACCCTCGAAAGGATACTTGCAATGAAAAAGGACATTCTGACTCTGTCGCTCGCAGTTGGCGCAATTCTGGTGACGGTTCAAAACGGTTTCGCCCAAGGTTCGCGCAATTGTGCCGCGCGAGAAACCGTTGTTAACCATCTTACTGAGCGCTTTGGTGAAAGCCGCCAATCCATTGGCCTTGGTGCAAACAACGCAGTGGTAGAGACCTTTGCATCACCCGAAACCGGCACTTGGACCATCACTGTAACCATGCCCAATGGGATGACCTGTGTGGTGGCCTCTGGCCAAGCGTTTGAAACTTTAGCTGAAGATGTGCTGCCGAGTTCGCTGGGCGAGCCGACCTAATCAGGTCAGCGCATCAAAAATCAATTTCACACCAGTAATCATCAGAAAAATATAAGTCAGCGCAAAGAACGCCTGTTCCGGAATAAGTCGGTGCAAACGTACGCCTGCCCAGATGCCAATGATTGCAAAAGGCGCAAGGTAAAGATCCGCCAACAGGCTTTTCTGGCTAAAAATGCCCAATGCCGCATAGGGTAAAAACTTCATCAGATTGATCGCCCAGAACACCAGAACCGTGGTGGCCTGAAACCGCAATTTATCCAGATCGCGTGACAGCAAGAACACGGCCGCAGGTGGCCCGCCCGCATGCGAAATGAAACTGGTAAAGCCCGCGATTACGCCCCAAAACATTCCTGTTCGGGTGCCCATCGGATGTTTTGCCCGCACAATATAACCACGGCTACTTGTAAGACGATAAGCCACGAATCCGATAGCGATCAGCCCGATCAGCAGACGGAAAACATCCGGGTTTGCCAGACGATACAGCAACGCGCCCAGCGCCACCCCCGGGGCGGCACCCACGATTAAGACCAGCGCTGTAGGTAAATCCCAACGTCGCCAATAGGGCCGCAAAGCGGTGACATCCATCAACATCAAAAGCGGCAACATTAGCCCGATAGCAGCCCCAGGTTCCAGAATCAGTGCAAGCAATGGCGTCGCTGCAAAAGCCGCACCAGATCCAAATCCACCCTTAGAAATGCCAGCAAAAAGCACTGCTGGTATCGCAAATGCGAAAAAAGTCATATCAAATACGTCAGGCATCAATAGCTCGTTTCCAACGGGTTTCTCCCCTGTCAGCGCTAACGGATCACGTCGATCATCACAAGTTGCAGTATTTGCCGCATTGCAGCACCTTGCACGAATGCGACAATCCGACTAGTCATGACGACAGATTTTCACAGACTTCAAATGTATGGAGATATACAATGGCTCGCCCCAAAATCGCTCTTATCGGCGCCGGTAACATCGGTGGTACCCTTGCCCACCTCGCAGCAATCAAAGAACTCGGCGACGTGGTTCTGTTTGACATCGCAGATGGCCTGCCACAGGGCAAAGCGCTGGATATCGCACAATCAGGTCCTGCTGAAGGTTTTGACGCTGGCATGTCCGGTTCAAGCGATTATGCAGACATCGCAGGCGCTGACGTTTGCATCGTAACTGCCGGTGTTGCGCGTAAACCTGGCATGAGCCGCGATGACCTGCTTGGCATCAACCTGAAAGTGATGAAATCTGTTGGCGAAGGCATTGCAGCCCACGCGCCCGACGCTTTTGTTATCTGCATCACCAACCCGCTTGATGCGATGGTTTGGGCGCTGCGCGAATTCTCTGGCCTGCCAACGAACAAAGTTTGCGGCATGGCTGGTGTGCTTGATTCCGCGCGCTTCCGTCACTTCCTCTCTGAGGAATTCAACGTGTCCATGCGTGATGTAACAGCGTTCGTTCTGGGCGGCCATGGCGATACAATGGTTCCACTGACGCGTTACTCCACTGTTGGCGGCATTCCACTGCCAGACATGGTGAAAATGGGTTGGACCACACAGGAAAAAATGGACGCAATCGTTCAACGCACCCGCGATGGCGGTGCTGAAATCGTTGGCCTGCTGAAAACTGGTTCCGCTTTCTACGCGCCTGCTACTTCCGCAATTGAAATGGCTGAAGCTTACCTGAAAGACCAGAAACGCGTTCTGCCATGTGCGGCTTACGTTGACGGCGCTTTGGGTCTTGATGGCTTCTATGTTGGTGTTCCAACCGTCATCGGCGCTGGCGGCATTGAACGTGTGATCGACATTCAGATGAATGCAGACGAGCAGGCAATGTTCGACAATTCTGTCAACGCGGTCAAAGGCTTGGTCGATGCGTGTATCGCGATTGATCCCTCACTTGCCAAATAAATTCACACGGTAAGGTTTTCCTTGCCTCGTAAGTTTTGAAAAGCACGCTACATCTATGTGGCGTGCTTTTTACTTATGACGGAGGATATATTTTGCGTTCCTTGCTTGCCACCGCTGCTTGTTGCTTCACCCTTGGCGCCCAAGCAGCCCCTTCTGATTTGATCCGTGAACAGGGTCTGGCGGAAGCACTCGTGACCCTAAAAACTCAGGCGATCCTCAGCCCAAGTGACCAGCTTGCTTTTGCTGGCATCACCTTCCTGCGGGCAATTGAGAAAGCCTATCAAACGCGTTGGCGTGTCGGATATGTCGAGAATGACCTGCCGATCCCATTATTCGCAAACCGGCTGCCACATAACCCACAACCGGAACCCATCGAGGCCCAAACACTAAACGAATTGCTTCAGGTTTTCCTTGATGACATGGCAACGACAGATGCCGCATTAGCGGAAATACCGGCCGGATCCGCCCCAAGCTTCAACCTATCGCTGCCTGACATCTGGTTTGATATCAACATGAACGGCACCCGCGATAGCGAGGAAGACTTCGGCAAAATTGCGCTGCAAAACACCATGTCCCCCAGGCAAATTCGACGTTTCGAAACAGAGCTTGTAGAAAACCCCGATCAACCAAACCCGATGAAGGCCACTATCCGTTTTGACGAGGCCGATCTACATTGGTTGCGCGCTTACACCCATGTGCTTTCCGGTGTCAGTGAATTGGTACTGGCCTTCGATCCGGCCCCCGAAATTCAAAAGGCGTTGGACCTGCGGATGACCATTTCAGCCCAACAGCTGGCCGGGCTGACAGACCATCCGCACCTCATCGCCCTAATGGAAGAAAGCAAAAATCTAGCAAACCTTACCCCTGAGGAACGAGAGGAGCTCAATGCACAGTTTGAGGCGCTTAGTGAGGACGACAAAAACATTCTGATGAACATGCAGCGCAATGGCCTCAACTGGCTACAAAGCCGCACCCATTTTATTGATATGGCCGCTGTGATCATTGAAACCCTTCGTCACCAGCCCGATCAGCCTCGCATTGCCAGCGCACATGCCCATCTTCTGGCGATGACGGCACATAACCGCAATTTCTGGACCCTCATGGATCAAGAAACCGACAATGATAACGAATGGATCCCCAACGCCAATCAGCAGGCAGCTTTGGGAATAGAGGTACCCATTGGCACAGGTGATGCATGGCAGGCCATTTTGTCAGATGCTGAAAAGATGCTGAACGGCGAACTGCTTATCCCGTTTTGGCGGTATGCTCCGGGCCATGGCATCAATATCAAAGCTTGGGTTGATAATCCTGCACCTTTGAATGTTATTGGCTGGGCCCAAGGCGCTGCCACTTTGCCCTATGCCCAGCAAGGCCAAGTCATAACTGGTGAAAATTGGGGTCGCTTCCAGAGTCTGGTTCAAAGCCAATCAGGATTGTTTGTGTTCATGCTAAACTGACTTCAAAAATCGGCACGGCGATCTTTCCTTCCGCCGTGCCCAATCAAAAGTAGCGTTGATCAAACTCTGCTGGCGTCGGAAAGCGCTCAACATCTGGGAAGTATCGTGCAACCGCCGCTTCCGTTTCAAGGCAATATTCCCTTAACAAACCATGCCCGCGCAATACATCGATCTGTTCTTCACTCATATAAAACATACGCCGGTGCAGCTCATCTTCCCGCGCAACATCGCCCTTCAACTGCTTGAAAGCATCAATCTGGCGCAATCGTGCCGTGGCCAATATCGTTTTACGCACCCCCCCCGTCAGCGCACCATAACGCGCGGTTTTGCTCGCCCATGCCCGCGCCGTTGCCCCGTGAAAATGTAGGATACCCGTATTCTTAATGCGGATCACAGGCGGAATTTTCTTGTCAGAGTATACCCCCTGCCGAGGGCGATGAATGCCCAACCGGCACCCCTTACCTGTGCGTAAAATCGCCTTCCCAGCGACCGTGCCAGCATGCCCCATCTGATGCAGTGTGTTTTCCCCACCAAAAAGTTCACCACATAGATTTTTCCGATCGGGAGAACGAAATCGAAATGGCCCGT
>Ga0209395_1008962_pt1 | contig 10067 bp, 10 predicted proteins | sample GOMGulsemesocosm_3_FD_184635 | JGI IMG/M metagenome (GOLD analysis project Ga0209395, IMG submission 184635) | Methane-oxidizing microbial communities from mesocosms in the Gulf of Mexico - GOM9D Gulf of Mexico (SPAdes) (version 2) | ecosystem: Environmental > Aquatic > Marine > Cold seeps... | reverse complement strand
ATAAGTTCATCATCTTCTTTACTTTCATCTGTGCTAAAAGACTTTAAATATGCTTGATATTCACCATTTGATTTTCTAAAGTTAATCTCTTCGCATAACAGTTGGTATCGTTCAGGGTGGGCTAGCTTATCTATATTATCTTGTACATCTAACAATTCGCTAACAGTGTATTTTGTATAATCAATTTTCAACTTTTTCTTCTCTATTGATTTTTTTATTACTTCGAATTAAGTAAAACAGATATAAATACCAAAGAGTGCTTAAACTGCCAATAATTACAGATTGAGTATAACTGCCTTTACTGCCGTAATAATCCCCCTCTTTGGTGATATAAACTTTTGTTAATTTACCTTTGAAATTATCTTTTACTCGGCCTCTTTTTTCACCACAATAAGAAATATCTCCAGGCTGATAGTCGCCAATTTCAATAACATTACCTGTATCTAATATTGTGTATTCAATTTCCATCCAACATGAATCACCACGTTCACCATAACTCGAATATGTTACTTTTGCTTTGAGTTCAGTTGCATCACTTGCCTGAAAAACCGCATATAATTGAAAAGGTGTCATTACCAAAAAGGCAAAACAAAAAAAAGTAAGTATGAGATAAACGATACCTTTAAATTTTTCCATTTCTTATCCAAATGCCCCTTCATCACAAATTAAATAAATTTCGATAATACAACTTGTTCGAAAATTTTAAACGCTTTATAGTATTTTAAAAATAATAATAAAAACATCAATTTTGAAAAAAACTTCTATATTTATCATTATGTGCATCGGTTTAATATGTATCTATTTGGTTCAATCCCCTACTCTACCTTTACTTTTTAAAGGAGATATCGTTGCTTATCGAGGCGGAGGTCAAATCATTGATTATGACAATATGGATAAATCTTCTTGTGGCGCCAATAACTTAATTGCCTCTAAAAATCCGTATATCGAAAATACGCTACAAAGTATTAAATATGCAGTTGATAGTGGATTTGAAACCATCCATTTAAATGTACATTATACTCTTGATAACAAGTTCGCAGTTTTTCATGATTGGAGCGTTGATTGTGCAACCGATGGCAAAGGGAAAGTAGCTAAAATGTCACTCAGTGAACTGGTAAAACTCGATGTTGGTTACAACTCGACATCAGATCATGGCAGTTCATTTAAGTTCAGGGATAAAGGATTCAAAATATCTTCGCTGTCTGAGGTGTTTAATCAATTTCCCACTAAAAAATATTGGCTTAATTTAAAAAATCCAAATAAATATTCTATTCCAGCATTAAATGAATTTATACAAGCCTCTAACATTAAATATAAAAATGAAGTTTTATATATTGGTAATACCCTAATGATTGAGTCATTTACTAATATCAATGCCAATGCGCAAGTGATTAGTTTTAATTCAAATAAACAATGTTTTATAGACTATATCCTATATGGATGGAGTGAAAAATTCCCTGATACGTGTAAAAACACTACGATAATTGTTCCACCAGATTTAGGGAAATACATATGGGGTTGGCCAAATAAATTTGCAGCCTTAGCACAGCATAATGGCAGTAAAGTGTATGCTTGGGCTAAACATAATCCATATATAAACCAGTATGATAATACTCAAAATGGTATCGGCTTAGTATTAGGTGATATTGCGGGTTTTACAGATAAAAAAACACAACAATAAGGATATAAACTATGCATCATAAAATTAACTATATAGAGATCCCAGTTAAAGATATTAATGAAACTAAATCATTCTTTACAAAAGTATTTTCTTGGTCGTTTATTGATTATGGCGAAGAGTACTGCAGTATCAATAACAGCGGTATTGATGCTGGGTTTTACAAAGCAGATTTAACTATGTCACAAAGTACAGGCAGTGCTTTGATTGTTCTTTATAGTAATGACTTAGAAGATACACAAACTAAAATTAAACAGCATGGAGGAGAAATATCCAAAGCTATTTTTAGTTTCCCTGGAGGCAAGCGTTTTCACTTTACAGATATAAATAATAACGAATATGCTGTGTGGTCACAGTAAATATAAATTAATTTAAAAATGGTGTTTCTTCTAAGTTAGTGAAACACCTGGAGTTTTATTGAATAGAACTCAGTGCTATAAACAGCGACCTGTAGATAAAAAATGTCCCCAGTCATTTCTATTCTGATTTTTTGCAGCATTTACTGCGCTAGCTATATCATAATCAACTTTTAAAAATGATACACTCCATTGTTTTTTTTGTGATTGTTCTAATATTGCATAACTTGCTTGGGGGGTGAAATTTTCCATAGAGTGCTTAAAAGGTTCATCATCAGTATATGCTTGTAAGCCGACACTTCCCGGATTTATAATCATTTGACCCGTTGATAATTGAACACACCTAGGTGTATGTGTATGACCACATAATATTATTTTTGATTTTTGTCCGCCTAGTAAATCTATAATATCTCGATCAGAGCGTACTTTAGCAGAACCTGAGCTTACATCTTCTAATAAGTAAACTAGATCATCGGTAGGTGTACCATGGCAAATATAAATATCCTTATTAATCTGCAAATCAAAAGGTAAATCTTTCATCCAACTTAAGGGTTCTTGACCTAATTCTTTCAAGATAAATTGCATTGTTGGATTAGATAAGATTTCCGCATCTGTAGCTTCATAAATTTGTCGATCTTGATTACCTGAAATAGTAATAAAGTTCTGCTCAATTAAGTAATTATATGTTTCTTTTGGTGAAATAGGACCATATAAAATATCCCCCAGGTTGATGAATTGAGTTATGCCTTTCGATTTTGCATCTTCGACTACAGCTTTAAGAGCAAAAATATTGCTATGAATGTCTGACAATACAGCAAATTTATCCAAAATAGATCCCTTCCTGATTCAATAATATAGATAATACTATTAACATTACAAAAGGTAATACATTTTTAAGTAATTGATAAGATCACTCCTTGTCCGAAATATTTAACTCTGTATAGTCAAAAGAAAATAACTTAAATAAGGATATTAATATGCAGAATAAGGTTGGAGTTATTAAAAATCCATTGTCTGTCATTGCTATTTTTGCTGGTATCGCAGAAATTAGTGGCACTATGGTATTACCTCATATAGCCCCAGGCAACCAAACAATTTTCATTTGGTTTTTAATGCTATTTCCTTTTACATTGATCATATTATTTTTCATAACACTTAACTGGAACTATAAAGTGCTATATGCGCCTTCTGATTTTAAGGATGAAGACAATTTTGTTAATTTACAGCAAGCCTCTACTTCGGAAGTTCTTTTAAAAATAGAGGATGATTTAATTCATCAAGAAAATGAATCTAGCGCTACATCAGATGAATCTACTCATAACATTACTTTAAATACCTCTTTGACAAACTTAAGAGAAGTTGTTGATAGTTTGGATAATAAATTCACTCATAATAAAATAAGTTCAAAAGAAGAGCGTGCACAACAAAGTGAAATAATTAAACGTATCAATCATCAAAGAATGGCTGAAGCCCGGCTACTAGAGAAGCACTTAATAGCTAAGGTACAAAAAGACTTTAGTAATACTATTCACAGAGATATTAAAATTGAATCTAAAAATAACAAGTTGATTTTTGATGGTATTATTCAAAATGGACAGTCATTAACGGTATTTGAAGTACAAAGAATAAATTTGAATACTTTTAAAGGTAGTTACTTGAGCCGTTTGATGGATAATTATAAAAGCTTTTATTCCGGCTTAACAGAGCTTGAAAAGCATCGCTTCTCTCTCGTGTTTATTGTTGCAACAGATGACACAATTTCTGAAATAAAAACCCAGCTAGAACGACTTTTTTCAACAATAGATTTTAATTATGAAACAAAATTTTATTCGATTGATAGCCTAACCGATGAAAAAATAAGAAAGGTTTCTTAGTGTTTTAAATATAAAATTTATATATATGAATTTTACCTATTAGTACGCTTTGTAGTTGTAGGGAAACATAACATTGATGTTGTTATGTTTCCCGCTAGTTTAAGATATTTTTGCCACATAAAATAGGCAATCATTAACTGCTATATTTTTGTTTGTTGTCGCTTTAAATAATCTTAAATTATGAAGGCAAACAAGTTGATTGTCTCTTGCATAAAAATATTCATCAATGACATTAGTACCGCTTTTATCTATTAATTGTAAGTTATTTAGACCATTGCCATCCATCCAACCTAACATTTCATCTTGATATGCACTGCCAAAATTAAAGTTTTCAATATTTTTCTTTAAAGTTACACCTGGATTTCCTTCATCAAATGCAGCTAATGAAAACATTACATCATTATTCAGTTTTAATCTTAAAGGACGGTATATTACCTCAACACGTTTTTCTTGATGAATATAGCCAATATTATTACATTGAGTTATTTGTGAAATGCCTGAAAATGCGACTTCATGAGCTTGCTCATCACAGCTGCCTCCACACTCTATTGTGATAAATGGGCAATCAAAACCTTGCTCCATCAAAGATCCTATTTTTAAATCTGAAAGAATTAAAGTTTGACAAAAAAAAGATGCTAAAGACAAAGTTTCAGTCGTAACAAAAGAGCTAATCGAAAATGTAGGCCCAGGACTCGAAGAATTATGAAGGTCAATCACCATTTCAGGCTTCACTTCTCGAATTGATTTTTCAATCAACTTAGCCCGCTGATAATATCCCAATTGTGCGTTATTATTCTCTGCGGATAAATGCTCATCAAAACATCTATTTATATCCATTCCACCATCAATATAACGATTTGAAAATAAAGGACGTTGTGCAGCGGCTTCAACTGAGCAAATAATAAATCGAATATTGGTTTCTGGTTTACTTTTATTTTCTCTTGCTGTTAACCAACGGTGCATCGCGATTAAGCCTGATGGCTCGTCTCCTTGCATTAAGGTTACAAAAACACGGTATCGGCTTGTATCTTTACCTGTAACATCAAGCACTGTAGGCCCAGTCATTGATAATAAAAACTGTTCATTATCTGCATGTAAGTCTTGCCATTGTGGATCTTTTAAATAATTGATTTCGCTAAAATCTATATCCATTTTATTACCTGTGAGTTTATGGTAAAAATTCAATCACACTACTTTTAAGTGCTTTTCCTTATTGAACACTAAGCATGACATAGATTATTGCAGTATGTTTTTGATTGAGGTCAACAAATGCAGGCAATTATTTTATTTAATCGCTATTTTGGTGTTAAAAGTAATGGAATAAACATAAATACTTAATTACACGTCTGATAATGATATACAAATTAGACTATTCCAGAGGTAAAAATTCTGCACCGAATGCTAAACAGCCTAAAGAACAAATGCGCATCAGTTTTAGTGACTTAGAAATACAGTAAATAGTCTTACCTTTAGATAAGGAATCAACAATATTATCTTGCTTTTCTATTAGTATATTTTCTCTTTTTTTTGTGAAGTTGGTCTGTTAATTTTGATTACTGTACTAAATAAAAAGGTGATTCTATCCAATACCTCTAAGCGCATATTTATATATCATTTTTTAACTCCTCAATTAATTTTTTTGCACACCTCTCAGAGCTACTCGTTAAAGTACTTATAGTTAAATCGTAAATGACTCCTTCATGCACACTTTTAAATTGTGAGCTCGCTAAACCAATTTTACGATCACCACGTGCTAGTTCTCTTTTATTTAACTCTTCAATTGGGCATTCAACTTTAATTATTTTTACATTTAAACCTTTTAATTCTTTGTAAAGTTCTTGATAAGTCTTATTGCCACAAAATATTATATCAACAATGACATTATGGCCTGTTTCGGCTAATGCTTTAACAGATTTGATAAGCGCTAATTTCATATTTGGAAAGTGATGAGAACCTGCTGGAATTTTATGAGGTGTCATGTCCCAAAACATATCTAAAGTACAGAGTAAATATACATCTCTATTTTTTGCTTGAAACGCACGAGCTAAGGTTGTTTTACCTGAGCTCGAAGTCCCGTTAAGGATAATAATGTTACCTTTTGTATTCATTCTAGAATTACCTCTGATAGGAATTTTAGTTTTTTCGCTCATAAGAAAACCAATATCAATTGACCCGGTAAAAAAAGCACCGCTTTGATTAAATATTTTTCATATTTGGCTTTGAAAACCAACTAACGGAAAAATACTATTGTTGCTCAAGTAATGTCAGGTTAATTATGTCTAGAACTGATAGATAAAATTGGAAACTTGTTTTCCCCAAATGATACGGTGACAGATTTCATTTCATTTGCTGTAAAATTGAATTTTAAAGGGGTTGGGTTTGAACGTTCACCATTAGCAAATAAAGCCATCAAATGATTACTTTCTAATATGCGATTACCACTTGCTTGATTTTTAATGGTTACAACCGCCCATCGCTCACCTAACTCGTTACTCATAATAATATAATTGAGTAATTCAAAATCACTTAGTTTAGGTTTTTTATTTTTATCATTTTCAAATGCAAACTCAACAGTATTTGCTATTACACGATCTACTGTCAAAACCTCATCTTCGTTTGCAATAGTTGATATAGATAATAAAAAGAGTAATAAGAAAAAGGCTTTATTCAAGGTTATCTCCAATAGATACTTGGGTTTATGTCATTTTTTAGTGCCCCGTTAGAATACGCTTTTTTATTTAACTATCAATTCAAATAACGAATTTCATTACGTTTATATCGGAATTAGCATAACCAAGCTTCAATATACTGTTTCAGTAATATAGTTTGTTCTAAAGGCAGCATATGTCCTGAACCACTTTGTATAATGACTTTGGCATTCTCATTTTTGCTAGTATGTTTAGCCATCCATGTTTTATTTATAAAACTATCAAATTCACTATAGTAAAATGTAATACTTATTTTTGAGTCTATAAGTTTCTGGGATAAATCGACTCTCTTTGTTGTTGTCAACATTTGAGATAAAAAAATCGATGCTCCTAATTGATTATCCATTTCTATAATTTTATTGATAACCTGATCATCTTGTTGCTTATCGTCCACCATACCGGTTGCTTTTTTACGACTTATGCCAGAGTAGCCATATTGTTTTAACCATTTTACTGCTGTTGCGCGTTGTTTTAATTCATTATCATTAAGGGCACAGGGGGTATTTGAGATTATAAAGAGTTTTTCGATTCTATCCGGGAATTTAGTCGCGAAGTAACTGGCTATATATCCACCCAGTGAAAAGCCAACCAAGCATATTCTTTTATTAGGAAGGACATTTAATAATCCATCTACTATTTCATTTATATTTTCCCCCAATGGCAGTTCAATATGATTAATCGTTACTTTATCATTTATGAGGTGCTTTAAATCTTGCCAAAGCAGCTCATTACACATCGTACCTGGTAAAAAATAAATATCTTTAATCATATGTTTCTCAAACTAGTAGAAGTTTCTTTTAATGGCATAAAAATATGAATATCAGTTTAAATCAGGTTTACCTGTTTTAAGACTATGGAAGATTTTTAAATACCCATCCAATAATGGTTAAACAATAGAACTTGTAATTATAATAGCTGTATTCAATCTACCAATATTTGTAACAAGTTTGTAGTTGATCAATTCATTTTCATAAAATCAATTTTATTAATATTAAAGAAATAAACTTAGAATTAATCACTTAAAAAACTAATTACCATTTGTTTAAAATTTATACGAAAATGAAATTAAAGGCTATAATTTAACTTACCTTGCCCATTTATTCATATCAGCTCATGTTAAAATGGTCTTGTATTATATTATTCTTTTTCACCTGGATTTCTTCTGCATCAGCTAATAAAAATGATATCTTTGACCTAGGGCAACCTCATTTCGAAATCGTTGGCAATACAGACAATATCCCGTATGGCATAGTAACTTCATTCATTCAAGATCAACAAGGTTTTCTATGGATTGGTACGCAGCATGGATTAGTGAGATATGATGGCTATTTCTTTAAAAAATTCAATTATTCAGCGAATGATGCCAATTCAATTTCAGGCGATTATATTCAGACTCTTTGGTTAGATAATCTCGGGAAAATATGGATAGGCACAGCATCTGATGGTATTTCTATATATGATCCAACAACTGAGATATTTCAACATCTTAAATATGATAGTAATAATGACAACAGCTTAAGCAGTAATAGAATAAATGCCATTTTAGGTGATAACAAAAAGCATGTTTGGATTGGTACTAATAATGGTCTTAATCTATACGATACAGCTACTGGTACAATAGTACGTGTAAATCAAGATAAAGAAAGCAGTATTAATCTCAATCATAATAGAGTTTCAGCTTTATTTATTGATAATAAAAATACGCTTTGGGTTGGCACTGGAAGTGGCTTAAATAAGTTAAAAAATAGCTATAATGGCAAGTTCGAATTTATTGATATACCTACCAACATTAAAAATCAGTTAAACAATACTTTAATACTCGATATACAGCAATATGAAAATGGTAAAACTTGGTTAGGTACAAAAACACAAGGTGCATTTTGGATCTCATCAACTAACAACATTGGTAAAATCATTAGTGATAACTCAGCATTCAGTTTCATTTCTAAAGCATGGATTGTAAGTATTTTACAAATAAATAAACACGAAATCTGGTTAGGTAGCTTTACCAATGGTGTAATTGTTGTAGATGCGATATCAAACAAAGTCGTTCGCCATTTTAAACATGATAAAACTAAACTAGGTACAATCCCCCACAATGATATAAGTGCATTATTCAAAGGTAACTCAGGCTTAATTTGGGTCGGAACTTGGGGGGGCAGTTTTAGTAGAATGAACCCTTATAACAGCGGTTTTAAAACAATTCGTCATAGTCTTACTCAAAAGAATACAATCAGCTACTCTGATATTAGATCTATTTTAGCACTCGATAACGGACTAATTTGGATTGGTACTAAAGGCAATGGTATTGATATTTTTGATCCTAAGATAGGCTTAATTGGTGGTTTCAGACCTTTAACAAAAGAGGGCGGAATTTTTGAGGATGGCGTCATTATGTCACTGGCTCAATCTTCAGATGGCATAATCTGGATCGGCACCAGAGAATCAGGACTATACAAATATATACCTAAGCTAAATGTATTTAAGCATTACACAACTACAACTGGCCTTATAGATAATAATATAAGAAGAATAATGCCAACCAAGAGTGGCAAGTTATGGTTAGCAACATCTGCTGGTATTAACCGTTTTGATCCAAAGTCAGAAATATTCGAAACATTCTCAACAGTTTCTAAACCCAAAGAGCTGTTTATTAATGTATTTAATTCTTTAGCTGAGCAGGAAAATGGTACTGTTTGGGCTGGATCTCATGGTGGTTTATATGCTCTTCCTTTAGGGGAAAAACAATTTATTCAAATCACACACAATGATAAAAATAAAAAGTCTATTTCACATAATAATATTCCAGGCTTATTAGTTGATAGTAAGGATCAGTTGTGGGTTGATACCCGTTATGGCTTAAACCGTTTAGTAAAATGGCAAGGAAAATCAAGTGAATTTGAATCTATAAATACTCACATGAAACAAGAAGGCTTATATTTTGGAGGTAACCTTTTAGAAGATAAATTAGGCCGAATTTGGACTCAATGGTACATGGTGAATCCAAATAAATGGCTATTAAATAAATTACCAATTTCTGAAGATGCATCACTTGGCACTCCATGGCTCGGTTCATTTACTAAAACTAAAAAAGGGACTTTAATTTATGGAGGCACAAAAGGGCTACTTTTAATCAAACCAGAAAAATTTAACCAATGGACTTACCAACCTCCCCTACAAATCAGTGAATTAAAAATAGATGGCAATAAAACGAATAGCATAAACTTAAAACATCTGTCTCTTTCACCTAAGGTCAAAAATTTAAACATAGAATTTACCGCTTTGGATTATTCAGGCCCTGATAAAATAAATTACTATTATAAACTTGATGGTTTTGATACCGATTGGATTTCTGCAGATCCAGCCCATAGAACCATAAATTACACAAATTTAGACCCTGGTGATTATACATTATTTATTAAAAATTCAAATAAAAATGGTCACTGGAATA
>Ga0209395_1008961_pt1 | contig 10067 bp, 9 predicted proteins | sample GOMGulsemesocosm_3_FD_184635 | JGI IMG/M metagenome (GOLD analysis project Ga0209395, IMG submission 184635) | Methane-oxidizing microbial communities from mesocosms in the Gulf of Mexico - GOM9D Gulf of Mexico (SPAdes) (version 2) | ecosystem: Environmental > Aquatic > Marine > Cold seeps... | reverse complement strand
CAATTTGTCGCTTAAAACGAGTTGCCGCCGACAACAAAGAAGATATTCATCATTACCTTCCCAAAGTGCCGACTGAAAAAAACGGAAAGCGAATTGCGTTAATTGGTGCAGGTCCTGCGTCATTAACGGTAGCTAGAGACTTGTTACCTTTAGGTTATGATATTGTGCTATTTGAACGAGACCAACAAGCAGGTGGTATGATGCGTAGCCAAATTCCTGCTTTTCGCCTACCTGAATCAGTCTTAGACGAAGAACTAAATTACGTCTTAAATATGGGCGTTGAAAGTCATTTCGGTGAAGAAATATCTAGTTTATCTAACTTATTAAAGTCAGGGTTCGATGCTGTTTTTGTTGGCACTGGTGCGCCAAATGGTCGTTGGTTAACAATTCCAGGGCATGACCAAGTGAACAGAGATGAAAAAACCTGTGTTGATACCGGTATAAATTGGTTATCAAATGTTACTTTTGGTCACAATGACAGCGCTCCAAAACGCGTAGTTGTTCTCGGCGGCGGTAATACTGCAATGGATTGCTGCCGCACAGCAAAACGCTTAGGTGCAAGCGATGTTACCGTATTAGTTCGTTCAAGCTTTGAAGCAATGAAAGCCTCTCCTTGGGAAAAAGAAGATGCCCAAGCAGAAGGTATTATAATTAAAGCGAATTACACACCTATTGAGTATGTTCTTGAAAATGGGGAGTTTATCGGAGTTAATTTTGAAAAAGTAACATCCGTTTACGACAAATTTGGTAAGCGCACGCTAACAGCCACAGGGGAAAAATTATTCGTTGCTTGTGACCTTGTTTTGGTTGCTGTTGGCCAAGATACCGCGTTCCCGTGGATCGAACGAGATATTGGTTTACGGTTCAATAAATGGCAACAGCCCGCTTTAAACAAAGCTACATTGCAATCATCACTTGAACAAGTTTTTTTTGGTGGTGACTCCGCTTTTGGTCCTAAAAACATCATTACTGCTGTGGCTAATGGTCATCAAGCAGCAATTTCTATCGACTTGTTTTGCCAAGGCAAAAATACCGAAAACGAAAGACCAGAAAGCGGCTTCAATTTAATAAGCCAAAAGATGGGCATTCATGACTGGAGCTATCAAAGCGGTATTGACCACCAAGAGCGCAATTTAGTTCCACACATATCTTGGGATGAAGCGGTTAAAACACTCAATACAGAAGTTGAACTCGGCTTCGATGAAAAGTTAGCTATTGAAGAGGCAAAGCGATGTCTAAACTGTGATGTTCACACTGTTTTTAATGAAGATACCTGTATTGAATGCTCTGCATGTGAAGATGTTTGTCCAATGGATTGCATCAGCTTTGTTGATGCCGGCACCTCTGAAAATAGTGACGTTGAAAACGAGCAGCATGTTTTATCTCAGTTAAGAGTTACTGAATTTAATCCTGAACAAGAGCTTTTAGTTTCATCTCCCTTAAAAACAGGACACTTAATGCTAAAAGATGAAGATGTTTGTTTACATTGCGGTTTATGTGCTGAGCGCTGTCCAACTGGCGCATGGGATATGAAAAAACTATTATTAGACAACCTAAGTGCAAACCATAGGGCAGCAATAAAATGAGTCAATCTTTAAAAAGTAACTCAAACGAACAGTATCAACAAAACTGTCAAGCTGTTAATAACTTTGTTGTTCGATTTGCAAACACCAACGGTACAGGCTCAGCCAGTGCAAACAATATGTTTGCTAAAGCAATATTGCGTATGGGTATTCCGGTTAGCGCCAAAAATATATTTCCTTCTAATATTCAAGGACTACCCACTTGGTATGAAGTAAGGATAAGTGAAGACAATTTTCTTGCTCGCCGAGGCGGTGCTTCAGAGTTGGTCGTGGCAATGAATGCACAAAGTTTGCAAGAAGATATTGCTAGTGTTGTCAGCGGTGGTTACTTGCTATATGACTCTTCCCGCGCACTAACAGACAAGCAAGTTCGTGGAGATGTTTGTTATTTGGCAATTCCTATTTCAGCTATTTGTCAAAAAGAATATCAAGATCCTCGCCATCGTCAGCTGTTTAAGAATGTTATTTATGTTGGTGCACTTGCCGCATTACTGAACATTGAGTTTGATGTTTTAAAGTCATTAGTTACCGATCAATTTAAGGGTAAAGACAAACTAATAACGCCAAATATTTACGCCCTTGAGTTAGGTTATCAATACGCCAATCAACACTTTACTTGTCCATTAAGTATAAAGGTTGAACGCCGAGATTTAGTAAACAACCGAATTATGGTTGATGGTAATACAGCAAGCGGGTTAGGCGCTGTTTATGGTGGTGCAACCGTTGTAGGTTGGTATCCCATTACCCCGTCCACTTCTGTGGTTGAAAAATTTGCCAGTTATTGCCAGCGATTGCGCATTGACCCTGCAACGGGGAAACGCAATTTTGCACTAGTACAAGCAGAAGATGAATTAGCCGCTATTGGTATTACCATTGGTGCTAGCTGGAATGGTGCGCGTTCTTTTACTGCGACAAGTGGTCCCGGAATTTCTTTAATGACTGAGTTTTTAGGACTTGCTTATTTTGCAGAAATTCCAATGGTACTAATCAATGTGCAACGTGCAGGCCCCTCAACAGGAATGCCAACTCGCACACAGCAGTCTGATGTACTAACTTGTGCCTATGCCTCACATGGCGACACTAAACAGGTTTTACTTTTTCCACAAGACCCCACTGAATGCTTTGAGTTTAGTGCAATATCATTTGATTTAGCCGATCAACTTCAAACACCCGTGATCATCATGAGTGATCTAGACTTGGGTATGAATGACCACCTATGTGCCGAGCTTAGTTGGGATGACAGCCAAAAATATCAACTCGGCAAAGTATTGTCAGCAGAGCAGCTCGATGAAATAAAAGATTATGGTCGTTATAAAGATACTGACGGAGATGGCATCTGCTATAGAACACTACCTGGCACTCACCCTGAGAAAGGCGCATTTTTTACCCGTGGAACCTCTCGCAATGAATATGCCGGGTATACCGAGAAATCGGCTGAATATGTTGCCAATATGGACAGGCTCAGCAAGAAATTTGAAACCGCAAGTTTGTTAGTCCCTCAACCAGAAATTACCCAAAGTAAAAAACCGGCTCCGGTTGGTCTCATTTATTTTGGTACCAGTAGTCATGCTATCGATGAGTCACGTCAACAATTAAAAGATCATGGACTCACCATTGATACCTTACGCATTAAAGCGTTTCCTTTTAATAACCAAATAACTAAATTCATTGAACAACACGATAATATATTTGTTATTGAGCAAAATCGTGACGGCCAAATGCGTACACTATTGATGAATGAACTCACCATAGATCCAGTAAAATTGAATGCCATTCTTAATTACGATGGTTTACCTATCATCAGTAAATTCATCGTTGAAAGCATATTGAGTACTTTAGCGATGCAGCAAAAAGAACAAGTAGGTTAACAAGGAATAATTATGAGCTTTGAAAAATCAAAATTTCATCATCCGCGCCTGCCTATTAATGACTTAGGCTTAAATTATCGTGATTACGAAGGTGCTTTATCTACGCTTTGTGCGGGTTGTGGCCATGACGCCATAACTTCAGCTATTGTTCAAGCTTGTTTTGAACTGTCATTACCACCACACCAAGTGGCGAAAATGTCAGGCATCGGTTGTTCTTCAAAAGCACCCAATTACTTTCTTAATAAAGCTCATGGCTTTAATACCGTACACGGTAGAATGCCATCAGTGACCACTGGAGCCAACCTTGCAAATCGTGAATTAACTTATTTAGCCATGTCAGGTGATGGAGATAGTGCCTCAATTGGATTAGGTCAATTTGCTCATGTTGTTCGCAGACAGTTGAATATGCTTTATATGGTCGCTAATAACGGCGTTTACGGACTAACTAAGGGTCAGTTAGCTGCAACCGCTGATAAAGGTATGAAAAACAAAGTCGGTGAGCAAAGCTTATTCACAGATATCGACTTATGCGTAATGGCACTACAACTTGGCGCTACTTTTGTTGCTCGTAGTTTTTCTGGAGATAAAAAACAACTTGTGCCATTAATAAAAGCCGCGATCAGCCATCAAGGTTTTGCATTCATTGATATTATTTCACCTTGCGTCACTTTTAATAATCATCCTGATTCCACACGTTCTTATGATTATGTTCATGAACACATTACCACAGCTGCGGTAACCGACTTTGTGCCAGTAAAAAAAGAAATAACAAGTGATTCCGCTGAAGGTGTTAGCGAAGATATTTGTTTGCATGACGGTTCATTAATGCGCATTCATAAATTACAAGCCGATTACGATGCAAAAAATGCAATGAAAGCCATTGTTGATATAGAAACACATAAAAAGAAAGGAGAGATTTTAACGGGGTTATTTTATCTTGATACCAACGGCGAGCATTATCATGAAATTAACAATACCACCGACACACCGCTCAATAAATTAACCCAAGATGCTTTGTGCCCAGGTTCAAGGGTTCTTGCTACTATTAATGATAGTTTTCGGTAATACTATTAAACCCAAACCACTTAAAGATACAGGTTTGGCGAATTTATAAGATAAAGGCGAAAATTATTTAATACCCTATCTAATATCAATAAAGCATAGATGCGCTTGGGTTTAGCACCGCAAGAATACTTAGACGTTCCATAACACAAAAGTCATGTGCATCGCGTAATAGTTCCTGCTGAACGGCAAGAGAATCTAATTTTTCCTCTGTTATCACAGAAGATTGAGTATGACCGTTACACTGATGATTCAGTGTCATTACACGTTTGGCAATATAGAGCAACTTTGTTTCATCGGTACTGTGATCAAATTCCTCGTCATCTTGGCAGCGTACTGGTTCAATCAAACTATAAGGTAACTGCCAGTGCTTCAATAATTCAGCAGAAACGTCAGCATAAGTAAAACCCAATACTTGTCGTTGTTTAGTCCAAGGTAATTCGTCGGGATTAATATGCTTACATTGCTCTACTTTTTCAGGGGTAAATTGATTGATGATCAATTCACCTAAATTATGCAGTAAACCCAAAATAAATAATCGTTCAGCATTTGGAACTCTTAATTTAGTCCCTAAAAATTTAACGGTTAAAGCACAATCAACACTACGTTCCCAAAAATCATCTAAATATTCTGGGGCAGCTTGAATTTTTTTAAAGGCATTCGTAGTGAAGTAAGCAATAACAAGATTATAAACTTCAGTAATACCTAGAATTAAAACAGCTTTAGAAATAGTATCTATTTTACCTGGACAACTAAAAAATGAGCTATTAGCGAGCCTTAAAATGGTGGCAGACAAACCAGGATCAAGCAAAATAACGTCAGCTATATCATCGATAGTTGATGCTTCATCATCAATTAGTTCTTTAATACGGACAAAGGCATCCGACAAAACAAATATTTCACTTGCCTCTTCGGCGTATTCAGCTGCGTTCATTGCAAGGTCCTAGAATAATATAGGGTTATTTTTAAATGAAAAACAATGCGACACCAACGAAAAACACTACAAAATCATAGCAAGTTGATGTCTGTATTTTCTAATAATATACAGGGTATTAGCGAAAAACTAACGTTGAATTAAGTATAGTCACAATATTTATAATAAGTGATTTATTTTTCATAAAAATACTAATCTATAGTTAACGCAACCTGATAAGAGCCAAATTTTCTAATATTAATAACACCATGGTCAAAAATAAGGTATTGGCCTTTAATTCCCTTAAGTAGCCCTGAAACTTTGGCTGTTTTGTCAAAATTAAAAGACGATATTTTTTCTAAATACTGCTCAACAGGAAAATTCAAATTCACAACAGGCTCATCAAGCAACTCAACAGCATCTGCACCGAAGCGTAACTTTATCTCTTCTAACTGCGCTGAAATTTCGGGTAATAACTCTTTTGCTTTAGCTTTTAAATCGACACCAACACCAGACCCTTTTAACATTGCTCGCCAGTTTGTTTTGTCAGCAATAAACTTTGCCAATGCTATTTCAACTAAACCAGACTGCAAACGTGTACTTACCCTAAATAGCGGTAAAGCTTGTGTTGCGCCTTGATCAATCCAGCGAGTAGGTATTTGAGTATGGCGAGTTATTCCTACCTTAATACCTGAAGTATTCGCTAAATAAACATAATGATTCACCATGCAGTTTTTAACGCCCCATTCAGGCTCTCGACACGTACCTTGTTCATGGTGACAAGTTTCTGGCTTCATAATACACATGTCACACTGGGCGAGTTTTTGCATACACGGATAACAAAAACCTTGTGAGTAACTTTTTTTCGTAGCCCTTCCACAGTGCCGACATGCAATTTTACCTTGAAACTCTAGGGTAATGTTTTTCCCGATTAACGCGTTCATATCGATTGATTGTTCGCCGATAGGTAATTGATAATGAACAAGTCCGCTTTCATCTAATTGAGCTGTCATTTTACTCAAAGCACCGGCATCGTAATGGGTCATTTATTGTCTCGATATATTTCAAGGGGGAAGTTTGAGGAACATGTTATAAAACTCTGGAAATGACAGCCAGCTTTTTATCGATTTCAGTGGCAAAAATTGCGATACTAAACTTATGCTAGAAAAAATGCCTAAACCCAAACCAACCTGGTTTGTTTATTATTTACGCTGTGCTGACAATAGTTTGTATGCGGGTATTACTATCGATTTAAATCGCCGATTAGGTGAACATAATACGTGCAATAAAACTGGCGCTAAATATACTCGTGTACGTCGTCCCGTAAAGTTAGTCTACGCTGAAGCGCAAGAGAATCGCCAATTAGCTTGCAAACGTGAATATCAATTGAAAAAATTTACTAAAAGCAAAAAGGAAGCTTTAGTCGATAACTTTAACCCCATACTTTTGGAAGAGATTCTCTGATAATACAGCGGTGATTAGTTGTGTTTGACAGATAATTGCGATTTTCCGCTCTGTAACTGTTAATATACGGCGGTTTTCAAACAATAAATGTAGGTATTATGTTTCTAGAAAGTTACTGTAGCGTTACAGGCAATCAAATTAGTTTTTCTCGTCAGCAAGGTAGTGACTTTGCTAAACAAATTGCTGATGACTTCAATCCGTTACATGATGCCGATGCAAAACGCTTTTGCGTGCCTGGTGATTTACTTTTTTCATTGGTATTAGAAAAATCTGGCTTATCACAAAATATGGGCTTTACTTTTTCAGGCATGGTTACTGATGGTATCAAGCTAAATTTTCCAGAAACAATTGTCGACTCAGCCTATGTAACTGATGACAATGCTAAAGAATATATGAAAATTGAAGCTTCAGGTAAATGCAGTAATAATAGCCAAGCAATCAGTTCATTGATCCGTTCTTATGTTGAATTCTCTGGTCATACGTTTCCACATATTTTAGTTAAATTAATGTTTGAAAACAGTGTGATGATAAATCCTACACGTCCAATGGTGATGTATGAAAACATGTTTATTCATTTAGATGAACTAAATTTTTGTGAAGTACAATTACAATTAACGACGCCAACTTTAGTTATTGAAGGTAAACGCGGTAAAGCAACGCTACCTTTTGACTTAGTTGCCGATGGTAAAATTATTGGCCATGGTAAAAAACATATGCTTTTGAGCGGCTTAAGAGATTATGACCAAACAGTAATTGACGGTCTAGTAAGTCATTACAATGATAAAAAAGAACAATACTTAAAATAGTACTTTCAATAAATGATGCTACTTAACATTCACGGTAGCATCACTTTTATTGAACACTAGATCAAACGCTAATTGTTGCTTTCTCCTGTCTTCAACACAAAAGGCAAACTGCTTTGTATTTTTAGGTCGCAAGCATTTTTTAGGTTGTTGGTAATACTCTAACCATGCGTATAATTGTAAACCTTGATAACGAGACTTAACCACCATAGCTGCAGTTGATCGAAAAGGTTTTATATTTACCTTGGTTACATTTCTTCGTGTATTTACCGATATCGACTGACGTTTAACCGTGCTGTTTTTCTGTTTGTGCTTTTTACTCTTATTTTTGCTCTTACTGACTTTTACCTTTTGTAAAAGGCCTCGTTCACATCGCCACCATTTGTTTCGGGCTTTAGTTTCACGCTTATTCAGGCTTTCGCTACGCTTTAAACTATGCCCTTGTTTTTGCTGAGACTGAATATTACGTAAATTGTCTAAATACGGCTTACATTGCTTTTTCCCTGCATAACTTGCAGGAGAAAACACTAAGGCCATACCAATAAATAAAACCTGAAGATAAACTCTACACATAGCTATTCCTTGAACAATCAAAACAAAAATCAAATAAACACCAATAGCCTAGTACATTAAATTAATTTTTCATTAACATTTTATTAGCAAATGCAGAAGCAAGATCTATACTCTCCCTTAAATCTAAAATGACAAGGGCGTTCTGTTATGAACTCACCTCTAATAAAGTTATTATTTAGCTTTACCTGTACCATATTCACTTACTGCACTTTTTCAGTTCAGTGTCAGGCAAAAGAAGTACCAAACATTCAACTCGCCACTGTTTATAAATCATCACTTAAAAAACAGATCAAAATTGACGAATACTACATCAGCGAGAAACTTGACGGTATTCGCGGCTTTTGGAATGGTAAAAAATTATTAACCCGCGCTGGTAACCTTATTCATACTCCTGTGTGGTTTACGAAAGACTGGCCAAATAGTTATCTTGATGGTGAGCTGTGGAGCGGCCGAGGTGAATTTGAAAAAATTAGTAGCTGTGTCAGAAAACGCAAACCTCAGAATCTGCCCAAAAAAAGTTGTTGGCAAAAAATACGATTCATGATTTTTGACTTACCAAAACATTCAGGCACTTTTAGCCAACGTATAGAAAATATGAAGAATATTATCGAAACAACTAACAGCCCTTATTTATTGATAATAGAACAAAAGAAAACAAGCTCTGTTTCATCATTACACCAACAATTATCAAACATCGTCAATATGGGTGGTGAAGGACTAATGCTTCATCACCAAGCCGCACATTATAAAACAGGCAGAAGTAATAACTTGATGAAGTTAAAACAATATAACGACGCAGAAGCCATTGTTATCGCACATATTAAAGGTAAGGGTAAATACAAAAACAAACTTGGCTCTTTAAAAGTAAAGATGCCTTCTGGTTTAACCTTTAAAATTGGCAGTGGTTTTTCTGATATACAGCGCCAAAACCCTCCGAAACTTGGCAGTACTGTAACCTACAAATACATTGGTAAAACGGCTCGAGGTGTGCCAAGATTTGCTAGCTTTTTACGAATACGTAAACTTCCGTATACCAAGTAATATGCACAGTATTTTATTTTTAAACTAAGTAAAGAGAAAGTAGTTAATGGAATTACATTTATGGTTATCTTTTGTCGTTATTTGCATTATGGGCGCTTTATCACCAGGCCCAAGTTTAGCATTAGTTATCAAAAACACTTTAGCAGGAGGAACTCCTCAAGGTTATGCTACGGCAATTAGTCACGGTTTAGGCGTAGCTCTTTATGCGGCAATTACCGCAACGGGTATAGCGGTAATCATCGTAAAGTCACCTTTATTATTTAGTATTATTCAATATACTGGCGCGGCCTTTTTACTGTATTTAGGTGTAAAATCATTATTAAGTAAAAAAGAAAACCAAGTATTTACCCAAGATAATGCCGCAACTCTCGCGCAAGTAAATGGCTGGCGAGATGGTTTTTTAATTGCCTTTTTAAACCCTAAATTGGCCATTTTCTTTTTGGCATTATTTAGCCAATTTTTAGGGGAAGAAGCGAGCAGCCAACAAAAAGTCATTATGACCGTAACCGTAGGTAGTATTGACGCAATATGGTACGGCTTAGTTACCTTCATGCTTTCACGAGGCAATATAATTAGTAGATTACGAGCCAATAGCCATATTGTTGACAAAGTTACCGGTAGCTTTTTAATATTACTAGCAGCTCGTGTAGTGATTAGTTAATAGCGATGATTCGTTCGTGTCTATACCCGTGATCATTGAAAATGCGGTATTTTTAGAAAGCGCAGTTTGAATGATTACGTTGATACATAACGAAAATAA
>Ga0209395_1008960_pt1 | contig 10068 bp, 7 predicted proteins | sample GOMGulsemesocosm_3_FD_184635 | JGI IMG/M metagenome (GOLD analysis project Ga0209395, IMG submission 184635) | Methane-oxidizing microbial communities from mesocosms in the Gulf of Mexico - GOM9D Gulf of Mexico (SPAdes) (version 2) | ecosystem: Environmental > Aquatic > Marine > Cold seeps... | reverse complement strand
TATACCGATGAACGTTATTATTTAATTCAACTGTGTTACATACTTGGCATTGGTATGCTGGGTGTGATCATGTTGCCATTTTTTTTTCACAGTTTTGACCTGTCACGTTCATCGTTAGAATTGCTGTCGTTATTTAACTGGTTAACAATTAGCATTATACTCACTTATGCGCTGCCGAAGGGTATTTGGTCTATTAGTTTTATTTTTTTTTCTGCATTTGGCATTTTCCACGGAGGGCTTATTTTTGTTTCTGCTGTAGGAATGCTTACAGACCACGATATACTTAATGCTATTAGTATTTGGTTCTATTTGCCAGAAACGGATATCGCCATGTATTTAGTTAACTTTACAATGATAATTTATGCCATAACCGTGATCATTTTCTCACGAAAAGTAAAAACCACGGAAGAACCTGCACCGATAACCTTAATAAAGCGTTTACACCATATTGGTGGCATAATGCTACTCGTAATGATTGGTATATTTATGGTGGTTGGATTAGTAACTGGCTCCACACAATCTTACGGTGCCTATTTAAAAATAGTTAAACAATCCCCCGTTCTTACCCAAGTATTTTCGTATATGTACCTATTTATCGGTATTGCTATTGTATTTGTTGCCGTATCTTATCGACCGGGCTTTGGTTATAGGTACTTTATCATTTTTGCCGTATGGGGCGCTTTGGCGTTTAAATTAGGCTTACGTGGAGAAGTTATGTTTCCATCAGCCGTTACTTTAGCCATGTTAGGCCGACGACGGATTCCAATTGCTACCTTTAAATTAGGTATTCTTATTGTTGTCATGTTGATTGCTACCGTAGTAGTAAAAAATGCACGCATATCAGGCGATTACTCCGAAGTAGATAATCTTAACCCCCTCAATGCTGTTGCTGAAATGGGCAGTAGTTTACGCACTATTGAAGAAGTTATCACCTGGCGGCAAACAGGTTTTGAATTATTATATGGCACAAGTTATTGGGCGCCATTCGAACGACAGTTAGCACTAATATTACCTATCGCTCGTCCTCCGTCGATACAAGATAAAAGGTTACTAAATGTTGTAGTTATGGAAAGAGCGGGCCCAATTGGCTTTTCTCCAGTGGCAGAAGCTTATGCAAATTTTGGTGAGAAAGGTATTATTTTCTTAGCCGTTTTTCTCGGGTTATTTTTTTCTAAACTGGATAAAATCCCTTCGACTATTCAAGCAGATATTTTAATAGGTGTCGGTATTATTCCTTTGTTTGTGATGATAAGAAATAGCTTTGCCCCCATTCCCGTTCAAATTATTATAGGTATTATCTTTGCAATAATTATATTGCAACTCGCGAAAATCAAACTGGAGAATTAGGCACGATGAATGTAATGATCACCTGCGAATTTCGCTTTTTTCAAACACCTGATGGTCAAGTTTGGACACCTTCATCTTTTCAGTATAGTTTTTGGTTACGGTACCTTATTGCTTTTGATAACGTGAAAGTCATAGCCAGAGTACAACTCGTTACCCGTACTGAAAAAAATTGGTCTTTGTCGTCTGGCGATAACGTCTCTTTTTTTCCTTTACCTTATTATGTTGGCATTCTTGGTTTGATCACCAAATTACCACAAACTTTGTATAAGCTATGGCAAGCAAGTCGTTTGGATGGTTTATTTTTGTGCAGAGTTCCTTCACAAATGGCAAACTTACTTACCATCATATTAAGAAATAAGCGCCATTACGCATTAGAGGTGGTGGGAGATCCCTATGATGTATTTTCATCAGGTGTCGGTGGACGTTTAGCCAAGTATCTCCGTAATAGCAGTACCAAATCATTACAGAAACAATGTCAATTTGCACTAGGTGCAAGTTATGTTACCGAGCAATATTTACAAAAGCGTTATCCTGCGGGTAAGCAAACATATCAGAGTTTTTATTCTTCTATCATGCTTGAAGATTCGCAAATAGTTGCACAAGCAAAGGTATATAATAAGCCTGCCCGACAACTACTTTTTGTGGGTTCATTGAATCAACTCTATAAAGCACCTGATATTTTGTTATCTGCTTTCGCTAAGTTAGTCAAAGAGGATAAAAACTTTCAACTGACATTGTTGGGCGCAGGGAAATATTTAGCTCAATTACAGCAGCAAGCTAACTTGTTAGCGATTAGTAATAATGTCCATTTCAAAGGTGAAGTGAATAGCGAAGAGGTACTTACTTATTTACAAACAACCGAATTATTTGTTTTACCTTCAAGAACTGAAGGTTTACCGCGAGCGATGATAGAAGCCATGGCGCAAGCACTGCCTTGTGTGGGTTCAAATGCAGGGGGAATACCTGAACTTATTTCACTAGATTATTGTGTACCAGCAGATGATGTGAATACTTTATATGCAACACTTAGTGAGTTATGCAACAATATGGAAAAACTGACACATCAATCAGTAATAAACTTAGCAAAATCACACAATTATCACAGTGACTTTTTGACAGAAAAACGTACGAGTTTCTATCAGAAATTAAGAGAATTCAATATATGAAAGTCCTGCATTTATTAAAAACCTCGACGGGTGCAACTTGGGCATTACGACAATTACGCGAATTGGTAAAGTTAGGCGTGGAAGTACATGTAGCTTTACCTGATGGTCCACTTGTTTCTGCCTATCAAGATTTTGGGATTAACACTCATATTTTGCAAACAGCAATTGATATCAAAAAACCATGGACAAATTTGTCACGTTTCAAAGCCCTACGAAAACTCGTTGCTGATATAAAACCTGAGATTATTCATAGTCATTTTGTAGCTACCACGTTAACAATGCGTTTGGCATTAGGAAAAAATCATTCTGTCAAACGTATTTTTCATGTGCCCGGCCCCTTACATTTAGAGCATAAACTTTTTAGAACAGCAGAATTACTCACTGCAGGAAAAGCTGATTATTGGTTAGGTTCGTGTCGTTGGACAGTATCCGCCTATCAACGGTTTGGCATAGCTCCACAACGTATTGGCTTAGTGTATTATGGTGTAGATCTAGACCAATTTAAGGTCGGTTTAACCGCTAATCTACATCAAGAATTAGGGTTATCACCACAAACCCAAATCATTGGCAATGTTGCTTACTTTTATGCTCCTAAAAAACATTTAGGACAAAAAAGAGGGTTAAAAGGTCACGAAGATTTAATTGATGCGATAGATATTGCATCAAAGGCTAACAAAAATATAGTGGGTGTTTTCGTTGGTGGACCTTGGGATGGCTGCCAAGATTACATGAATGAAGTTGTTGAGTACGCTAAAAACAAACAATTTGGTCATTATCACTTTTTAGGTTTAAGGCGTGATATTCAAAATTTATACGGTGACTTTACGCTAACAGTTCACCCATCCCACTCAGAGAATGTTGGTGGGGCTGTAGAATCTTTATTTTGTCAGAGCCCAACCATAGCGACAGATATTGGCGGTTTTCCTGATTTAGTCATACCTCATAAAACAGGTTGGCTAGTACCTGCTAAAGATCCAAAAACTCTCGCTAATCAAATACTAAAGGCACTAGAATCGCCAGAACAACTGAAAACGTATGCAGAACAAGGTCGTGAATTAGCGCAAGAGATGTTTGATGTACGTCATAATGCAGCCGATATTTTAAATTATTATCAAAAGCTTTTGAGCACTGGTCAATTAGGTGTTGATTATGATTAAACGACTTTTTGATATAATCGTTTCATTTGCAGCCTTAATATTATTGTCGCCAATAATTATTGCTTGTTCGATCATTTTATTTTTCCTTAATTGTCGTCCTGTTCTGTTCACTCAACCTCGACCTGGTTTTAAACAAAAGATTTTCCAAATATGTAAATTCCGGTCAATGAACGACAATAAAGACAATGATGGTAATTTATTACCCGATATTGAGCGCCTAACCTATTTTGGCCAAATGATCCGTAATACCAGTATCGATGAGTTACCCAGTCTTTGGAGTGTGTTTGTCGGTGATATGAGCCTTGTAGGTCCTCGCCCACTACTTGTTGAATACTTGCCTCTTTATTCTGATGAACAAGCACGTCGCCATAATATTAAACCGGGAATAACTGGCTGGGCACAAATAAATGGTCGCAATGCGATAAGCTGGCAACAAAAATTTGAGTATGATGTTTGGTATGTTGACAACCAGTCTTTTGGGTTAGATATAAAGATTCTTTTATTAACGGTTAAAAAAGTTTTTGCTCGTAGCGATATTAACGCTATAGGAGAAGCCACTATGTCAAAATTTACGGGAAATAAATTATGAAAAAATTAATAATTATTGGTGCTGGCGGACATGGCCGGGTGGTTGCTGATTGTGCACAGCAACAGGGTATATATAGCCAAATACATTTTTTAGATGACTGCTTTTACGAACGCAAAGAAAATAGTGAATGGCAAGTCATTGGTTCTGTAAAAAACTTCCCGCTATACATAGACGAAGCCGACTTTGTTGTGGCTATTGGTGATAACCGCTTACGTAAAAAAATTATTACACAACTCAAGCAAGCAAAAGCTAATATTGTTTCTCTGATTCATCCAACAGCAACAGTGAGCCCACATACATTTATCGGTAAAGGCGTTGTTGTGTTTGCTAACGCGGTTATAAACATCGGCGCAAGTATTGCTGACGGTTGTATTATTAATACAAGTGCTACTGTTGATCACGATTGTGAACTTCATCAATGCGTGCATGTTTCACCAGGCGCCAATATTGCTGGCGGCGTTCATATAGCGCAACTTTCTTGGATTGGCATTGGTAGTTCTATTGTTGAATGCATAACCCTTGCGGATAATACTCAAGTAGGTGCAGGCGGGGTAGTTACCCAATCAACACAAGCAAACTCACTATATATAGGTGTACCGGCAAAACGAGTACGCTCACTAACAAAAATTTAATGGACTTAACATGCTTAATACCCCCTTTTCTCCGTGGCCAAGTTTTACTGAGCAAGAAATTGCTGCTGTCAGTGCAGTTTTACGTTCAAATAAAGTAAATTACTGGACGGGACAAGAAGGCAAAGCCTTCGAACGAGAGTTCGCTCTATTCTGTAATAGTAAATATGCGGTTGCCGTTGCCAATGGTACCCTTGCTTTAGATTTAGCGCTTAAAGTATTAGATGTTAAAAAAGGTGATGAAGTCATAGTAACTTCGCGAACATTCATCGCCTCAATCAGTAGTATCATAAATGCTGGCGCAACTCCTGTTTTTGCTGATGTTGAACTCGACAGTCAAAATATAAGTGCCCGTACTATTGCTGACGTTATCAGTAAAAATACCAAAGCGGTTATGTGTGTGCATTTAGCTGGTTGGCCTTGCGAAATGGATGACATTATGGCTTTAGCAAAGGAACATAGTTTATTTGTTATTGAAGATTGTGCTCAAGCTCACGGAACAATTTATAAAGGGAAGCCTGTAGGCAGTATTGGTCATATAGGTGCTTGGTCATTTTGCCAAGATAAAATTATGACTACTGGTGGTGAAGGTGGCATGCTCACGACTAACGATGAATCATTATGGCGCGATGCATGGGCATATAAAGACCACGGAAAATCATATGCTGCTGTATATGAAACCAAGCACCCTGCAGGGTTTAGGTGGTTGCATGAATCATTCGGAACTAACTGGCGATTAACTGAGATGCAATCAACAATTGGCCGAATTCAATTAACACGTATGCCTGAATGGAAAAAATCTAGAAATCAAAATGCAGAACAAATTCGCTCCGTTTGCCAGCAGTTCTGTTGGTTAATTGTTCCACAAGTCCCTGAGTATATCGAGCATGCTTATTATAAATGCTATGTACATGTTGATACGGATAAACTCTCTAAGAACTATTCACGGGACAAAATAATTGAGGCAATTGTGAATAAAGGGATACCTTGCTTTTCGGGAAGTTGTTCAGAAGTTTATAAAGAGAAAGCTTTTGATAACAGTGAATTAACTCCACAAAAAACATTAATAAATGCTAAAAAACTTGGTAGTAACAGTTTGATGTTTTTAGTACACCCTACATTAACTGAAGAAGAAATCAGCAAAACTTGTCATATTCTTGCAACAGTATTTAACGAAATAGATCAATTTACCATATAAAAATGTTAATAGTTAATGACAATTATAGGAATACTTGTAGTATATTTGTTAATATTTCAAATTTTAAGATAATAAATGTTGTTCTAAGGTGCAGTGGTAATGGTAAGACGAATAGATTTAATTCCCGGCTCTATAAAGTTAATGATCGTATTAGCTTATGATTTATTTGCTATTTGTTCTGCATTTTTCCTCGCCTACTTTATACGAGTCGGTTTTGAAGGTATCCGTATTTCTTGGAACGAAATGGCGGTGTTTTTCACCGTATCCACTAGCACATTATTCCTATTTTATATTTTTGACATGTACAATTCGATTGTCAGATACTTTAACGCTAAAGCATTTTTACGAGTACAAAGTTTACTTATATTAACCACTATAATTTTTTATCTTGCTGGCTTTATTTTCGATGCATTTGTACCTCGTTCCGTGCCCATTGTCTTTTTAGTTTTGACAAGTATTATGATAGCTGGAGCCAGAGCGCTTGTTGGTTTTATTGTTGAAAAGCACTGGTTCGATCAACGTGAAGGTGTTGTGATCTACGGCGCAAGCAATTCTGGTCGTCAATTAGTTCATGCTTTATCATTAGGTAATAAATACCAGCCTTTAGCCTTTCTTGATGAAAAACAACGATATCAAGGCCGAACAGTCTTAGGCTTGAAAATATATTCTCATTTAAAAGTTAACCAACTTATTAAAAAACATGGACAATTTAAAGTACTCATTGCAATACCTCAAGTTGATCCTATCCGTTTGAAGCAAATTGTATCATCTCTTGAGCCCTTTGCATTAGAGTTGTTAATAGTACCAAGTATGTCTGATATTGTTTCAGGAAAACGTAGCATCGATGAATTACGTGAAGTATCAGTTGATGAGTTATTAGGTAGGAAAACTGTCGAGCCAATTCCAGAATTACTATCTGCTAACATCTGTAATAAAATTGTGATGGTTTCTGGTGCTGGAGGATCTATTGGCAAAGAGTTATGTAGACAGATAGTTCATCATAATCCGAGTAAACTAATTTTACTCGATGTTTGTGAGGCATTTCTTTACGAAATTCACCAAGAGCTTACTGAATTATTATTAGACACTCAAGATCTTTTAGTCATTGAGCCTCTTATCGGTAATGTTCAAAATGGTATGCTTATGAGCCATATTTTCAACAAATATCAAGTTCAAACTATTTATCATACTGCTGCATACAAACACGTACCGATGGTAGAGCATAACGTAATAGCAGGTGTTACTAATAATGTCCTGGGCACATACGAAATAGCTCAAGCAGCCATTTATTGTGAAGTAGAAACCTTTGTACTTATTTCTACGGATAAAGCGGTGCGCCCTACTAATGTTATGGGTGCAACAAAGCGTTTAGCAGAGTTAGTACTACAGGGTTTAGCAAAGCAGGATCACGGCACTCGCTTTGTTATGGTTCGCTTTGGTAATGTTTTAGGTTCATCAGGATCAGTTGTCCCTTTGTTTAAGAAACAAATCAAAAAAGGTGGGCCAATCACCATAACTCACCCAGATATTATTCGTTATTTCATGACGATACCTGAGGCTGCACAATTAGTTTTACAAGCAGGCGCAATGGGGACTGGCGGAGACGTGTTTGTTTTAGATATGGGTAATCCTGTTAAAATAATCGATTTAGCTTATAAAATGACACATTTAATGGGATTAACCATCAAAGATGAAAATAACCCTACTGGGGATATAGCCATTAAGTACAGTGGCTTAAGGCCTGGTGAAAAGCTCTATGAAGAACTTCTGATAGATGATCATGCTAAGAAAACTTTCCATAAACGAATCCTTAGCGCTAATGAACGTTCATTACCATGGGCGGATGTCGCTAAAATAATATCAGATCTGACTGATGCAATGCGTGAGGAGGATGTATCTACAATAAAAAAATTGCTTATTAAAGCACCTTTAGGTTATCAACCCAGCCCTTCAATTCATGAAGGTTCCAAAACTGAATCAGAAAAGATTATTATTCCAGATACAGAAAATTGTGTTTGTCGCGCGGTTTAATCAGAATATACTGACAAATAGTCTTATTTTACTAACATCAACCAAGCTTTAGCATAGTCAGGTAAATTCTTATTAGCTTGATGATAATCATTCCAACCTTTATAGCTATCTACTAACATGTCTAATTGGAATAAGTTGCCTTCAAAAGCACCGCCTTGATCGGCTAATACTCCGATACGAGCAATATTTTCTTTATCTCGTACATAGCTCACCATGAATAATTTACCTAGGCCTAATTGTTTTACGTTACCTGCAAATGTCACCTGTGACTTAATGGCTATTTTATTCTCTTGTTTATCTCCATAACCCATGATGCTAGGTACTTCAATAAAATACCAGTAACGAGGCTGTTCACGCTTCCCAATACTATAGTTATAGGCAATACCGTTATTACGATGTACATTAAAATAACGTGTTACACCATCGACATTAACGACACCTGTACCTTGTAACAACACATCATGAAGTGCCTCTTCAGTTAGCCAAATCAATGGCTTCGCCAGTTTCTTATCTAATAATGCGCCAGAGACCACCTCCTGACGTGTATATTTATATCGGGTAAGTTGAGATTTAATTATTGAAGATTGCTCAGCTGACAGGAGTTTTTCGTCTTCAGGTAAAGCGTATAACGCCTGTGTATACTTGCTTGTTCTAACGTCACTTGCATCTAACAGCTTAGTATAATATTTCGTTAGAAATATTTGATCTACGGGTATGCCATTTAACAGTCTACTTTTAATTTTATTATTACTTTTGTTAGCTATTATTCGGGCTTTATTTATATCAGGAGTCCAAGTATAAAAATCAAAATGCTCCTTTATAAACTTACTATTGTGTAAGCGACTTTGTCTCTTTGCTTTAACGTCTTCGCGGTAAGTATTACAAATGAGAGTAAGCGATTTCTTAACCCTGTCTAAAGTAACATAACGATTAAAAACCGATCCAGCATGTACTGCAAATTTATCTTCTGGGAACTTGCTTAAATAATACTGAGTGTTTTCTCCGACCATACATAATTCACTAGCTTTAAAGTCAGATAATTTGGGAATATCAATATCGTTGTCTATTGAGAATTCAAAAGCATTGCTTTTGGGAAGAAATAGCAAGATGATGAGCAATATAGAAGTAAATCGCATTTCAGTTACCTTATTGAGAAGTCTATAAAATTCTATTATTTCTATACTATAGCGTCAGTTAAAACATAACTAGTTTGTCACAATAAATAAAATAAATATTTTAAACATCACTTAACTAATCCGTGATAATAGATAAAGTTTTAAAACGCCAGACAGCAAAAAGCCCGACACATTCGTATCGGGCTTTTCTTATTAGAAGCCTAGCAATGTCCTACTCTCACATGGGAACTCCCACACTACCATCGGCGCTAACACGTTTCACTTCTGAGTTCGGAATGGGATCAGGTGGGGCCATGTCGCTATTGTCGCTAGACAAAAACTTGTATTAATCGAGCCTTAGCTCAATTAATTAATCAATCTTGGAATGCTATATAAACAAAAGCTTTCTTATTCAATTCACTTTAGTGCGTGATGTTTTCTGTCAGTCTTCATACAACTTCATCGTCAAAACGACTTAGGTGTTGTATGGTTAAGCCTCACGGGCAATTAGTATCAGTTAGCTCAAGACCTCGCAGTCCTTACACACCTGACCTATCAACGTTGTAGTCTCCAACGACCCTTTAGGGAGCTTAAAGCTCCAGTGAGAACTCATCTCAAAGCCTGCTTCCCGCTTAGATGCTTTCAGCGGTTATCAGTTCCGAACGTAGCTACCGGGCAATGCTATTGGCATAACAACCCGAACACCAGCGGTTCGTCCACTCCGGTCCTCTCGTACTAGGAGCAGCCCTCTTCAATTCTCAAACGCCCACGGCAGATAGGGACCGAACTGTCTCACGACGTTCTAAACCCAGCTCGCGTACCACTTTAAATGGCGA
>Ga0209395_1008954_pt1 | contig 10073 bp, 9 predicted proteins | sample GOMGulsemesocosm_3_FD_184635 | JGI IMG/M metagenome (GOLD analysis project Ga0209395, IMG submission 184635) | Methane-oxidizing microbial communities from mesocosms in the Gulf of Mexico - GOM9D Gulf of Mexico (SPAdes) (version 2) | ecosystem: Environmental > Aquatic > Marine > Cold seeps... | reverse complement strand
AGCTTTCTTAACACTACTATTTACACTAAACACTTACAGTAGAACCGACAGTATCTAACCAATTTTAACGGCAAAAAAAATATTCTTAAAAAGCCGTGTCTTACCTTTATCTTTAATCGCCGGAGGAGTTCTACTTAATAAGAGTAATTTTGAAAAATCATTTCAAAAAGACGTAAGAAAAGTTATAGGTAATGATTTCCACACTTCGCTTGAAGACTACACACGATACGCACCCATCGGCCAAATTTTTATAGCTGACATATTAGTTATTGAAGCAAAAAATCACTGGTTTGATCAATCAAAAAACTTTGCCATATCTATTATCATCACTGATTTCATCACTATTAGATTAAAGAAAAAAAACCACAAAACAAGGCCTAACAACTTTTCTATCCCTGAATACTCCCCTCGGGACACACTTCTTTTGCATTTGTAAATGCTCAAGTTCTTTATGAAGAATTTAAAGACACTAGCCCCGTCTTATCCTATAGTGGATATGCATTTGCAAGTACCACAGGAGCTCTTCGTGTTTTTAATAACGCACATTATATTTCCGATATCCTAGTTGGTGCCGGAATAGGCATACTCGTTACAAAAATAGTTTACTTATTGAATCCCATTATTCCATGGAATCCATTAAAAAAAACAAAAAATGTAGTTTTTATTCCTCAAATCTCACCTAATCATAAAGGTCTACATCTCAGCATGAAATTTTAGCCTAGAATTCTACTGTACGAAAACGTTTTCATAAAAAACTGAAAACCAACCCAAAACACTTGATTTTTAAAATACGAATATCGCAATCTAAGTACTTATTAAAGGCTTATTTTACGTAAAACACATAAATAAAACCATTTTTTGAAATCTTTTTCAAAAAAACCCTTGTTTTTATGATTTAAATCATACTTAAAAGAGACTGTAAATCATACCTTTATACCGTAAAAAAAATATAGTATTTCAATTATGAAAAAACTTCTTTTAGGTAATGAAGCTTTAGCACAAGGAGCCATCGATTCTGGTCTTTCAGGTGTGTATGCTTACCCAGGAACTCCCTCAACAGAAATTACAGAATATATTCAAAAGTCAAAAATAGCCAAAGAGCTAGGCATACACAGTCAGTGGTCTGTAAACGAAAAAACAGCCATGGAAGCCGCACTCGGAATGTCATACGCCGGAAAAAAATCGATGGTAGTAATGAAACATGTTGGGCTAAACGTAGCCTCTGATGTTTTTATGAACATGTCTGTTTCTGGAATTAACGGAGGGCTTGTTGTGGTAGTTGCCGATGATCCATCTATGCACTCCTCACAAAACGAGCAAGACTCACGTTTTTACGGAAAATTTGCGATGGTTCCAATTTTAGAGCCTACCAATCAGCAAGAAGCGTACGACATTACTCGCTATGCTTTTTCATTATCAGAAAGATTTAAATTACCCGTTTTATTGCGATTAGTTACTCGTTTATCACACTCAAGATCTGTTGTAGAAACATTTGAACGCATTGCACAAAACAAACTTAGTTTTCCAGAGAGTCCAACTCAATTTCAGTTAATTCCAATGAGAGCTCGAGGACTTTATCAAGACCTTTTAGACAATCAAAAAAACATTCAAGAAAGCGCAACCAACTCTCCTTTTAATAAGTTAATTGAAGGAACTGATATTAAATTAGGAATTATTGCCGCAGGAATTGCGTACAATTATGTGATGGAAAATTATCAAGACACCACTTGTCCTCATACCATTTTTAAAGTGTCCGAATATCCGTTACCTAAAAAACAAATTAAGCATTTACTTGATACTTGTGAGCAAATAATTGTTTTTGAAGACGGTTATCCATTTATAGAGGAAATGATAGGAGGCTTCTTTAACGAAGATCAAAAAGTAATAGGTAGATTAACAGGCCATGTAAACCGAACTGGAGAATTAAACCCAGACATCGTAGGAAAAGCATTAGGATTTGATATCCCTAAAGCACAAGAAATTCCAGCAATAGTTTCTGGACGACCTCCTGAACTTTGTACAGGATGTGGACATATAGATTTATTTGAATCTATAAACACATTAATCCCAAGCATTGGAAAAAGACGTGTATTTGGAGATATTGGTTGTTCTGCATTAGGAGTTTTACCTCCTTTTAACACCATTGATACTTTAATAGAAATGGGAGCTTCTGTAACCATGGCTAAAGGAGCTACAGATGCCGGAGTAGAAAACGCCATCGCAATTATTGGTGATTCTACATTTACCCATTCTGGAATGACGGGCTTACTAGACGCCATTTATGAAAAAACACCTTTGACCGTTATTATTTCTGATAATTCAGCTATTGCAATGACTGGGGCACAAGACTCTACAGCATTAGGAAAAATCAAACAAATATGTTTAGGGTTAGGAATTGAAGAAGCGCACTTAAAAGTGATAATTCCACTTCAAAAAAACCACGAAAGTAATGTGGAAACTATACAAAACGAGCTTGATTATGAAGGTGTTTCAGTGATTATATCACAAAGACCTTGTGTTCAAATCCCATCAGAAAAGAAAGCACAAATAAGAGCATTTTTAAAAAACTGTCAAAACTAATCCATTATGACTACAAATATAATATTAGCCGGTGTTGGAGGTCAAGGAATACTTACTATTGCTGCCATTATAGATACAGCAGCTCTAAAAAACAACCTATTCGTAAAGCAAGCAGAAGTTCACGGAATGAGTCAACGTGGTGGGGCGGTACAATCTCATGTACGAATTTCGGACAAAGAAATATTTTCAGATTTAATCCCAGAAGGAAAAGCAGATTTAATATTATCTGTTGAGCCAATGGAATCGCTACGTTACCTACCGTTTTTAAAAAAAGACGGGTGGTTAATCACAGATTCTAGCCCGTTTATAAACATTACAGATTACCCAGAAAAAGAAGCATTATATAAAAAAATAAACGCCATCCCTAACACTATTTTAGCCAATGCAACAGATATAGCTAAAGAATTAGGGAACTCAAAAGCAGCAAATATAGTCTTACTTGGAATTGCTTCTAATTTATTATCTTTGAGCGAAGAAAGTATTCTAGATGCCATTACATCATTGTTCAACCGTAAAGGTCAACGTGTTGTAGACAAAAACATTGAAGCCTTTTTTAAAGGCAAAGAAATTGCTACGGAAGCAGCAACGTAGAATCCTATCCCCCTTTAAATTTCAAATACCTTATTTAACTAAGGTATTTGAGATTTCTTTTTACAAAAGATCTACAAAAAACAGGAACTTATCGCCTATATTTTATTGAACCTCATATTATTTTTTAAATGTTACATTCTTCGTTATTAAATCCAAAAAGCATTGTCGTAATTGGCGCATCCAACAATAAAAAAACTCCAGGAGGTAGCGTTTTGCACAATCTCCTTACACATAATTTTAAAGGTGATATTTATGCGGTAAATCCAAAAGAAACAGAGGTTCAAGGTATAAAATGTTATCAAGATGTTTCTGATGTACCACAAGTTGATTTGGCAATAATAGCCATTGCAGCCAAATTTACATTGGCCACCGTAAAAACATTATGTCGTGATAAAAATACGCGTGGGTTTATTATCTTTTCGGCTGGATTTAGCGAGAAAGATAGTGAAGGCGCAGCTTTAGAAAAACAATTATGTGAAGAAATAAACACCGTAAACGGAAGCCTATTAGGCCCTAACAATATCGGCTTAATGAATTCTAATTATGCAGGTGTATTTACACAACCTATTCCAAAACTAACCCCTTCTGGTGTCGATTTTATCTCAGGATCGGGTGCTACAGCCGTTTTTATTATTGAAGCAGCTATGGCTAGCGGGCTTACTTTTTCTAGCGTATTTTCAGTGGGAAACAGTGCTCAATTAGGAGTAGAAGAAGTATTAGAACATTTAGATGAGACTTTTGACCATAATACAAGCTCAAAAACCAAGCTTTTATATATAGAAAGTATAGCAAATCCTCAAAAACTATTAAAACACGCTAAATCGCTTATTGCCAAAGGCTGTAATATAGCCGCAATTAAAGCAGGAAGCTCCGAAGACGGAAGCCGCGCAGCATCTTCACACACCGGAGCATTAGCAAGTTCAGATTTAGCTGTAGATGCATTATTTAGAAAAGCAGGAATTATTAGATGTCATGGACGTAATGAATTAATAAGCGTTGCTTCTATTTTTTCCTACCGCGAATTAACTGGTAAAAACATTGCCGTTATAACGCATGCAGGAGGCCCAGCAGTCATGCTAACAGACGTACTTTCTAAAAACGGGTTATGTGTTCCAGAGATTAAAAATATTAAAACCAAAGAGCTATTAGAAAAATTATACCCAGGATCATCAGTCACCAATCCTATCGATTTTTTAGCTACAGGAACCGCTCAGCAACTCAGTGATATTATAGATTATTGTGAACATGAATTTGATGAAATAGATGCCATGGTGGTTATTTTTGGAAGCCCTGGATTGTTTGAGGTTTATGATGTATACGATGTATTAAGTGATAAAATTAACAGCTGTAGCAAGCCTATTTTTCCAGTGTTACCATCCGTTGTAAACGTAAAAGACGAAATAACTTACTTTATAAACAAAGGACACATCAATTTTGCTGACGAAGTAGATTTTGGAAATGCATTAGCTAAAGTACACAAAAAAAACAATCTAGATTCAGAAAATAATCAAGATCATACTGAAAAAGAACAAAAAATAAGAGCAATTATAGACAATGCTACCGATGGATATTTAAACCCTGAAAACGTAAAAGAATTACTCGAAGCTGCCGGAGTACCGATGGTACAAGAAAAAGTATGCTATTCTGAAAAGGAGTTACTCTCAGGAGCAAAAGAAATGCAATTCCCATTAGTGATGAAATCCGTAGGACCTATCCACAAATCTGACATTGGTGGAGTTATCTTAAATATCACCAATACAGAGGACCTTCTTCAGCATTATAAAACCTTACTCAAACACCCAGAAACAACAGCTGTGTTGATTCAACAAATGAAAAAAGGAATGGAGCTATTTATCGGCGCAAAAAAAGAAGGTGATTTTGGACATCTTGTATTTTGTGGTTTAGGAGGAATTTTTATAGAGGTACTAAAAGATGTACAATGTGAACTTGCTCCTTTCTCAAAAGAAACTGCTCGTAAAATGATTCATAGTTTAAAAGCATACCCAATGCTTAAAGGTATAAGAAATCAAGAAGGAGTTAACCTAACAGAATACGCTTCTATTACGGAAAAAATAGCTTCTTTGGTATCTATCGCTCCAGAAATAAGCGAATTAGACTTAAATCCTCTACTTGGGGAAAAAGCCGGTATTTTAACTGTTGACGCAAGAATTTGCATAGAAAAGTAGAAAAAGATGTTTTTTTTTAGTAAATTTGAGAGAAAGCAAAAAGAAAATAATTATCAATTTATTACTATGAAAACAATCAATTTATGGATATCGTTTTTCACGAACCTTAAAAACAAGAAAAACGCGTCTAAACTAATAGGAAAGTGGAAAATGTCCACTCAAGAAGATGACTTTTTTACAGAGAGTAGACCTTCGGAAACCTATGAATTTAAAGAAGATGGACGATTTATTCACGTATTTTACGAAAAAAAAGACACTCGAAGTTATTCTAAAAATTACACTTTAGGTAACTGGAAGCATATACAACAGTTAGATTTTAGTTGTACTGCAGAAAACAACAACATATTGGACTTATTATTAAAAGATGAAGGTGATTCATTTATAATGAAAGGTGCTATAGGTACAAAATTTAGGAGAATATTTTAATTCTCCTAAATTTACTTATTTTTTTATAAGAATATAAAATTTCCTACGTTTGTATTTTACACCCATAAACAAACCTACCCCTTATGAAAAAAATAATATTGTTCAGTACTCTAATCAGTATGCTTTTTACAAGTTCTTGCGCTAAGGATGACGACATTTCTGACGAAACAGCCATTATTGGCACCTGGACATTAATCAGTCATTTTATAGAAGGAGTAGAAGTGGAATTAGATGACTGCGATATGACCTCATCTATATCTTATGATGAAAATTATAATTACACCCGTAACACTTACCAAACAATAAGCAATAATTGCGAAAAATCATACAATGAAATTGGTGTTTGGAGATTTTTAGGCAAAAATGTTTTTACTACAACTCCTGTAGATGGAGAACCCTACAAATTTACTGTTGGTTTTAGTGGTAACACCTACACTACTGAAGATTTAGTAGAAAAAAATGGCGTCAAAAAATTACATAGACTTACCTACACAAAAAACAATTAACACAAGTACTCTTCCTTTTTTTTTAGAAATAACGATGTTTTTTGTGACCCTTTAATAAAAAAGGTGTCCTACTAATAACGTTGCAATTATTAAGCGTAACTGTTATGAAAAAGAAAAGAGTGCTATGAAGAGTAAAAAGACTTTCTTCCCATTAGAGAAAGTCTTTTTTAACTATAAGGAGTTTTCAAAAGGAATCCTATTTACAATACTCCTTCCCAATGTTATTTCGTCTGCATATTCCAACTCATCACCCACCGAAATCCCTCGGGCAATCGTGGAGGTTTTTATGTTATATTTCTCCAATTGTTTAAAAATATAGAAATTAGTAGTATCACCTTCCATGGTAGAACTTAATGCAAAAATAATTTCTTTAATTTCCTCGTTCTTTACTTTATCTATTAAGCTGTCAATCATTAAATTTTGAGGCCCTACCCCTTCCATCGGAGAAATTTTACCTCCTAACACATGGTACAAGCCTCTAAACTGCCCTGTATTTTCGATCGCCATCACATCTCTTACGTCTTCTACAACACAAATAAGCTGAGTATCTCTCGACAAATCTGAGCAAATCTCACATAATTCCACATCAGAAATATTATGACATTTTTTACATAATTTAATTTCGCCCACTAAGCTATCCAAGGCATTGGTTAAATGTCCGGTGTGTTCTTTAGGTTGTTTTAATAAATGCAATACAAGCCTAAGCGCTGTACGTTTTCCAATCCCAGGTAATTGAGAAACTTCTTTTACTGCATTTTCTAATAATTTGGACGAAAAGACCATAAATAATTTAATTTTTATTGGCCACAAAACTACTATAATTATTACAAACTATGTTCAAAGTTAGCAGCATCCTTTGCACAATCATCCTCCAAACTTAAAAAAAATACGTTTATTTGCAACAAAAAAATAAACATGAGCCCCTTATTTATAGTACTACTTATTGCAAGTTATTTTTTAACACTCGTCGGGATTTCTTATTTGACTAAAACCGACAATTCGAATACTACTTTTTTTACAGGTGATAAAAAATCGCCATGGTATGTGGTGGCATTTGGAATGATCGGTGCCTCACTTTCCGGAGTTACCTTTATTTCGGTGCCAGGGTGGGTTCAGAGCAGCCAATTTAGTTATATGCAAATAGTATTGGGGTATTTTTTTGGTTATATAGTTATTGCTTATCTATTAATTCCGTTGTACTATAAGTTAAATATCACCTCTATTTATGAATTTCTCTATGGTAGATTTGGCAAAACAAGTCACAAAACAGGTGCATTATTCTTTTTTATTTCCAGAATACTGGGTGCTTCATTTAGATTATTTTTAGTAGCCTCAGTTTTACATCATTTTATTTTTAAAGCCTGGGGTATCCCTTTCGAATTTACCGTAATAGTATCCGTATTTTTTGTGTGGTTATACACAAAGAGTGCGGGAATTAAAACCATCGTTTGGACAGATACACTGCAAACTTTTTTTATGATAGCTGCGGTAATTATTACTTTAATCATTATTCTACATGAATTACAATGGAGTTTAACTGATTTGTTTACTTCTGTGGAATTCAAAAAATACAGTCGTGTTTTATTTGCTGATGATTTTAATGACAGGAAACACTTTTTAAAATCCTTTTTTGGAGGAATGTTTATAGCGATTGCGATGACGGGACTTGACCAAGATATGATGCAAAAGAATTTGACCTGTAAAAACACCAAGGAATCTCAATGGAATGTGCTATCGCTAGGGTTTATTTTAATTTTCATCAATGCACTTTTTTTAATCGTAGGTGCTGTACTTTTTATTTATGCAGAAAAAACAGGCGTTCAAATCCCTATAGTAAACGGTTCCATTAAAACAGATTTATTATATCCCGAAATTGCACTTAATAGTCAGATAAGTATTCTATTATCCATCGTCTTTATCTTGGGATTAATTGCTGCTGCTTTTTCGAGTGCAGATAGCGCTTTAACTTCGTTAACTACTTCTTTTTGTATTGATATCATCGACCTCAAAAGCAAGAAAGAATCTATACAAAGAAGTACTCGAAAAAAAGTGCACATTGGAGTTTCTCTGTTACTCGTTGTAATTATCATAATTTTCAATCATTTTTTAAAAGCCAACGTTATCAGTAGTTTGTTACAAATAGCTTCTTACACCTACGGACCACTTTTAGGACTGTTTGCTTTTGGTATTTTTACAAAACACAAAATATGGGACAAAGGAGTATTACTGGTATCCATAGTTTCTGTTATTTGCACGTATATTATCAATGATAACAGTAACGATTGGTTTAACGGCTATGTTTTTGGCTATGAATTATTGATTGTAAATGGACTTATCAGTTTTATTGGACTATCCTTACTAATAAAAAGAGAGAAAAAAGCATAACTTCCTAACATAGCATTTAAAAGATGTGTATTTTTGTTCTATGGAAAAAGACCTAAGTAACTACCGTAAAATATATAAGAGAAGTAACTTACTTGAATCAAACATTTGTGAAAACCCTATGCAACTATTTCAAAAATGGTTTTACGAAGTAGAAGAATTTGGAGGGAATATTGAAGCAAATGCTATGACAATTTCAACCATCGGTGAAGATGGCTATCCAAAAAACAGAATTGTATTGTTAAAAAGATACACTTGGGAAGGATTTTACTTCTACACTAATTATAACAGTGAAAAAGGAAAAGCGATAGATAAGAACCCTAATGTATGCCTGTCTTTTTTCTGGCATACCATAGAAAGACAAGTGATTATTAAAGGTACTGCTACTAAAATAGCAGAGAATATGAGTGATGGTTATTTTGAAAGTAGGCCCGACGGAAGTAAATTAGGTGCCTGGGCATCCAATCAAAGTGAGGTAGTCAGAGACCGAAAAGAATTTGAAGACCAACTCACACATTTTGAAAATAAATTTAAAGAATCAGAAATACCAAGACCAAAGCATTGGGGAGGATACCTTGTAAACCCTACTTCTATTGAGTTTTGGCAAGGAAGACCAAACAGATTACATGACAGAATACGATATACTTTACAGGAAAATTACGATTGGAAAATAGATCGATTAGCTCCTTAATAAAATATTTTAGTAACTTGTAAGAAAAATACAAGAAAACGCTGTATCCCTTTGGCTTCCAAATTATAAAACACAACAACTAACAAAGATTACAAAAGAACAAATAATGAAGACCCTTTATATAGTAAGGCATGCTAAATCATCGTGGAAATACGAAGGAATAGGCGATATAGATAGACCTTTAAAAAAAAGAGGAATAGAGGATGCCTATTTAATATCAAAAATATTAAAAGAAAAAATAACAAGGCCAGATGTATTTGTTTCTAGCAGTGCAAACAGAGCATTACATACAGGAATAATATTTACCGACACTTTTAGTTACCCTTTGGCCAATTTAAAAATTAGCCGTTCACTATATAGTTTTAGTGATGGTTACTTAATTAAAACGGTAAAAGCATTAGACGATAGTTTTGATAGTGCCATCATTTTTAGCCATGACCACGGAATTAATAGTTTTGTAAATAAATTTGGAAGTAAAGGAATAGACCATGTCCCAACCTGTGGAGTTGTAGGGATTCAATTTAAAACCAAGCACTGGAAAAACATAAAAAAAGGGATTACACTGCTAACAGAGTTCCCAAAACATTATAAATAACATCGATTTGAAATTAACTATTAAAAGACTTGCAGCTATAGATATTGGTTCAAATGCCGTACGATTGTTAATTTCTAACGTAATCCAAGACCCTTCATTACAAACACCTATTTTTA
>Ga0209395_1008949_pt1 | contig 10076 bp, 3 predicted proteins | sample GOMGulsemesocosm_3_FD_184635 | JGI IMG/M metagenome (GOLD analysis project Ga0209395, IMG submission 184635) | Methane-oxidizing microbial communities from mesocosms in the Gulf of Mexico - GOM9D Gulf of Mexico (SPAdes) (version 2) | ecosystem: Environmental > Aquatic > Marine > Cold seeps... | reverse complement strand
GGAAGTGTTTTCAGCATACAGATCTCTAACTATAAGGCGCGCTGTATTCTACGGGGTTCTTATTAAGTTGTGCAATGATTGTTTAGTATATTTATTAAATGACACTAATGATCGCCCTATTAGAAGAGCTGCTATTATTGAAGCAAACACTAACATTAGTTATACGGCTTTTATTTTCTAGCGATTTGTGAAGTATTTTGTGATTGTCTTCTTTTTTTGAAATAATCCTCTGGCATGATCACTAATGCCACTTTGCTGACCTAATTTAGCCCTCAGAACTAACTAAGTTTATGTTCACTAAGATACGATAACAGACCTTAGTCTAGGTTTATCTAACGACAAGTGATCAGACATAGCTGCCATAAATTAAACATTGAAGTTGTTCTAATATTTCATATAAAAACTTGATTAATCAAAACTCAACTTTACTGAAAGGACCGAAAGCGGACATTAGAATAATACCGATTTACGTGACTTTCTGTGCATTAAAGGTCTAATTCTTCTAAGACACTATGGGGCACTATTGATAGTTTTTTTATATTTTCCCATTTGACATTGTTTTCACTACCGTGTATCAACAAAATACTATTTTTGTTTTAAAAAGGTAGCAGACATTAGAAGACTTACTTTAAGGTATTCCTCTCTTATTCATTCGTTTAACGCATGAAAATAATTAGCCCAACACACAACAAATAAGACTCAAATTTTCAAAACTATTAAAATTATAGATTTTTTTGTGATAATCCATCAATTTTCACCCAGAACTTCCCTAAAACTAAGGTATAGCATAGCGTCCCACTGTTTTTGCTATAACTTATCACTTCATAGATAATCAGCCAAATGTGATCAATAGTTAACAAAAAGTTAATTAATTAAATTGATTTCAAAAAAATAACAATAATTCATCAATAAAAAATAATGGAATTGCTTATGCGTCATAGACTCGTCGTACTCATCACTGTATTTACAGCTTTTCTTACTGGTTGTGGCGGTGGTGGTGGTTCAGATACTAAAACCCCTATTACAGAAACTCAACCTAAAAAATTCACAATATCTGCTACTAGTAGTGCCGGTGGAAGCGTTTATCCAGAGTCTATTAGTATAGAAGAGAACAAAACGACCACATTCACTTTAACTGCAGATGAAAATTATATTATTGAGAGTGTTACAGGTTGTGATGGTTCACTAAGTAACGATGTCTATACTATTGGTGCTGCTAACCGTAATTGTTCTTTAGTAGCTAGTTTTTCCTATGTAAATCAATCGCCAACAGTTAATGCTGGGGACGACCAAGCAGTAGAAGAAGTTGACACAGTTACTTTACAGGGTGTAGCAAGTGATATAGATGGTGTGATTGCTAATTATAGTTGGCAACAAACAAGTGGTACAGAAGTCACCTTAAACTCACCAAATGAGTCAACAACAACTTTTAGCATTCCGACTATTTTAGCATCTGAAACCTTAATGTTTTCGTTAACGGTTACTGATGATTTAGGTTTACAAACGATAGATGAAGTATCAATTAATGTTAATCATACCAATATTGCCCCAACAGTTAATGCTGGTGAAGACCAAGCAGTAGAAGAAGTTGACACAGTTACTTTACAGGGTGTAGCAAGTGATATAGATGGTGTAATTGCTAATTATAGTTGGCAACAAACAAGTGGTACAGAAGTCACCTTAAACTCACCAAATGAGTCAACAACAACTTTTAGCATTCCGACTATTTTAGCATCTGAAACCTTAATGTTTTCGTTAACGGTTACTGATGATTTAGGTTTACAAACGATAGATGAAGTATCAATTAATGTTAATCATACCAATATTGCCCCAACATTAGCACTCGGTGAGGATATTAGTGTCAGTGAAAAATCAGTTGTTACGTTAACATCAACAACTAGTGATGTGGATGGCGAAATAGCTCAATATCAATGGCAACAAATAACGGGTGATATATTAACAATAACTGACTACAACGCGTCAACATTGACCTTAACAATTCCAGACTTAGTTGAAGAAAAAATAGCATCATTTCAACTGACTATTACTGATGATTTAGGTGCAATAGCAACAGATACTATTGTTGTTACTATGATTAATGATAGCCAAGCACCAAATAACGTAACCCTTGTCTCACTAACTGCTTCATCTGAAAATGGCTTTACCATTGATTGGTTAGAAACTAACGATAACTTAAGCTTATCATCAAATATTAAATACACTGTCCATGTTTCTGAGGAAATAGGCTTCACCCCATCAGCTATAACTAATCAACTTGAACTAACAGGTAGAGCAAGCGCTGAATTATCAGGTTTTACGGCAGCAACAACTTATTACGCCGTCGTCTCTGCCGAAGATGAAGACAATAATGTCAGTTACTCTAATCAGATGAGCGTTACTACTATGGCAAACCCTGTCGTGGTTAATAGTACTCAGGTTGTGCATGAAGTAACAACCGTAGCCACTACCGACACTCAATTAACTTACACGTTAAGTGCTGATGAAGAACAACCTCAAATTGGTGAAATTATTTTTTCATCTGATGAAAATGGAGTTCTTAGAAAAATCACAGCCGTTTCTGTTAACGGAGAACAAGTAACGGTTGATACAGAAAGTGCTTCTTTGAATGAAGTGTATGACGAGCTAGACGTAAACACTTCCATTAAATTAATTGATGTTCCTGAAAGTGAAAGTATCTCAGCTAATAATTTGAAAATGATGAAGTCCGCTGGTTTATCACTAAAAAAATCGATAAGTGTTTCAGGTAAGAATATTAATGAACTAAAGTGGAACAATAGTGGCCTAACATTAAGCCAAGAAGCTCGTTCTTCTAAAGGTGGCACTACTCAAATAAGTAAAGCGTCAGCAAACACTGTAAAAACTGCGACATCAACACCTAGTACAGGTAGCCACCAAGAAATTAAAGATGAACACCTTATAATGAAAGGACCATTAAGGGTTTCTTTTATGCCAGGTAAGCGCGGAACCTTTACGGTAAGTGCCTCTGTTATTAACGACGCGCAGGATAACTACTCAGTATCAGATCTTGAATTTGTTGAAATAAGTCATAATAAGGTTAAGCCATTAAACAGTAACTACGGGGCTACAATTGTAGAAACAACAGCAGGTACCGATAACAATAAAAGAGACATAACCTTATATTGGACAACTAAAGAATCACATGTTGATACTGAATCAGCACAACCTTATATAGCCACTTTTAAAGCAAAAGTAAGGGAACGTGATTGTTCCTACATTAACTGTAATAAAGGCAGTGCACTTATCAGCGTCAAACTCTATGTTGGTAATACTGAAATTCCAAAACTGAACAGTGTCTCTTTTGCTAAAACAGGCGACATCACTATTAATGGTAATGCAGCTTTTAAATTTGAACCAAAAATTGATGTTGGTGCAAAAATTAGTTTAGGCAGTTTAGATAATGCTCACGCAGTAGTAACGGGCTATCTTGATTTTGATGCTGATTTACAAGTGTTGGCTACCGCTTCAGGCGAAGTAAACGGCTCTAAACAATTTATAAAAAAATCGTTTGTAAAAGTACTCGCAGTTGGTGGTGCGCCCGTTATTATTCGTGGTGAATTCATCCTTACAGGAGAGTTTAATGCCAATGCTACAGGCGAATTAGACCTAACCAATCATTTAAATGTGGGTTTTGACTTTAGTGCAGGCTTTAAATATGTAAATGGGCAATGGGTTGGCGTTAAAGAAAGTACACCATCATTATCTTATAAATTAACAGGCAGTGCTAAAGCTGAAGCCTATGCTGAATTAAGATTAGTACCAGAGTTAAAACTTTATTTTTATGAATTTGCTTCTGGCCACGTAAAGGTTGAGCCTTACATTTATGCTGAAGCAGGCATTGAGGGTGAATTTGTTGGCTTAGCGGCATTAGAAACCGGTGTAGATATAAGTACTGATTATCGTTTCACTAAGCTTAATGCTGGTATCGGTATGGACTTAAAACTACGCGCAGGCTTTGAAATTTTTGATAAATCAATAGCAGGCTGGCCTGATAAAAATCTAGATAGCTTCAATACCTACAAAGTATTAAATAAAACTCCCTTATTTGGCCTACCCGAAATCACCTTAATTGAAACCGACGTGGTGGACGCAATTAACAGTTGTGTTATGGGCGTACAAGCAAAGGTAAAAGCGATTAATTTGCCATTTACAGAAGATAAAACTTTAAATAATTGGGAAGAAAATAGTGGTTATTGGGCTATTTTCCCAAGTGCAGATACCGACAGTATTGTAATGCAAAAAGATGGTTTTATTTATGATGCACAAGCATTATTAACCACCTATTCAGAATATCGCTTACGTTTTTCAGGTTACAGTGAACTAGGCTCTTGGGCTAACCAATACCAAGATTTCCCACTGGACTTTAGAGATGAAAATAATGACTTACTTCCCGATTATTGGGCTACTAAATATCAAGTTTCATCTGCCCATGCTGACACCGATAACGATGGTATTAGTAACCTAGAAGAGTTTGATGCCTGTACTTTTCCGAATAATGTAGATAGCGACAATGACGGTATGCCTGATGGCTGGGAAGTAAACAATGGTTTACTACCGACCGTTGATGATGCAAATGAAGATGCCGATAATGACGGTCGTAGCAATTTAGCTGAATTTTTTGATGGCACAAACCCAAGTGTAGAAGATGAAAATCCGCCTCCTACAGTATCAGCAGGTAGCGCCCAAAGTGTTGATGAACAAACTACAGTAACACTTTCGGGTGGTGCAACAGACGCAGGAGGCCGCATTGCTAGTGTTCTTTGGCAACAAACTAGTGGTGTGAGTGTTACTTTAAATTCGATTGACTCACTTGAAGCAACATTTATGGCGCCAACCGTTAGTGAAGTTGAAACGCTGATATTTACATTAACAGCCACTGATAATAGCGGCGCACAAGCCGAAGACACCTTAACCATTACGGTAAATCCTGTAAATAATGCACCCATAGCAAATGCAGGCATAGATATTTTAATTACGGCTGGTGCAACGGTAGAGCTTGACGGCAGTCAATCAATTGATACCGACGGTGTGATCGTTAGCTACCAATGGACAGTATTAAACGGCCAAGAACTAACCATTGATAATGCAAATAGTACGATGGCAGGCTTTATTGCGCCAAATGTTACTTCAAGTACAAGTTATGAATTTCAACTTACTGTAATTGATGACCAAGGAGCAACCAATACAGATACTGTTGAAGTTATAGTTGAGCCTGTAGCCATAGTGGGTGACAGCCTTAATATTCACCTTGCTCAGCAAGGTATTGTTGTACTTAGGGGGAAAGATCAAGAGGGGTTAACAACAACAATTATTTTGTATATTGATGGTTCAACAAATGTATCTTGGGAATATCATGAAGAAGTTAAAGATGACAATACAGGTGAAATAACTGTCGGTTCATCTGGCCCAGATCTAGTTGGTTGGGATATTGTTGGAGATAGCCTTTTTACTTTTCAAAATGCCCTTGAAATTGAAACGAACGATGGAGTATTTACTGAAGGTCGTGAAGTCACATTTAATGTGAATACTGAAGAACAAACACTGAAAGTTGTCAGCGTAGATGAACAAATGGATCGCTACTCAACCAGAGTATTAGCTAGCGATTTAGTTGGTTTTTCAATCCTTGTTTCTGGCGCAACAGAAGACTTTATATTTGATATTATCTCTGCTACTCAAGTACACATTCAAAGTATTCAGACCCCTGATGATGATGATATATATAATTGGAAATGGGAGAACAACTTCTTAATTGACACGGGTGATGGCAATTGGGGGGGAGAGGTTTATTCTGACCGATTTGATATAAGAGTTGGAGAGCTACTTGTTTCAGAGCATTTAACCGTTACAGGGATATCAGTAAAAGCGCCACTAAAAACATCAGTAAAGGATCTTAATATTGCAGATATTAATTTTGCTCAATGTGTTGAAGAAAAAATTAATGACAATGGTTATTTAGCCATTGAACAAATAACCACGCTAGACTGCAGTAACTTAAATATTACTGATGCAACAGGTATTGAACAGCTTACTGCATTAGTAAACCTTAACTTAAGCAACAACCAACTTACTGAAATTGACTTAAGCAGTAACATTAATATTACTCAACTAAACCTTGATGATAACCAATTAACTAGCATTGATTTTACTAACAATAGCTCATTGCAAGTAGTGACATTACTCAATAATGCCTTTACACAAGAAGCACTAGATTACTTGGCTGGAATTGACTGGATTGAGGAACTAACTCTTGATACTACACCTATAGATACGGGAGAAATTAATACTATTTTTCCAGACGTTAATTTAGCTTCTTGTGTTAAGGGGTACGTTGATACTAATAATATCAACGATCTTAACGCTATTGAGGAACTAGTATGTCACCGTCAAGGTATTACTGATGCAACAGGTATAGAAGTACTTACGCAATTAAAAACGTTAGATTTTTATGGTAACGAATTGACAAGTATCGATGTTAGCCAAAACACTTTATTGACCTCATTAACGCTAGCTTCTAATAAATTAACAGATATTGATGTGAGTCATAATACGGCTTTAACTTTCTTAGAGTTAAAGTTTAATAAAGAAATTTCCAGCCTTGATGTAAGTAACAATACTCAGTTGTTAACGTTAAGTTTAACGCTTAACAAATTAACCACTATTGATGTGAGCAATAATACTTTATTGGTTAATTTAAATGTCGCTTATAATCAATTAACCAGCATTGACGTGACTAACAATACTGACTTACAAATATTAGAACTTAGTTACGACAATCAAATAACGAGTATCGATGTTACCAATAATACCGAGCTAAAGGTTCTGACTCTACATAATAATCAGATATCAAGCATAGACATCAGCAAGCTTCCTTTATTGGAAGAATTGCATTTAGCAGGTAATCAATTAACTAGTTTAGATGTAAGTAATAATCCGAATTTAACCATATTAAGAGCTTGGAGTAATGCAATTACAGCGATTGACACAAGCAACAACCCAGAGCTTACGGCATTGTCTTTGGCTGAAAACCAGTTAACCTCGGTTGATTTCTCGAATAACTCATTGCTTAGTTATGTATCGTTAACAACGAATTTATTCTCCCAAGAAACAATAGATTACTTAAATACTATTGATTGGATTGAAACCTTATTATTTGACCAAACAGCTGCAGAACCAGTTATTTCAACTGGAAAACTTAACGACACTGGCATCACTACCTGCTCAGATGCTTCAAACAACGGTATAGAATGTCCGGTTACAGGCTTTGAAGGGCAAGATGCTGAATATGGACGCGATGCCCAAGCTGCCGCTGGTACCTTAACTAAAGTAGGTGCTGGCAGTGGTGGTTTCGACTTTACCAAGCTTGATGCTAACGGCAATGCCCTATCAGCATCGGCAACTGAATGGTCTTGTGTAAAAGACAACCACACAGGCCTTGTTTGGGAAGTGAAAACTGACGATGGTGGCTTGCGAGATAAAGACAATACCTACTCTTGGTATAACTCAACAGGTATTAATGATGGGGGCCGTGCTGGAATAGAAAATGGTGGTAGTTGTCCAGATACAGGAAGTTGTGACACCGAAAAATATGCAGCGTCAGTGAACTCAGTAAGCTTATGTGGTTTTAATAATTGGCAAATGCCAACAAGAGAGGAGTTACTGTCATTAATAGATTACTCAACTCTAGAGCCCTCAATAGATACCGGCTATTTTTTAAATACAAAGTCGAGTCAGTACTGGTCCTTGTCAGCTAATGCTATGTATGATGATGGTTACGCAAGAATAATGGATTTCAGCTCAGGAAGTGCCAATTTCCATGAAAAATTACGATCAAATTCTGTTCGACTAGTAAAAAAATAAGAAGAATATAAAACTTAAAGGATTTCTATATGAATAAAGTATTAATGTTAATGGTGTATCTATTTTTTATAAATAACGCTATGGCAGTGTGTAAATCGAGTATATTGACTTCAACACCAGACAATCGATTTTCTATAAATGAAAATGGTACAATACTTGACCATGAAACGAGTCTTATATGGATGCGATGTAGTCTTGGCCAAGAATGGGATGGGATTACGTGCACTGGCACAGCAAGATACTCTGCGTGGAGTGCTGCATTAATATATGCGGAGAACCATATTTATGCTAACTCTTCTAATTGGCGCTTACCAAATATAAAAGAGCTAGCTACGATTATTGATAAAGCTTGTTTTACTCCTGCTATTAATGGAAACATATTTCCAAAAACAGCTGCTTTTAATTATTGGTCATCCTCACCTCATGTTGACATTCGATTAATAGCATGGATTGTTAATTTCGGTAGCGGTTACATTAGTGGCTCTCCAAATAGTCCAAGTAATGTCGCATATATTCGCCTTGTTCGAGATGAGTAGTTATACAAAAGAAGAATTAACAAAATTAACTAGGACATCCATTGTTCATGGAAACAATTAAAGCCCATTATTTCGGTAAACTAAATCAGGTAGGAGCTATCGATGATAGCTTTTTCAAGTGCCATATTCATATTCCCCTACTCATATATTTACTTATCGAAATGCCGTTAACATGCCAACTATGGATATCGTTTCCGAAATTAATTTGGAGGACGTTAGGAATGCTACTGACATTGTTAGCAGTGTATTAGACACGCATTTTGACTTTCGTGGTGTTGAAGCAAGCATTGAATGGAAAAAACCGAATTTTGTGTTAAAAGCTGAGGGGGACTTTCAAGTGAAACAACTCGCTGACATGATGCGTACGCAACTTTCTAAACGTAAAATTGATGCTAAAGACCTTAAGCTTTCAAATACTGAGCATTCAGGTAAAACTTTTACACAAAACCTTCCTTTTAAAGAAGGTATTGAACAACTGGTCGCTAAAAAAAGTAGTTAAATTAATTAAAGATAGTAAGTTAAAAGTTCAAGCCGCTATTCAAGGTGAACAACTTAGAGTTACCGGTAAAAGCGTGATGACTCACAAGCTAAAAAGTTAGTTATATTCTGTGGGAGAGCTGACTTATAGTGTCGGCTATTTGTCTGATAGCTTAAAATGTCGCTGCTTTTATCATTTAACCCTTAATTCATGAGTCGCCTTATGTGGCCTATAAACCCAAAACACCAGCAACAAAAAATACACAGAAAAAAACGCCCCCCCCTTAGTGCTAATAGGTACTTTGGCGCTTACGCTTATTACCAGTCCTTTATTAGCGCAAGCTGAGTGCAGGGCTGAAATCCCCCAATCCACACCCGATACACAGCTTATCGATAACCAGAACAGTCAACGACAACAGCATGGGCTTAATGTGGAAACAATGCAGTGAGGGACAAACAAACGAAGATAGTATATATAAAATTTCTTATTATAATTTAGATGAATGCAAGTAATGATTATGAGGCGACAGCTAAACGTTTACTTTTAATATACTGTAAAGGGGGCAAACCGTATTTTGCTTTAAAAGCGTTAGAAAAATTACCTGAATTTGAGTAACCTAATTGCTCGGCAATATGCTGAATAGGCTCTCCCAACAATAGTAACTTTTCTGCTTTATACAGTCGAAAACTAATGACGTATTCTTGCGGCGTTACGTTGAAATAACGACTGATAAGGTTTTTAACTTTGCTCTGACTTTGTTGCATATATTTAATAATATCGGTAAGCGAGTAATCAGTTTTTATATATTTATTAATGGCTTCGTGCCATGAGTTGAATAAATGTAACTCACTTGACGTTAAGTTCAAGCTGTCGATGATTGCTTTTTCCATATTATTTGCGCTGTTTTTTGGTTTAAGCTTAAGTAATGCTTTTATTTGCATTTCAAGTAGTTCGTTATTGTCACTATTTTTTTCGACAAAACAGGTGGCATTCTTTAATGCTTGTATTTGAGTTGTTGGTTGTGCTGAGCCGGTCATGAATAAAATAGGAACATGCAGATCATGTTTTTTTCGCACTTGATTAATAAAGGATAAACCGTCCATAGGTTGCATTAGCCAGTCAACAATTAATAGGTTGGGCTTAATGGCGGTAAAGTTTTTTAGTGC
>Ga0209395_1008942_pt1 | contig 10083 bp, 8 predicted proteins | sample GOMGulsemesocosm_3_FD_184635 | JGI IMG/M metagenome (GOLD analysis project Ga0209395, IMG submission 184635) | Methane-oxidizing microbial communities from mesocosms in the Gulf of Mexico - GOM9D Gulf of Mexico (SPAdes) (version 2) | ecosystem: Environmental > Aquatic > Marine > Cold seeps... | reverse complement strand
GCATTCAGATATTTACTAATATCGCAGACCCGTGGCGCAACAAGATCCATTTCCCAAGTCACGGTACCCAATAAATCAAAATGTCGATTTTTAAAAATGGATAAATTAATTAAAGCGCTAAGATCATATTCGCTATTAAATTCGCTTTCACGGGGCAGTAATCCATATTCATCTTTGTCAGGGCTGTTAATTTTATTAATTATACAGCCAATTAAGCGCTTATTCTTAATACCACCGAACGTTTCTGCGCTTACTTCTAAGCGGTCTTCGAATTCTTCAGCACTATCGTTATCAGGTGCTGCAACTAATACAATATCGGCAGAAAGTGCTTGGGCAACATCACGATTAATTCTCCCTGCATAGGGTTGCCTCGTTGTTGGAATTAAGCCTTCAATAATCACCACATCATGATTATTTTCAAAATTGCCAAAATTACCTACTATTTGTTCTAAAACAACATCATGATTACCGCTACCCATTTGTTGCTCAACATACGTGAATGAGATTGAGTCCTTATCATCAGATGGAAGATCGGCCTTTTTTGTGCCTGGGCGCAAGTTTCTCGGTGGTTGGCTAATTGGTTTAAAGTGACCAACATTAATCCCTTTCTGCTGGCATGCATGCATGAGGCCTTGGGTGATACTGGTAAGTCCAACACCAAAACCTACTGGAACGAGCATAATTCTATGAGACATGATGTTATTCCTTATTTGCTGTATGTTGTAATAACAGTTGTGCTGTTTGCTCTGCGATCACCCATTCTTCATTGGTGGGGATCACAAAAATATGTCGCGAGTTATCACTATTAATATTTCCAGCTTGACCAAAACGACATGTTTCATTTTTTTCTTTTGATATTGTAAAGTTCAATAAACTCAGCTGGTTGACAATGTTTTCACGAATTAACATTGAGTTTTCACCAATACCTCCTGTAAATATCAAAGCATCTAACGAGGTTAAGCTGGCACTAAATGAGGCGATAGATTTAGCAATACGATAACAAAAAACGTCAAGGGCCAATTTAGCGCGAGGGTTTCTATTTTTTGTCCATGCATCTTCTATTTCTCGGCAATCGTTACTAAGGCCAGAAACCCCTAATAAACCACTTTCTTTATTCAATAAGTGGCTGACTTGTTCAACAGAATAACCAAGCTGATTGACAAGATGAAAAATAATACCAGGGTCTACATCGCCACTACGTGTACCCATCATTACGCCTTCAAGGGGAGTTAACCCTAAACTGGTATCAACACTTTCTCCGTTTTTAATGACACAAATACTACAACCATTACCTAGGTGTGCACTAATAAAGCTTGTTTCATTGCTTGGCTTATTTAGTAATTTTGCTGCTTGTTGTGCAACAAAGTAATGGCTAGTGCCATGAAAACCATAACGGCGAATACCATGATCTTTGTACAATGCGTAGGGGATACCATAAAGGTAGGCCTTTTCTGGCATACTTTGATGAAATGCAGTATCAAAAATAGCAACTTGTGGTAAATCTGGGAATACTGTTTCTGCGGCGGTAATACCAATTACGTTCGCTGGGTTATGTAGAGGAGCGAGTTGCGATAAATCACGAATAATGCTTTTTACATCTTGGGTAATCAATGTTGGGGTGCAGTAGTTTTCTCCGCCATGAACAACACGATGCCCAACAGCAAATATCTCTAAATTAAGTTCATGTAAAACTAACACCTCAACTAATCTTGCAATTGCGTATTGATGATCATAAGGGGAGGGTAATACACCTTGAATAACTTGCCCTTGGTACTTTATTTTGATGCTCGCTTGTTCAGACAACAACCGCTCAGCTAGACCTGACAATACTGTCTCACCACTATTAGGGTTTATTAAGGAGAATTTCAGTGAAGAACTACCGCAATTTAAGACTAAGATAAGATTTTTTTTCATAATTTTCTTAATGTGAAGTTTAATTGTGTTATTACATGCTAATACAATATGTTAATTGAATGATTATAGGATAATTTAACAAATAAAAGCTTGATATGAACTAAGGATATAACTTTTAGTGCAGTTTTAATAAAAGTAGTTACAAGTTTGTGCTATCTTTTAAATAACAGTTGTTATAGTGTATCGCCTATGAATATGAGTGTAGTAGAACTAATAAAGTTAGGCCGTAAGTACATGCAACTTTGGCCACAAAAAGCGGAGTTGGGTAATTATTTTGCCGAATATCAAGCTGTCCATATTAGCCGATTGGTTTGTAGATATTTACCAGGACTTGCTGTTTTTTCATTTATAATGCAGCTTTATTTAGGTTCAGTAACTTTTTTACCACAAGCTTTAATGTACGGCTTACTTATTTTAAGTATTCCGGTGCAGGCTTTAGTTCTATTGGGTGTGAAAGCCGATAAATTTCTGCCGGCGGGTCTTGCTGCTTGGTACAAAGAAAGTGTAGCTAAAGTTAATGAAGCAGGAGGCTCAATAAACTTGTCAGTCCATAAGCCTCGCTTTATCGATTTAGCTAAATTACTAAATATTAGCCACCAAGCGTTAAACTCTAAATAATAATCTCATAACATCTATTCACTAATAGGTTTATTTTGATAAAGTCGGATCAAAAAATCGGCTTGGCAATTAAAGCTTTCCCTACTTTTTAAATCTTCCAATAATTCTTCAGTGGCTTTAAAGGCGAAGGGAGTCATTGATAATAAATTAATGATATCAGCACCTTTGTTAAATTCCATTACGTAGTTCACTTCTTTTTCTTCAACTAACGTTAAGTTTTCAATAGGGAGTTTACTTGTATCATGCTGTTTTGCATCACGATATATTAGGTTTTTTAACTCGAACAGGTGATTTTTAGCCGGCGTTACAGTGACCAAGTAACCATTAGTCGCTAAAACACGGGTAAATTCTGTTTCAAGAATAGGCGCGTAAATGGAATTGATCCAAGCAAAGAAATTATCGCCGAATGGCAGTTGCGATAAAGTGCCAACGCTAAATTGGCAATCTTTATACTTTTTCGCAGCGATACGAACCGCATTTTTTGCAATATCAATTCCATAAACGTTATTTGTATTATTAGTATAATGTTGAGTATAAAAACCTTCACCACAACCGGCATCAAAAACGGGCTGAGTTAAATCAGCATATTGTTGATACAATTTTTGCAATTCATCCGCGAGTGGCTGATAGAAGCCATTATCTAGAAATGCTCGACGAGCATTAACCATGGCTTTGTTATCGCCGGGATCTTTAGAATGCTTATGTTGAACAGGAAGTAAATTAACGTAACCTTCTTTAGCTTGGTCAAAGCTATGGTTGTTCTCACAACGATAGCTTCTCTCAGTAAAAGATAAGTCTTTCTGACAAATTGGGCATGAATACTCTGCTATAAACATTATATTTTACTTATCCTTTTTACTGAGATCATTAACTGAGTAATTAAATTATTTAAATGTTGACCAAATAGGCGCATGATCTGACGGTTTTTCAATAGCACGCAATTTATAATCAATATCGGCTTCGATGCAATTATTTGCCATTTTTTCAGTCGCTAAGACAACGTCTATTCTTAAGCCTCGGTTATCAACGAAACCTTTGGAACGATAATCAAACCAAGAATAACGCTCTGCTTTTTCAGGGTGTAATACTCTGAATGTATCTTTAAAGCCCCAATTCATTAATGTTGCTAACCATTCACGTTCTTCTGGTTGGAAACTACACTTACCTGTTTTTAACCAACGCTTAGCATTAGGTTCACCAATGCCAATATCCAATTCGGCTGGGGATATATTAATGTCGCCCATTACTACAACATGCTCATCAGGCGTATGATTTTCATCTAAATAAGTCATTAAATCTTTATAAAACTGGCGTTTATATGGGTATTTAGTTTCATGGGAGATATTCTCACCTTGCGGGAAATAACCATTAAGTACCGTTACTTTTTCGCCGTGTTCATTGGTTGTTTCAACCATGATCATACGTTTTTGAGAGTCTTCGTTATCACTTGGAAATCCCATTTTTACGACGTTTGCAGGTTTTTTACATAACATAGCCACGCCGTAATGAGCTTTTTGTCCATGAAAATAAACCTGATAGCCCATAGCTTCAACATCTTCAACGGGAAAGGCATCGTTGTGTACTTTTATTTCTTGTAAGCCAATAATATCCGGTTGATGTTTATCAATAATGGCTTGTAATTGATGTAAACGTGCTCGTAGTCCGTTAATGTTAAAGCTGATAATTTTCATAAAAAAGATCCAAAATTAATTTTTCGCACATGCTACCAGAAGTTATAAGTGATGGTTACGATTAATTTATCTGTAGTGAGATGAATAGGTAATTTAGGACAATATAATCAGATTGTAATCATGTGTAACAATTGTGTAATACCCTGTATTAACACTTGTTAAAAGAAGGGTGATTGACTAATCTAGCCGTAGAATATAAATATTGGAAGTTATCGTCGTTTACATTTAACGGTGATGTTTAATAAGCAAGAAATTGCAGGAGTTGAAATGTCTGATTATAAAGCCTCAGTGAAAAAAATATTACTTGTTGAAGATGATCGTCAGCTATCTGATTTAGTCTCAGATTTCTTAGAAAGTGAAGGCTATCATGTAAAACAAGAATTTCGTGGTGACACCGTAGAAAAGCGTATTGAGTCATTTTCTCCTGATATTATCATTTTGGATGTTATGCTTCCCGGCAAAGACGGCTTTGCAGTTTGTCGAGATATACGATCAACGTTTAAAGGCCCTGTTTTAATGTTAACCGCGAAAGGAACTGACTTTGACCAAGTTTTAGGGTTAGAGATTGGCGCGGATGATTATGTTATAAAGCCGGTTGAACCAAGAGTTTTACTGGCACGGGTGAATGCGCTTTTACGCCGAGGACAATTACCATCCAATGGTAATGAAAAGTCAGAAATTACCTGTGGTGAATTACGTATTAGCAAAGGTTCACGTCAAGTTACCTTATATAATGAAAATGTAGATCTAACAAGCCAAGAATTCGATTTATTATGGCTCTTAGCAAATCGTGCGGGTGAAGTACAAAACCGTGATTTTATCTATAAGGCCGTTGTTGGTCGAGAGTACGATGGCATGGATAGAAGTGTTGATGTACGTATTTCACGTTTACGTAAAAAATTGCACGATAGTAATGAAACACCATTTCGTATTAAAACTATTTGGGGACAAGGTTATTTATTTGTCCCTGATGCTTGGAGTTAATCATTCGGTTGTAAATAATGGGGCTTTTTAGCCTCATTATTTTTAAGTCATTTATCCTAAAACATTCACTCACGTCATACTTTTAATTTTTCGAGTCTTATATGAAACTCAACCGTTCATTCTTCAGTTTATATTTTTTAATCGTTTCTATTTTTATTGTATTTACATGGTTATTAGACGAAGTATGGAGCTCTTATTTGGAGCAAGATATAGAGTCTTATACTGGTTATAAGTTTATGTTGTCGGCTGTTGGTGATTATTTGCAAGACAAACCAAAAGACGATTGGTCTGACATAATCACAACAATGGGTAAAAAATACGAGTTAAATTTAAGTTTAATGGCGCTATCTGATTTAGATAATGTTGAAAGAAAAGATAAAAAATCGCTAAGAAAAGGTAATACCTATGTTTATTATGATGACGATGAAGTTATTTTGCATCATTTGTTAAGCGGTACGAATACCTTACTAACGTTAGGCCCTGTAAAATTGCCAACACGTCCTAGGGCTGAAGCTATGATCCGCGTTTTAATCATGGCAGTTTTAGGGGGGATTATCTTTTATTGGTTAAGGCCAATGTCTCGGGATCTAGATCGATTAAGAAAATCAGCAAGTCAGTTTGGTGATGGGAACCTTGGAATTCAAGCCCCTAGTGCTAAATCAACTATGCTAACGCCTATGGTGAGTGCATTTAATATGATGGCACAACGCATCAAGAGATTAATCGAAGCTCATCAAGAGTTAACCAATGCGGTTGCTCATGAATTACGCACTCCACTGGCTAGGTCTAAATTCGCTTTACAAATGTTGTCGACGAGTAAAGATGAAGTAAAACAAGAGAAATACCGAACACAAATTAGTAATGACATAAATGAGTTAGAAGAGTTGGTTAATGAAATGCTGTTATATGCGAAATTTGATAGCGACAAGCCAAATTTACATATTGATAAATATAATTTACATGCTTTAGTTAAAGAGCAGCTAGCTAATTATCAGGAGTTCTCAGGAACGATTCGTGTTGATAACCAATTAGATAAACCAGAAGTAAATTTTGATGCGCATTTCATTTTACGAGCACTGAATAATTATATTAGTAATGCGGTAAAATATGGCGGTGATAATATTAAAGTAACGCTACTTACTGAAAATGAACAATGCAAAATAATGGTCGAAGATGATGGTTGTGGAGTGAGTGATGAACTTAAATCTGTTATTTTTGATGCTTTTTCTCGTGGTGATAAATCACGTAATCGTGAAACTGGAGGATTTGGTTTAGGTTTAGCTATTGTTAGTCGTATTATGGAATGGCATCAAGGAAGTGTCGCTATTTTAGATAGTGATTTAGGCGGCGCCTGTTTTGTTTTAGCTTGGCCACTTCAGCAAGTAAATATTTCGTCGTAAATAGTTAAAAAAAATAAAAATAATCCTCAATAAAATTAAGACTCTGCCGATAAAGCTTTATTGAAAACAATAAAGTTGAATTCCATTGTTGGTAGAGTCAGTTGACAGCAAGCTTTTAGTACACGAATTACAGTTGGGCGATAAGCTTAACGAAAGTGTGCATAGTGCTCGCCGGGCTGATTTTTCGCTATTATTAGCGATGTTAACTGATGATGTTCAAAGCCATAGCCAATTCTCATTACCGCAAACTGTTAACAACGAAAATATAGTAAACGATGACGTGCTACGTAAAGAGTTTGATTTACCTGATCAAGCTCCGTTAGCACTTGGTAAAAAGCATTCTGTATCGAGTTTCAATCAAGCTGAACTTATCAATCAAAATCGTATTAGTGAACTTCATTTAAGTAATGTGTTATCACCTAAGCCTTTAGCTTTTAGAGATGATATAAAACACATCCCTCATGATGTAATGATGAATACTTCACTTTACTGTCAAAAAAAATACACCCAACAAAAAAATAATCAACAAGTGGCCTCTGACAATAGCCGATTACCATTCGATGCTAAAGGCTGGCTTAAAGCAGTTCAGAGTACTATTGTTAAAGCTCCTTTACTTGATGCTATTGCTTAGTAACATCTCTTTTTAAAAATCAATATTATCTCCTAAATAACCTAAACTCTGGATAAGCAGCACTTGCTCAACATTGCCTTTTATCCCATTATCAGCGTTAAAACTTCGATAAATAGCCCGCTATTCATAAACGTTTTGCCTTGATAATGGCATAAAATGAAACATTGATTGAGCATATAGTTACTTCAAGTTTGTAGTTATTTCTGTTTAACCATCCAAGCCATTGATTTTACGCTAACATCAAGCACTCATTATCCAGAGTTCAGGTTAAATAACAAATTAGAGAATAAAAAAAAGCCAGTCAATTGACTGGCTTTTTTAGAGCTACTTTTCAGTATAACTAAATATTAAGGTTTAGTTGGGCCTGCACCACTTCGACTAGCGGCATTAGAAACCATCGCTATTCGGCTTGAAGATGTATGAACTTTACGGTTTTCGCTTGCAACGAAGTCAGTAGGAAGGTCATTGATCATGGTGATAGTTTCTGTTTTTGTCATCGGAGCAGATGACTTACCAGGTTTACTACCTTTACTAGAAACTTTACCCGCTTTCGTTGTAATTTTTGGGCTTGGCTTTCTTGAAATAACGCGTTTAGATTTTTCTTTAGTAACTTCTTCTGCAACAGCTTCAACAGTTTCTTTCACTTGCTGTGGCTCATCAAAAGGCAAGTCTTGTTGAACTTCAGTTGTTCAGTTGTTTCTTCAACAACAGGAGCTTCAACAACAGGCGTTTCAACAACAGGAGCTTCAACAACAGGAGCTTCAACAACAGGAGCTTCAACAACAGGAGCTTCAACAACAGGCGTTTCAACAACAGGCGTTTCAACAACAGGCGTTTCAACTACAGGCGCTTCAACAACAGGTGTTTCAACAACAGGCGCTTCAACAACAGGCGCTTCAACAACAGGAGCTTCAACAACAGGCGTTTCAACAACAGGCGCTTCAACAACAGGAGCTTCAACAACAGGCGTTTCAACAACAGGCGCTTCAACAACAGGAGCTTCAACAACAGGAGCTTCAACAACAGGCGCTTCAACAACAGGAGCTTCAACAACAGGAGCTTCAACAACAGGCGTTTCAACAACTGGCGTTTCAACAACAGGGGCTTCAACAACAGGTGTATCAACAACAGGCGTTTCAACAACAGGTGTTTCAACAACAGGAGTTTCAACAACAGGTGTTTTAACAACAGGCGTTTCAACAACAGGTGTTTTAACAACAGGTGTTTCAACAACAGGTGTTTTAACAACAGGCGTTTCTGCAACTTGTTCTGTTTCTGGGTATCTTGTTTCTACCGGATCTTCACTTACTTCAGTTGTAGGTTGACGTCGACGCTGACCGTTCGAACGTAAGTGTCTAGGTGAACGACGATTTCTTGGGCGTTGCTCATCCTTTACTTGTGTATCAGTTTGTTCTACTTGCGTAGCTTGTGTATTAACAGCTAAAGTTTCATCTACGGCAACTGAAGGTGCGGCTTGAGCAACTGCAGCTACATTATTAACAGCAGGAGCGTTTTCATCTGAAATACGAATTTTCTTACGATTATTACGACGCTGACGACGTACTAACGTTTTTTCTTCTTTAGGTTTAGCATTACGTTCAGCTTGAGGCTTACGTGGCTGTCTGTTTTGCTTGTTATCTTTGTTTTCGACAGCTTCATTAGCTTTTACATTGCCACGGTTATCGTTGCTATGCTCATTACGAGAATCGTTACGGCTTTCATTACGCTTATCGTTACTGTTCGAATTTCTGTTATCGTTACGATTATTACGGCGTTGACCTTGACGACCGCGTTGCGGACGACGTTCACCGTTCGTATTGCTCGGCTTTTTAGCTGGCTCTACAACTTTAGGAGCAATTTCTTCGCTTGCAAATAAAGCTTTAGCCCATTTAACAATGCCGCTTAATAAACTTACCGACTCTTCTTTTTTAACAATAGGAGCAACAGTTTTTGTAGCTGTAACTGGAGCCGATTGCTTAGGAGAGGTCATACCTTGTAAAACAGGTTCATCACGCTTCGATGCTTGTTTGTCAAACTTAGGCATTATCGCTTCTTCAACAGCAGCTTCTGTAATTGTTTTTTCGTAGCTTGCTTCTACAATGCTTTCATCTGTTCTTACTCTTAGAACTTCATATTGAGGTGTATCCATATGAGGATTAGGAATAATAAGAATATTTACGTCATGATGTTTTTCAATGTGGAAAACTGAACGGCGCTTTTCGTTTAATAAATAAGTCGCAACAGGAACTGGCACTTGTGCTTGAACATGTTGAGTATTTTCTTTAATGGCTTCTTCTTCCATTAAACGTAAAATAGATAATGCTAATGATTCAACACTACGTACATGGCCTGTTCCATTACAACGAGGACATACACCTTGGCTAGTTTCACCAATAGAAGGACGTAAGCGTTGGCGAGACATTTCTAATAAACCAAAACGAGAAATTCGACCTAATTGAATGCGGGCTCTATCTTGTTTAACTGCGTCACGCATGCGGTTTTCAACTTCACGCTGATGACGAACCGGTGTCATATCGATGAAATCGATAACGACTAAACCACCTAAATCACGTAAACGTAATTGACGAGCAACTTCTTCTGCTGCTTCTAAATTGGTATTAAAAGCGGTTTCTTCAATGTCGCTGCCTTTTGTAGCACGGGCAGAGTTAACATCGATAGATGTCATTGCTTCTGTAGGATCAATAACAATTGAACCACCAGAAGGTAGTCTTACTTCACGTTGGAAAGCTGACTCAATTTGCGTTTCAATTTGATAGTGAGTAAACAATGGAACATCATTGTTATATAACTTAATTTTATTTAAAAAGTCAGGGCGCACTACTTC
>Ga0209395_1008941_pt1 | contig 10084 bp, 7 predicted proteins | sample GOMGulsemesocosm_3_FD_184635 | JGI IMG/M metagenome (GOLD analysis project Ga0209395, IMG submission 184635) | Methane-oxidizing microbial communities from mesocosms in the Gulf of Mexico - GOM9D Gulf of Mexico (SPAdes) (version 2) | ecosystem: Environmental > Aquatic > Marine > Cold seeps... | reverse complement strand
TGCCTCAGTTACTGCTGTACCTGTCATACCAGACAGTTTGCGATACATCCTAAAATAATTCTGTAATGTAACGGTTGCAAAGGTTTGGGTAGCTGCTTCAATTTTTACGTTTTCTTTGGCTTCAATAGCTTGGTGTAAACCATCGCTATAACGACGACCATCCATAATACGACCTGTTTGCTCATCAACAATCATAACCTTATTATCCATAACAACATATTGGTTGTCTTTTTCAAACAAAGCATATGCTTTTAGTAATTGACTTAGTGTATGAATGCGTTCCGATTTTATGCCATATTCACGAAATAAATCTTCTTTTAGTGCTGCTTCTTTTTCTGAAGAAAGTCCTTGTGTTTCAATTTTGGAAATTTCTATTCCAATTTCAGGCATGACAAAAAAGTTTGGATCATCTTTTCCTGAAAGGTAATCAACACCCTTATCACTTAATTCAATTTGGTTGTTTTTTTCGTCAATAACATAGTACAACTCAGCATCTACCTTAGGCATTTCTCTGTTGTTGTCTTGCATATAGAAGTTTTCCGTTTTTTGAAGTAGCATTTTTACGCCCTCTTCACTCAAAAACTTGATTAAAGCTTTGTTTTTAGGGATACCTCTGAAAACACGCAATAATTGAAAACCACCTTCTTTGGTGTCACCGTCTGCAATTAACTTTTTTGCTTCTGCCAAAACACCGGTTAAATATTTGCGTTGTACATTTACAATATCGTCAATCTTAGGCTTTAATGCGTCAAACTCATGGATATCTCCTTTGGGAATAGGACCAGAAATAATTAAAGGGGTTCTGGCATCATCAACCAATACAGAATCTACCTCATCTACAATAGCGAAATGGTGTGGACGTTGCACGAGATCATCAGGCGAATGTGCCATATTATCACGTAAATAATCAAAACCAAATTCATTGTTGGTACCATAGGTCACATCTGCATTATATGCTTTTTTACGAGCTGCAGAATTTGGTTGATGATAATCAATACAATCAACACTCATACCATGAAACTCAAAAATAGGAGCCATCCAAGCACTATCACGTTTTGCTAAGTAATCATTTACCGTTACAAGGTGTACACCTTTCTCAGTAAGTGCATTTAAATATACGGGAAGGGTTGCTACTAAGGTTTTACCCTCACCCGTTTGCATTTCTGCAATTTTACCTTGATGCATTGCAATACCACCAATAAGTTGCACATCATAGTGAACCATATCCCAAGTAATAGGTTTTCCCGCTGCATCCCAAGAATTAGCCCAAGTTGCATTATCGCCATCTAATGTTACATAATCTTTTTCTCCTGAAACTTCACGATCAAAAGTGGTCGCTTTAACAGTAATATTTGTATTATTTACAAAACGTTTAGCTGTTTCTTTTACAACAGAAAATGCCTCTGGTAAAATAGCGTTTAGTGTTTCTTCAGTGGCTTCATATGATAGATCTTTTAATTTATCTATTTCTAAATAAATATCTTCTTTTCTATCAATATCTTCACTCGTTTCAGCCTCTTCTAAAAGTTTAGAGATTTGATCTTCAAAATCTTTTCTAGCATCTGCAATTTTAGATTTGAATTCTAAAGTTTTAGCACGAAGTTCATCATGAGATAAGCTTTCGATTTGAGATTCAAAAGATTTAATTTTTTCTACAATAGGCATGATAGCCTTTACGTCTTGTTTGGATTTATCTCCAACAAATACTTTAAGTACAGAATTTAAAAAATTCATTTATATCGGTTTATTTTAAGTCTTAAATCACTCGGGATTCAAAGATACTGTTTGTTGTTTTGTTAATCGAAAATAATGCGCAAAAAAAAAGCCTCAAATGAGACTTTTAACTATTATTTATGGTTTGCTTTAATATTCATCCTCATTCCAAAGATAATCTTCATCGGTAGGATAATCAGGCCATATTTCTTGTATAGAATCATATGAGTCCCCTTCGTCTTCAATAGATTGTAAATTTTCTACGACTTCAAGTGGAGCTCCAGTTCTAATAGAGTAATCAATTAGCTCATCTTTTGTAGCTGGCCAAGGTGCATCACTTAAATAAGATGCTAATTCTAATGTCCAATACATTTTTTTAATTGTTTAATTTTTGCAAAAATAAATTTTTAACTGAATAAATCAAGCAAAAAATCAATTAATTATCATAATTTTTAAGAACGTTAACTTTTAACTGAAAAATATAGTTGCTGCTTTATTATACTTTAGCTTTTAAAGTTTAAGAATTTTTTTTAGGAATCCATTTTACTTCATCGGCTTGTAAATCTTTGGACAATTTCCGTGCCAACACAAAAAGATAGTCAGATAGACGGTTCAAATATGTTAATACTTCTGCTTGGAAAGGTTCTATGTCGTTAAGGGCAGACGCTAAACGTTCCGCTCTGCGGCAAACACAGCGTGCAATGTGACAGAATGACACCGTTTGATGTCCTCCAGGTAACACAAAGTGGGTCATTGGAGAGAGTTGGATATTCATATCATCCATTTCTTGTTCTAATAGTGTAATATCTTCTTTAGAAATTTTAGGAATGTTCAAGCGTTCTTTGCCACTCTTAAGAATGGCTTTTTCAGGGTCGGTTGCCAATACGGCACCTAGTGTAAATAATTTATCCTGAATATTTATTAAAATAGTCTTTGCATGTGTATCAATATCTTGATCACGAATTAACCCTAAATGTGAATTTAATTCGTCTACAGTGCCATAGCTTTCAATACGAATATGGTGTTTGGGTACCCGAGTGCCTCCAAATAATGCGGTACTGCCTTTGTCTCCTGTTTTGGTGTAGATTTTCATAGATGCAAGTTAGAAAAATATAGATTTATAACCGAATGGTAAAATGCTCTTTTTGCTGTTCTGTTCTAAAAAAAACAAATCCCCAATGATAGGTGTCTATACTAACACTTACTTTAGGATGTTGTTTGATGACCTCCCATGCTTCGGTTTTAGATTTCGATGTATGAATGGCATCAAAAATGAAAACGGTATCGTTATGTGTTGTAGGGAGAAGTGCTTCAAAAGACTTTAATGTTTCAACTTTATTATGGTTGTCATCAAAGAATACAAAATCGTAAGTATTTGATTTTAGACCTTCAGTTATTTTAGGAATATTACCGTTAATAACTTCAATATTGTCTAAATGTTGTTGTTTGAAACTAGCGTTCAAAAATGCTGAGATGTTTGGGCAACCCCCTATAGCAGTAATTTGTCCTTGGGGGTTTCCAAGGCTCATTGCTTGTGAGCGAACACCAAGCGAAGTTCCAAGTTCCAGAATTGAATTACATTCTAAATAGTTAACAAGCCTGAATAATAATTTTGTTCGAGATTTTGAAGCGCTAATAGTTTTCGCGATATGTGAAATTACCTGTGTCTGTTGCTTTGTGATACTTGATTCAGCCTCTATCTCTGTATTTGCAATGGTGCTTTTGTTTTTTAGAAGCTCTTTACGATAATTTTCAATTTTGGTATACTCCTGATACTTTTTTTTATCATAGAAACACTTAGTCACTAAATTATAAACAAATGGAGAATGCACACCATGCTGATTGGTAGACCTAAAAAGAAATTTAAAGTATTGTTTTATTCGATAAATCATAAATTAAGTTCCGTATTTTAATCAGTTATAAGCTTTTTTAATAGTCAACTGATAACTACGTTTACCCTTCCAATTTTTCAAGTAACTCTAGCCAACGTAATTCTTTTTCTTCGATGTTGTCAATCATTAATTGCAGCTTCGCTGAAAGTTCAGAGATTTGCTCTTGTGATAAGGTTTCGTCCAAGAATTTAGCCTCTAATTCTTTTTTGTCGTGCTCTAAGGATTTTAGTTTACTCTCAATATTATTAAGTTCCTTTTGTTCATTATAAGTCAACGGATTGTTGCTCTCTTTTTTCCACTGTTTTTTATCTGAGTTTTTCTCAGAATCAACCTTAACTTTTGGAGAACTATCTTCATAAGTCCTGAAGTCACTATAATTACCTGGGAAATCATCAATAACACCTTGACCTCTAAATACAAATAAGTGATCTACTATTTTGTCCATAAAATAACGATCATGCGTCACTACCAGTAAGCACCCTGGGAAATCTAATAAGAAGTTTTCAAGGACATTTAAGGTTACAATGTCCAAATCGTTTGTGGGCTCATCGAGAATTAAAAAATTAGGATTCTGAATAAGAACGGTACATAAATAAAGACGTTTACGTTCTCCTCCACTTAGTTTTTCAACAAAATCGTATTGTTTTTTACGGTCAAATAAAAAGCGTTCTAGTAATTGTTGAGCACTAATTTGTCGTCCCTTTTTTAATGGAATATAATCTCCAAATTCCCGAACAACATCGATAACTTTTTGATCTGGTTTTACGACTATCCCTTTTTGAGTATAGTATCCGAATTTTACAGTCTCTCCAAGAATTATTTTTCCAGAATCTGGTTGAAGGCTATTGGTTAATAAGTTAAGAAAAGTAGATTTTCCTGTACCGTTTTTTCCAATGATTCCAATACGTTCTCCTTTTTGAAAGACATAGTCGAATTTATTTAGCATAACATTCTCATCAAAGGCTTTGCTTACATGATGCAACTCAAGGATCTTACTTCCCAAGCGTTCCATGTTAATTTCTAACTGAATGATATGGTCTTGTCTGCGTTTATGTGCACGTTCCTTGATGTCAAAGAAATCATCAATTCTCGATTTAGATTTAGTTGTACGTGCTTTTGGTTGTCGGCGCATCCAGTCTAACTCTTTCTTGTAAAGTTGTTTTGATTTATTGGTTTCAACAGCTTCACGTTCAATACGTGCTTCTTTTTTATTTAAATAGTAAGAATAGTTGCCTTTATAGTTGAAAATTTCACCTTGATCCAACTCAATAATTTCATTACAAACACGCTCCAAAAAATAGCGGTCGTGAGTGATCATGAATAATGTGATGTTTTCTTTTGCAAAAAAGGCTTCTAACCATTCAATCATTTCAAGATCCAAATGGTTGGTAGGTTCATCAAGGATTAATAATTCGGGTTTATTAATTAAAGCATTTGCTAAGGCAAGACGCTTTTTTTGACCACCAGATAACAAACTTACTTTTTGGTCTAATACATTTAGTTTTAATTTAAAAAGAATTTGTTTGTATTGGGTTTCAAAATCCCAAGCATCGAAGCGTTCCATGTCTTCAAAGGCTTTTTGGTAGGCTTCAGAATCTTCAGGATTGTTTAGTGCATCATTGTAATTGTTAATTACATTTAGAATGGGATTGTCTGAATCAAATATAGTTTGCTCTATAGTTAAAGCATCATTTAGTTCCGGCTCTTGAGAAAGGTAAGATATTTTTAGCCCTTTTCTAAAAATTACTTGACCAGAGTCAGCTTCATCCATTCCTGTAAGAATGTTTAGAATAGTGGTTTTGCCAGATCCATTTTTTGCAACAAAAGCAATTTTTTGATCTTTATGAATACTAAATGAAACATTTTGGAAAAGATTTAATTCCCCATAAGATTTCGATATGTTCTCTACAGTTAGATAATTCAAATTCTTTTTTTTTGCAAATAACGTATAAAAATCGCTAGCTGTTTTTATTTTGCACAGTAAAAGTTATATTTGAGTATAAAATAAGTTTGAGCTAGCACATGAAATATAAACAGAAAATCACAATTATTGGTCTTGGATATGTAGGCCTTCCGTTGGCAGTTGAATTTGCTAAAAAGTATCTTGTTGTTGGCTTCGATATTAATGCAAATAGAATTAATGAATTAAAACAAGGCCTTGATAAGACCTTAGAGGTGGAGAATGAAGATTTAAAACAGGTTTTAATCCATAATTTAAATAATGAAACGGGCTTGTTTATTACTTCAAATCCGGAAGATTTGAAAGCATCTAACACTTATATTGTTACAGTCCCTACGCCAATTGATGATTTAAATAAACCAATTTTCACTCCATTAATAAAGGCCAGTGAAACTGTTGCTAAGGTTTTAGATCAAGACGATATTGTAATCTATGAATCTACTGTTTATCCCGGAGTAACTGAAGATATTTGTGTGCCTATTCTGGAAGAACAATCTGGGTTAATATTTAATAAAGACTTTTTTGCGGGGTATTCACCTGAAAGAATTAATCCAGGAGATAAAAAACATACCGTTACAAAAATTTTAAAGGTAACCTCAGGATCAACACCAGAAATCGCTAAGCAAGTTGATGATTTATATAAATCTATAATAACAGCTGGGACACATATGGCTCCTTCTATAAAAGTAGCTGAAGCGGCAAAAGTTATTGAAAACTCCCAACGAGATATTAATATTGCTTTTGTGAATGAATTGTCTAAAATTTTTAGAGTATTGGATATTGATACTAAAGCGGTATTAGAGGCAGCCGGGACAAAATGGAATTTTATTAATTTTACACCAGGGTTAGTTGGTGGTCACTGTATTGGAGTAGACCCTTATTATTTAGCTCAAAAGGCTATTGAGTCAGGATATAATCCTGAAATTATTTTAGCAGGGCGCAAAATGAATGACAGTATGGGGAGTTATGTGGCCCAGGAAACCGTAAAGATGATGATCAATAAAGGAGCTACAATTAAAGGTTCTAATGCGTTAGTTTTAGGGATTACATTCAAGGAGAATTGTCCCGATATTAGAAATTCAAGAGTAATTGACATTATTCGCGAATTTGAATCCTATCATGTTAATGTTGATGTTTTTGATCCGTGGGCTTCTTCGGAAGAAGTAAAACATGAATATAATTTGAATTTGATTGTAGAAACTTCAAACTTAAAACCGAAATATGATGCTATTATTCTTGCCGTTTCCCATCAAGAATTTTTAGAATTAGAAATTGCAAATTTAAAGTCAGATATGGGCGTTATTTTTGATGTAAAATCCTTATTACCAAAACAAATAATAGACGCCAGATTATAATGTACACAAATAAATATCATACTCAGGATTTATCGAAATATGCATTTTTAATAACCGGAGGAGCAGGTTTTATAGGATCGAATATTGTAGAGTATCTTTTAAAAAATAATGCTAAAAAAGTACGAGTACTTGACAATTTTTCAAATGGATTCAAGGAAAATATTTCAGAATTTAAAGAAAACCCTTCGTTTGAATTGATGGAAGGAGATATCCGTGATTTGCAAACATGTATTGATGCCATGACAGATATTGATTATGTCTCCCATCAGGCGGCATTAGGCTCTGTGCCTAGATCCATAAATGATCCAGCGACGACCAATGCAGTTAATATTTCAGGCTTTTTAAATATGTTGATAGCCCTTAAAGAAAGCAAAACTGTTAAGCGTATGGTATATGCTGCCTCTAGTTCAACTTATGGAGACAGTAAAGCATTACCAAAGCTTGAAGATAATATAGGGAAACCTTTATCTCCCTACGCCGTTACAAAGTATGTGAATGAATTATATGCCGATGTATTCGGAAAAACATATAATACAGATGTTATTGGTTTGCGCTATTTTAACATTTTTGGGCCAAAGCAAAGCCCAAAGGGTGCATATGCAGCAGTGATTCCACTTTTTATGGAGGCGATTCATAAAAACGAAGGAGCCACTATTAATGGTGATGGAGGGCAGACGCGTGATTTTACCTTTGTAGAAAACGCGATACAAGCGAATATAAAAGGCTTTTTTGCATCAGACGATGCGGCTAATCAAGTGTTTAATATTGCTTGTGGTGAACGCATTAGTGTAAACTATTTGTGGCAGCATATTAATGAAGCCGCTCAAAAAGAGATTGCGGCCAACTACGGCCCATCACGACAAGGGGATGTAAGGGATTCTTTGGCTGACATTTCTAAAGCAAAAACGCTTCTAAACTACCAACCTGAGTTTACTGTACGGGAGGGTTTAAAAATAACCTGGGATAATTTTATAAAATAGTTCTACAAAGCTTTTGATGTACAATTAAATATCACTTCGAGTGATATTATGAAGTGTAACGAAATAAAATTGTATCGAGAAGCTCGTTTATAATAAAAGGCTAAAGTTTTTTATTCGAACTTCCTAAAATAGTTTACAAGGAATACGTATCTAATTATGATAGCAATTAATAAAGGAATCAATCCTATTGCAAAAACTTGAACACCAATAATCCAATGCAAGGTTAATAAGCAAAGCATAATGATTAAAAACTTCAAATACTTAATAAACCATTGCTTTACAGTTTTTTTATAGAGCTGTCTAATGACCAATAAATTGAGTGGAAATGCCCAAAGTAAATTGTAATTATTAGCAGTAGCGGTATGATCTGTTGCAAACCAAAGCAACAGTATAACGATACCAACTATACCTGTAAGTATAAATAAAAAGAGATCAAGGCCTTTATTGCGTTTTCCTTTTTTGTAATCGAAATAAGTAATTATTAAAATAATTAAACTGATGATACTAAAAACGAATATTGGGCTGGAAAAGAAGGCGTTTGAAACAGGTCTTTCAACCTTACTGAATAAAAATCGCGATTGTTTTACTAAAGGTTCTTCAGAGTTAGAAAATGTAGCATTTTCAAAGGATGGATAAATATATTTAGGTAAAAACATATGTTCTTCGGCAGTGGCATTTTTATCGATAACCGAGCCTAAAGCAACATCAATACCAAAACTTCCCCAAGAATTTTTATTGACATGATCATGAATTAAATGCCTGAATGTTTTAGGAATAAAAGTATCAGGAGCATTGAATACTAATGGCTCATTTAAAGCCTCAATAAGGACATCTTTTATTTTGGTAGCACAATTGTCATAGAAAAAATCATAGAGATAATATTTGTTTTCTGGTTTAAGGTTATTTTCTAAAAATTCAAATAATTGTTGTTTTTGACTTTGGGTTAAGTTTAAAGTCTGTTCTTGAATAGACCTGTTTTGGGCAACATAACTTTCGTAAAAATTTGAATAAGGATTTATATCTAGTTTGTAATTGAGTTTGCCTTGGGCAAATTTTGTGTAAAAGTTGGGTTCATTCCAATCGAAAACACCATAATTATAAACAATATCAAAATATTTTAATTTATCCTTGACCCTAAAAGCACTGTGACCAAATGAGTCATTTAATAATGCTCCAGGACCAATGGTTAGTACACTAATTTCGACTTCCGATGATAATTGTCGTTCCTGCGCAGTAGTATATATTGTAACTGCTATAAGGAGTAAAAAAGTAAGTTTTATTTTCATCAGTTTATAAAATTATTTTAGGAGTCAGATGTATTTTGCAAAGTAAACAGTTCTGATGGAATGGACTCATTTTTGTTATGCTCATTTCAAAGATTATCTAAAAATACTAAAATCTAATTTTAATGAAAATACATTAGAATATAATGCAACACTTTGGTCTCCAATATCTGTAAAAGCATAATCTATTTGGATGCCTCTATATTTAAAGCCAACGCCAAAATTAGGCTGAAATGTTAATTGTTCGCTATGGTCAAGTTGTAACTCATTTTGAAAGTTTCCCATTCCAGCGCGGAGGAAAACCAAATCAGTATATCCAAATTCAAAGCCTAGAGCAGGATTAATACTGGCAAAAGACGTTGATATGATATCGTTATTCTGTTCAAATCTTACATTTAGGTCAATTTCTGCTCGAAGTGAATAATCGTAATTTATATTAAATTGTTTAGAAATCCCTAATTGTAATTTAGGAAGTGTTATTTCAGTCCCTTCAGGGGTTTCTTGATTTTGTCCAGCAATGGCTCCTTGAATATCTGCAAGTTTATCTTCATCAATTGCCCATGCATTAAAAGTCGTCGTAATATCTCTAGCCATTAACCCAAATTCCCAGTCGTTTTTTTTAAACTGAATTCCAAAATCTAAGCCAAAGCCCCATGAGGAAGCAAAATCGCCAATAATACGCCGGATTACTTTAGCATTTACGCCATAATTTAAGCCGTCTACAGGGAGTCTTCTGGCATATGAAAAGGTTATACCATAATCGGCAGCCGAGAACAAATTAATACGATCATAATTTATATTTCCCTGTTCGTCAATGAGCTGAGTGGTATCTAAAATATCATCAACACCAAATCGAATTATTGAAATTCCAATGGCGCTTCTATCATCTAAGGGTTTTGCA
>Ga0209395_1008938_pt1 | contig 10086 bp, 7 predicted proteins | sample GOMGulsemesocosm_3_FD_184635 | JGI IMG/M metagenome (GOLD analysis project Ga0209395, IMG submission 184635) | Methane-oxidizing microbial communities from mesocosms in the Gulf of Mexico - GOM9D Gulf of Mexico (SPAdes) (version 2) | ecosystem: Environmental > Aquatic > Marine > Cold seeps... | reverse complement strand
TTGCTCGCCGCTATAGTGCTGATATAGACATCATCGTGCTAGATCTGTTTATGCCTATCTTGGACGGTATTGAGATACTTAGATTTTTGGTCGACAACGGCAGCCCAGCCTCCCTTATCTTTATGAGTGGCAAGGACAAGGGCGTTCTTCACTCTGCGCAGGAACTGGCGTTTGAGCAGGGCATGGCGGTGCTGGGCGTTCTACAAAAACCATTTCGCGCCAGCGAGCTGGAAGCTCTCCTCTCAACATTTGTGCCCGCGACACCCGCGCAAAGCTTTCAATATGCTGAACCACCTACACTCGGCGAATTACGAGAAGCCATTGATAATGAGGACTTGTTCCTTGCCTATCAACCACAGATAAATATGAGCGACCGCAGCGTGGTTGGCGTTGAAGCCTTGATCCGCTGGAATCATCCGAGCAAAGGAAGAATTGCTCCTAACTATTTTATTCCACTGGCTGAAAAGAACGGTCTCATCTCAGATATATCCCAATATGTGAACCAAGCTGCCATTCGCCAACAGGGGGAGTGGAAAGCACAAGGCATTGATTTACGTATGTCGATCAACGTATCTCCACAGATACTCAATGACTTGGACATGCCAGAAAAATTAGCGCGTTATGCTAAGGAAATGGGCGTCGACACTTCTGACATAGTTATTGAAGTGACGGAAACCGCGCTGATGTCGAATATTGTGCATTACATGGATATTCTGACTAGACTGCGAATGAAAGGGTTCAATCTCTCTATCGATGACTTCGGCACGGGCTATTCTTCACTACAGCAGTTGGTACGAGTGCCTTTTACGGAGTTGAAAATCGATCTGGCATTTATTCAAAAGCTTCTTACCGACCAAGAATGTAAAACCATCACTGAGATTTCGATTTCGCTCGCTCATAAACTCGGCATGCATGTAGTTGCGGAAGGCATTGAAGAGGAAGCGATATGGGACACGCTCAGAGAACTCGGTTGTGACGAAGGGCAAGGCTATTGGATGGGGGAACCCATGTCTGCAGAGAAAATTAATACCTGGCTGAGGGCCTGGTCCGGAAAGTAACTTCCGACTCACAAGATAAATACATCTTTCAAATAATCATTTTAGAAGCAAACGATCTTAATTATTTTGCTCCAAACGTCGATAGCTAGCGTGACGAATCACAAGGTGGAGCGTGACCTATGTTTGTACAGAGTTCTTCGGTCAATATGCAGTTCGACCACCATTCGGTTCGGAGGCAACAACTGACGCCTTTGGCGACACAAACTTTGACGGCCAACCGTGGCGAAGCAAAACTACTTGAGCCTCAAGTTCCCGCTAAAGAGGCATCGCCTCGCATGGCACCCCTCAGGCAACAAATAAAATTGTCCGCGCCACCCTCTGCCAGCAATCTCTCTGCTTCCTTTCGGAAAATGAAAATGGTCTTAGAGTATATGCTTGGCAAGCAGATTCAAATCGCATCTGAGCGAGCTGTGGTAGGCAAGCCCAATGAGCTTGCGCCTGAATCGCCAGAAATGAGCAAACAACAAGTCATTTCTGCCACCGCAACAGAAAGTGATGCTCCAGCTTACCGCTTAAGAAGTCATGAATCGGAGAAGACAAGCGTCAACATTCAAGCTCGCCTGAATCTTCGCAGCGGGAAAACAATTGACGTGGACCTTAAACAATCCATGTCTCGAAGTCTTGACCTAGACTTACAGCTCACCGCCTTCGATGCGGCCAAATTTATCGACCCACTGGTGCTGAATTTTGGCGGGCCAGTAAGCTTGAATGAAGACAGAGTTGAATTCGACCTCGATGCCAATGGTCATATGGAAAACATTGCCACCATTGCATCAAACAGTGCCTACCTAGCTCTTGATAAAAATGGCGATGGTCAGATTAACAACGGCAGCGAATTGTTTGGAGCTTTGTCGGGTAACGGTTTCGCCGAACTGGCGCAGTATGACGAAGACGGAAACGGTTTTATCGACGCGGCCGATTCAGTTTTTTCCCGTCTGCAATTGTTTAATCCCGGCGGCGGAGCAGGCGGTACACTTCGCTCGATTAGCAGCGCCGGTGTTGAGGCTATCTATACGGGTTCCGTTACTTCTCCCTTCACGCTCACGAGCCGGTCTGGGGAAACTTTGGGGGTGGTGCGCAGTACCGGCTTCCATGCAGGGTCCTATGGCGCCAATACAGCTCAACAAATAGATCTGGCCGTTTAGCACACCGCAAAACATGACTCGCAAGCAGAAAGGCGTGTAGCGACTTTGAGCGCACATTCGTTCGCCCGTCCCTGCGTTGAAAGAAAATCTCCTGATTGTTCGATATTTTGCTCTGTGCTATGTTTTCCTCTATATCAGTCACTACTCCCGAACGAAGGTAAGCAAGAATATGATGTTTCGATCTGTACTATATGGGCTTATACCCTGTTTTTTGCTGGGAGCTCAGTTTCTTTATGGACAGGAAAAACAAACCATTCGCTGGTTAATTTGGGAACAAGTGCCAAACTTCATCACCTCAGGACCGTTCAAAGGGCAAGGTATTGGCGACGCTCTAACGGCGACACTACAGAAAAATTTACCTCAATATAACCACCGCAATGTCATTAGCAATACCCGTCGTTATAACCGTTTGATACAAGAGGCTGACGTTTGTGTTGCCTGGGCGTGGATTGTACCGGGAAGTCGAGATTATAGAATTCACAGTCGACCGATCTCACTGGCACCAAGAACAGGCATTCAAACACTGAAGTCTAAGCAGAAATTATTCGGCAAGCCGGGAGAAACACTGTCTCTTGCTAAGTTGTTAGCGGATTCAAGTATTAAATTGGGCTACTTGGAAGAAATGACGTATACGAAAGAAGTGCACAGCTTGCTCGACCAATATAATGGGGTGGAAAACATTCACTTTTCTTCGACTAGCGCCGTTGAATTTAATTTGGACTTATTGGACAGAAACCGTGTGGATTATTTTTTTGGTTTTTCCGCGCAAGCTATTTTCGAGGCCAAACTTAAGGGTATTCCGAATCACTACCAATTTTACAACATTGAGGAGATCGACACCTACACCAGCATGCACACTCACTGTTCAAAAAATGCCTTTGGTGAAGAAGTGATGGCGGAAGTAGACAAAATAATTGATGATAAATTATTGTTCAGCCATCTTAAAAGGGTTGAACGCTGGTATGGTGAAAATATGGAATATCGAGACACTTTTTTAAACTATGTAATAAAACAAAATCCAAGCGACAAAGTTTCCAATCCTGGCTTGTAAGCTTGCCACCAACCCTCCGCTGGGTTGGTGCAAACTCCCACATTTCTCCACTACAGTTCGAAAGACTTACTAATACTGAAGATAAAGGCTTGCCCCTCTTCCGAATTTCCAATGCAGCTACCATCAACATTTGTGCCGGCAGAATCGCACTGGTCAGAAAGTTCGTCACTGTTAAAAATTACCGATACACCTAAGTCCACCCCCGCGACCTCAGTGCCATAGCCCAGTTCAATATAGTCACCATCGAAATCATCAGAAAAAGTGGCGTATGTCGCGTAAAAACCACTTTTTTCTAGAGTCAATGCAGTGAAAGCGTAGTCCTGCTCCGGCCCGCCGAAGTTTTCATAGCTGCCCACACTGTGTTCCAAGCTAATCATGTCATACGCAATGTTCAGATTAATCTCTTCGTAAGTATCGTCAAATTCACCCGTGTAGTAGTAACCAGTAAATCCAAGCCCCGCCGAAAATCCATTTTCAAATTCGACGCCATAGCCAAAATACCCGTCTACCTCTAAGCCATCACCGACATCTGCCGCCCACGTTCCCACGTAGAAGCCGCCGTTTTCATAGTCAACACCGCCGTTAGCCGAAGATTCTTTTTGTAATATACCGCGATAATAATATTCTGTCGCAAAACCGATATTGGCCGAAAATGCGCCGCCTTCTTCATCTGCCATGGCAGAAGTAGTTAACATCGAGGCTGAAAATACCGCCCCAGCTAAAACAAACTTGGTTAAGGCTTTCATTGTACGTCCTCCTCAGGAGCGGTTTCGTATTTCGTCATGTACAGAATTTTTTAGTGCTACAACTTATACCGTATAAATATCTACGATCGAATGTAACTCGTCGGCCTGACTGTTTACCGCCGAAGAGGACTCTGCAAGCTTTTCAGCACGAGCGGCGTTCTCCGAAGCGGCATCACTAATACCCGTTACATTACGACTGATTTCGTCTACAACTGAAGTTTGTTCTTCCGCGGCCGTAGCCACCTGTAAATTCATATCTGAAATTCTTGAAATTGATAAGCAAAGCTGATCGAGGGATTCAGAAACTTTTGTGGAATTTTGAACCGATACGTTTGCCATTTCACTGCCGCGATCCATCGCTTTCACCGCGTCAACGCTGCTGGACTGTAAGCTCGTGATCATTTGTTCTATTTCAGTGGTAGCGGTTTGCGTGCGCTGTGCCAGCCCTCGCACTTCGTCCGCTACAACAGCGAAGCCACGCCCTTGTTCGCCAGCACGAGCGGCTTCAATCGCCGCATTCAGCGCGAGTAAATTAGTTTGCTCGGCGATACCGTTAATCACGTCCAAGACAGTGCCAATACTGTCGCTGTCCCCAGCCACACGGGTGAGAATATCTTTACCGCTTGCCAACTCCTTCGCGAGACTAATTGAGGCCTCTGCAGACCCGCCCACGGTCGCCTGCGTCGCTTCCGCTGTACTGGTCGCGACACGGGTTTCATCGGCTGTTTGCGCGGCGTTCCTAGCCACCTCGGCCGCCGTGCTTTGCAGCTGTGTCGCCGCCGTCGCTACCTGAGTGCACTCATTGTCTTGCCGATCAATATCGACACTCATTTGTTGAGTCATGTCCATCATAACGGTAGCTGAATTTTTCAAAGTATCGACCACCTCCGATACCGTGCCAAAATTGCCACGTAAACTCACCACTAAACTGTTCACTGAGGTGGCTAAACCGCGAACCTCCTCGTCACCTAGCTCAGGAATTTTGACCGATAGATCATTGGTGGAGACAATACCTTGCACGCTTTCGCTCACCGCTATCATGGGTGCAATCGCCCCACGAGAAAGCCACCAGCTGGCAATAATTGATACCACCAAGGCCAAAATAGCGAAAACTACCACACTGGTAATAATAGTGCTGCGCAGTTCAGCAATGGCAATATAGGCTTCCGCCGCGTCGATCTCACTAAGAATCGCCCAGCCTAACCCTCCCGCCTCAATTGTTGCATACGCCGATGCGACCATCACACCGCGATAATCCTCAAACTCTGAAAAACCTGCCTCTCCCCTTAGCGCCGCTTGAGACCCTTCGGAATTCACTTGCAGCTGGCCAATCGTGGTGTTTTTCGATTTGATATTACGACCCACTTGAGCGTCAAAACCTGAGCGGTTCAATAGGTCAATAAACTCATCAGGTGATTCAACAAAAAACCGGCTGTTATTGAGGGTATAACCTTTGCTATCAAGGAGGTAAGTTTCTCCCGTTTCCCCCATTCCCATCCCCACCCAATTTCCACTAAAGGTCATCAGGGCATCAATTTCGTCAACCGGCATTTGAAAAACCAAAATCGCGCTAACCTTACCCTTTTCAATAACTGGGGTGGATACAAAGGCCGCAGAGCTCTCGAAGGAAGGCGTGTAGGGTTTAAATTGGGTGAATACAGCCTCGCGTTTAAGACCGAGCTTCTTCGCCTCCCGGTAGGCTTCCGCCAAACCGGAATCACTATAGGGGCCAGTGTCTAGCGACGTAGCATAGTCGAGCTCTTTATAGACGGAATAAACAACGTTGCCATTGCGGGGATCTACTAAGAAAATGTCATAAAACCCAAAGGTCTTTAAAAAAAATCGAATGCCGGGATGATAGGTCTGATGCGCTGTCGCATAACTGGACCCATCATCAAAAAAATCCAATGCATCTTTTGATCCTAATGGATGCGGGTTTGCGCCAATATAATTCGCCTGCAAGGCGCGCCCAACACCCACCACCTGAGACAATAAATTATCGACATTGAGCGTTCGGTCTTCATTGCGTTGCTGGTAAACAGGGGAAAACGCATTTTTGTAGTAAAGTGCCAACTCGCCTTCTGCGGCAGGGTCCAGAGGAGTCTCAGCCAAATACCCGTCGAAAGCCCCGATAAATTCACGCGCGCCGTCGATAAACATGGTGCTGCGCGCCTGGGTCGTGACTTGATTCTCGATTTTGTGAATATAGCTTTCAACTTCGCCTTTTTTAATATTCCGGCGCGAAACTAAGTTGCTTTTTACCTCCTGATAAAGCGCCTCTTTTCCCGACTCATAGGATTGCACACCAATTACTAAACATGCCGTAATCAGCGGTACCACCGCCAGAAGTATGGAGGACAGCGTCATTCGAGTTTTTAGTTTCATGCCTACCTTATAACCCCACCTTACAATCGTCTAAGGCGGATCTCTATGAAATGGATAAAAGTCTTCCATGTATGTAAAAGAGCGTGCTCAGTGCACGCGGTCGTCGCTTCTATGTCCATATTTACCATGAGCGAGGTAGGGTTCAATACTGGCACTCGGCCACCGTCAAAAAAGATGCCTACTGAGCCTTATTTTTAATTATAGATCGAAAAAGTGGGAATACAACAAGATCACCCTAAGCGGGTCACTGCTTATTAAATAAAGGATTTTCAGCGTTTTTCTAAGCCTTAATACGCCGATACTGAGAGGGTAGCGTACCCGTCCAGGAGACAAAGGCCCTACGGAAATTAGCGGAATCACTAAAACCCATTAGCGTAGCCACCTCTTCAATGGACATTTCGGTGGTTTGCAAAAAACGGACAGCCCGCTGGGTTTTCACTTCATTCACTAAAGTTTGAAAGCTGGTACCTTGTTTTTTCAGGCGTCGGCTCAAAGTCCGCGAGCTCAGGCCAATTTTTTGTGCGGTGTGTTCGGCTGTTGGATAATGACCCGGTATTGCGGCTATCAGGGTTCTCACTTCTGCGGAGACCGATTGATGGCTTTGCACTTGTGCCAAAAGCTGATCGCACTGTTTAAGTAAAATCTGCAACATCACAGGGTTTGGGTGCAAACCAGGAAGTTGCAAGTATTCAGCTGGAATAAGCACCTTTGATTGCGGGGCTGAAAAAACGCAATTACGATTCAGGTATTTATAGTAAATCGATGCGTAGGCAGGTTTTTGGTAATCAAACTCAAAGCGAATTTTTTCACCTCTGTCACTTAGAGACTCTAACAAGCCTTTAAAGATAACACTGACTAACAATTCCGAGCGCAGCAGGCTCGCGCGGGATTCGATGTTCCCTTGACGATAGATATAAAGGCATAGTGCCCCGTCCTGGTCGACACACTTGAGTTCAGAGCCGCAGCTTATCAATTGGTAATATTTCGCCAGCAAATGCATCGCTTGATGCACAGAGTCGCAGCAGAGCATCAGCTGCCCCAATGCCTCAAACGCAGGAAAGTCTAACTGCCGGCCAAAGCGAAACCAAAACTCATCCTCGTTCGTGATCTCGTCAAGGTCGACTAATATCTGGGCATACTGGTCAGCGGCCATCCGCGCCCCCGGAGTATTAATCGTTTCGAGACTGACTCCACGCCGCTGCAACAGCGGCTTTATTTCGATGTCTGATTGCTCTGCATATGTCACCAATATAGCGAGGTGGCTGCAGGGGACGTAATAACCATACACCTGATCACTTGTTTCATTGTTCATAGTCGACCCAATTTATCGAAGCCGCTCAGGCGGGCAATGTGAGCTGGTACAGACAGCCTAACTCATGCTGGCGAAAAATGACTGTTTTTTGGCAGGTGAACCTCTGGCCCAGCTCGATTCAAACCTTACAATGGGCGCTGAATTACCACAGGTGACGCGCAATGATGAGCTTCGTATTTGAATATCTAACACCCATCGCACTCGGTCTGATGATGGCGGGAATGGGCCTGGCCCTAAGGCCGAGCGATTTTAGCCGGCTGTGGCAAAGCCCAAAAGCGCTTTTTCTTGGTGTTGCAGGCCAAGTGATCGGCTTGCCTTTGTTGGGATTCGCGATTGCTTCCAGCTTTCACCTTTCTCCCAGCCAAGCTGTGGGAACAATGATTTTGGTCTCTTGCGCCGGTGGGGTGGTGTCGGGGCTGCTGACCCAAATGGCCCGGGGAGACACAGCACTCAGTGTCACCATGACGGCATTCAGCATGTTGATTGGCACGCTCAGTATTCCGTATATTATCAATGTATCTTTAGACTATTTTTTACAACAAAGAGAGTACATCCCACTCGACCTATTGCCTACTAGTCTGCGCTTGCTGGCAATGACCATATTGCCTGTGGCAATAGGAATGGCGGTACGGCATCTGCTTCCGCGGTTTTCAACCCGCATTGCGCCTGCCGTTGCTCGCGGCTCAAATGCTCTGCTAGTGGGCATTATTGTGCTGACGCTATTTGGCAGCGGCAAGGAGATTGCGGGGGATATTAGCACCCTCATCCTACCCCTTTTTATTCTCAACCTATTGGCCATGTCACTTGGCTACACCACCGCATTGTTGGCGCGACTGGAAATGAAAGTAGCAAAAACTCTAGCCATTGAAGTTGGAATTCAAAACAGCGCCACAGGCATTTTTATTGCGACAACACTACTAGACAATATCTCGCTCGCACTCCCAGCAATGATCTACACAGGTGTCGCATTTGTGAATGTGGCCGTATTTATACTTATCTTTCAGAGGCACCTTCACTATGCAAAAACCGCTTAGAATCACAATTTATGGTGCGGGAGCCATCGGCACCACACTCGCCGCTTGGTTGACCGCAGCAAGCCACGACGTCTCCCTACTCGCGAGGGGCGACAATGCCCAAGAGCTGAAACTGAAAAGCATTCGAATATTAAGCGACAACAAAGTCTTGCTGAAAGATACTCGCGTTCGAGTGATTGAGACACTGGGCGCCGCAGCGGATATCGATTTACTTATTATAACGGTGAAAAATTTTCATTTGGATAATTGTTGTTATGACATTGTAAATGCAATCGGCCGAAACACTCTCATTCTCGGCCTACAAAATGGCGTTGAAAACCAGACGACATTACCCAAACATTTTGCACGCGTTTTGTATGGCATCATTAACTACAACGCTTGGCGATCAATAAGTACAAACGAAGGGTCTAATAACACCTTAGATTGGAGTGTTAACTTGAATGGTCCCGTTGTATTGGGTTCACTAAACTCGGAATTAAAACCCGCAGCAGAAAACCTTACTGAACTCTTTTCAAATTTCATACCCTGTCAATATAGCGAAAATTTTTATGACCATGCTCACGCCAAGCTAGTCAATAATATCGCCAACTCAGTCACTACGCTTATTGGCAACTCTCACCGCGAAGCCGCTGCTCTGAAGCCTCTACAAGCCCTGTTCACACAATTAACTAACGAGGGAATTAACACTCTCCAAGCCGCAGGTATCAGTGAGACCCGAGCGGGCCCCCTCCCCCCCTGGAACGTCATTAGATTAAGTAAGTTACTGCCAGCGGTACTCACTAGACCCATCTTCCGACGAAAGCTGGCTTTAGTGGGAAGCACCAGTATGGCCAGCGATATAATCACCAAGGGCAAAGGCGAGTCAGAACTGGAATCTATCAACGGTTACCTACTGAAACTGGCCGATAAACATGAGGTTGACGTTCCCTATAGCCGTAGACTCTATGAGCTTTGTCAGCAACGATTTAGCGAGACCCCGTTTCGCCCAATGACGGCCGGGGAACTACGAACGCACCTCGTCGGGTAGCGGTTTATTGGCAAAAAATGCCGCAAGATTATCTAGAACTTTATCGCCCATGGCCGCGCGAGTCTCTTCCGTTGAGCTGCCTATATGAGGCAGGAGAAATGTATTGGGCATCTCCGTATAACGCGGGTTTAAATTGGGCTCATTGTTGAATACGTCAAGCCCCACCGCGCGTACTTTGCGACATTCAAGGGCGCTCAAAAGAGCTTCGTCATCAATGAGTTCCCCGCGGGCGGTATTTACAATAATAACGCCGTCCTTCATTTTTTTTATGCTGCCTTTATTCACTATGTGTCTTGTCTCGGGCGTTGAGGGCGCGTGCAGTGAAAGT
>Ga0209395_1008937_pt1 | contig 10087 bp, 9 predicted proteins | sample GOMGulsemesocosm_3_FD_184635 | JGI IMG/M metagenome (GOLD analysis project Ga0209395, IMG submission 184635) | Methane-oxidizing microbial communities from mesocosms in the Gulf of Mexico - GOM9D Gulf of Mexico (SPAdes) (version 2) | ecosystem: Environmental > Aquatic > Marine > Cold seeps... | reverse complement strand
GACATTAGCATGTACCCGTTGCATAAAGACTTTGAAACTCCTATCCAAGAGTTTATAAAAAAACTAAGAACTACCAATTTTCAGATTTTAGAAAACCCTTTGAGTACACAAGTTTATGGAGATTACAAAGAAGTCATGAATTGGATAAACAACAACATACATGCTTCTTTTTTAAACGAAGAAAATTGTGTTTTTATTTTAAAAATCATCAAAGGTGACCGAGGAGGCTATGAACCAAATTTTTAATTTTTTTTTAGATCCGTATAAATCGGCAACAGTTCTTGACATCTCTTTGGAAATTATTGGCGCTCTATTTGGTGTTATCAGTGTTCTATTTGCCAAAAGAGAGCATATTCTTGTGTTTCCAACAGGACTTGTAAGCACTTCTATTTATATATTTGTTTGTTTTCAATATGCCTTATATGGCGATTTGATTATCAATATTTACTATACAATCATGAGTATTTATGGATGGTACGTTTGGTCTAAGATTGTTGATGACCATCATATTCCAATCACAAAATGCTCTCAAAAAGACTGGATTAAAGCAGGAATCATTTTTGCTTTTACAAGTATTCTCGTTATAGTTATTTACCTATATACTGGAAAATTCGATCAGGCAACAGATTATTTTGATACATTGACCACCGGTATCTTTTTTGCAGGAATGTGGCTAATGGCGAATAAAAAATTAGAAAACTGGACCTTTTGGATTGTTGGAAATTTAATTTCTGTACCTCTCTATTTTGTAAAAGGGCTTGGTTTTTCAGGTATACAATTTATCATTTTCTTATTTTTAGCATATCAAGGGCATCAAGCATGGAAAAAAATCTTAGACAAAAAAAGTCAGATATCTTAAAAATTGTTTTATTTGGTCCAGAATCTACTGGAAAAACAACACTTTCTATAGAATTGGCCAAACACTACAATACCGTTTGGACACCCGAGTATGCAAGAGAATATTTGCAAGAAAAATGGAATGATGTCGCTACTATTTGTGAAATAGAAGATATTATCCCCATAGCCATTGGGCAAACCAAATTAGAAAACGACTTGCTTTCAAAAGCAAATAAAATAATTTTCTGTGACACCAATATCCTAGAAACCAAAGTGTATGCCGAAGAATATTACGAAAACTACTCAAATGAAATATTAAACGAAGCAGTTGAAAATTTAAATTATACACTTTATTTTTTAACTGATATTGATATCCCTTATGAACAAGATGACTTAAGAGATCGTCCAAACCAACGTCAAGAAATGTTTGATGCTTTTAAAAATGCTTTGGAAAAACACAACAATCCTTATGTAATATTAAGTGGGAGCAAAAACATTCGTTTAAATAAAGCAATTGAAACTATTGATAATCTTATAAAAAAATATAACACCCCTTACAATACTTAAACTAAAAAATATATTTAACTACATTTGCAACATTATGAAAACGAAACACTTATTTTTACTTTTTTTGATAAACATCTCGTTTATTTATTCTCAAAACACAACTCCTAAACAAAAGAGTAACATCTTTAAAACATCTGGTAATGTACTAAAAAACAGTTTTAAATCTATGCCTGGTGATTTTAAATATATGGGAAAATCATTTTCAGATAACTGGAAGACTACAGCTATTTATACAGCTGGAGTAGCAGGTCTAATTTTAACAGATAAAATAACTACCAGTTTTTGGCACCGGAATATTGAACCAAATATTCAATATACACTACCAAATATTACTGTTTTCAAAAGAGGTATTTCTCCTTGGCTACAAGGAAATGATGCCTACATGTCTTATCCAATAATTGGCTTGTTTGCTGGATCCTTTTTAACAAATTACGAAAAGGGGCAATATGTTTCTATTAATGCTTTCAAAGCTATTGCATATTCTACACTTATTTCCCATTTGGCTTTAAAAACCATATTTGGAAGAAATAGGCCACAAAGACCTATTTATTCAGACGAACCAGCTACTGCTTCATGGACTAAAAATAATTTTGATTTTTTTAATGATAGAGAAGGTGTCTATATTAACTCTGGTCCCAAAGGATCTGCATTCCCTTCCCTACACGCAACCGCTTTTTTTGCCATTGCTAAAGTTTTCCAAATGGAATACGACAATTATTGGATTCCTTATAGTTTTATGTCTTTGGTGTTTTTATCTGATATTGAAAGTCATAATCATTGGGTAAGTGATTTGGTTGTAGGAGGAATTGTTGGGACAATTATCGGAAGATCAATTGTAAAAAGTAGCTGGGAGATTAGAAACAAAACAGCAAAAAAGAACAAGAAGATTATTAGTTTTCAAATGGTGCCTCAAGTATCATCTCAATGGACTGGATTGCATATTGTAGGTACATTTTAACGAGAAAAAATAATTATAGTAAGATTCTATATTTTGCATAAAGAAAAACTTCTTAAAGAACTTTTATTTAAAGGCATTCGCAGTTCAGGCTCTGGTGGGCAACATGTAAATAAAGTTTCTTCCAAAATTGAATTGACATATAATTTAGAAAACTCGAATAGTATTTCTGAAAAAGAACGAGCGCTTCTATATACAAGATGGAGCACTAGATTGACAAAAGAAAACAACTTGATTTTACACTGCGATGAAAGTAGAAGTCAACATAGAAATAAAGAACTGGCTATAAAACGATTTTTAACATTGCTACAAAATGCTATAAAAGTTGACAAAATTAGAAAGGCAACCAAACCTTCTAGATCTTCTGTTTTAAAACGACTCGAAAACAAAAAGACAAAATCTCTAAAAAAGACCCATCGAAAAAAACAAAACTGGGACTGACACAAAACGTAACAAATTCATTTAAAAGAAATTACAAACAAATTTACATTGGTAAATAATTTCGATTGTTGTTTTTTTATCCAATTATCTGTACTACTTTTGCGGCGTTCTCATAAAGGGGTGTCGCAAGACTGAGATCATACCCAAAGAACCTGGGCAGATAATGCTGCCAAGGGACACAGGCATAGCCTGATTTATTATTTACTGTACAACAAATTGTACACAATTATTATTAATTTCTAATTAAGAATAATTACCTCTTTTTATTCATTTTATTAAAATGAACAACAAAAACAACTTTAAAAAAGCGAAAATTCTAATACCTTTTTTAGTATTATTCGTTTCATCATTCCTTGCAAATGCACAATCCTTTAAAATATCAGGAAGTGTATTTAACAAAAATAACGAGCCTCTTTCTGGAGCCACAGTCCTTATCAAAGAACTCAACAAAGGAACAACCACAACTATGAATGGAAAATTTGAATTGACTGTTCCTACTGGAACATACAATCTTCAGATTTCTTATATAGGATACCAAAGTAACTCCAAAAAAATCAATATAACATCCAATAAAGCAGTGAATTTTATATTAAATTCTGCTGAAAACATTTTGGAAGAAGTATTGATTTCTGCTACGAGAGCAAATAAGAAAACTCCGATTGCATTTACTAATTTGACAAAAAAAGAAATAGAATCTACAAATCTTGGACAGGATTTACCTATTTTATTAGACCAACTTCCATCTGTGGTTACAACATCAGATGCTGGAGCAGGTGTAGGTTATACGGGAATTCGTGTTCGTGGTTCAGATGCTACACGTATAAATGTAACAATCAATGGAATTCCTTATAATGATCCTGAAAGTCAAGGAACCTTTTGGGTAAACATGCCTGATTTTTCTTCTTCTGTTGAAGACATTCAACTACAACGTGGAGTTGGTACATCAACAAATGGTTCGGGTGCTTTCGGAGCAAGTTTAAACATTCAAACTCAAAAACCTTCAAAAAAAGGATATGTTTCAACATCTCATTCTGTAGGATCTTACAATACAACAAAACACAATATAAATATCAATACAGGTATCCATAATAATTTTTATGCTGCTGTTAGATTGTCTAACATCTCTAGTGATGGTTATATTGACAGGTCTGGCTCTAAACTAAACTCTTACTTTACAGAGGTTGGATACATTACAGATAAAACGACCTTAAAAGCAATTGTCTTTGGAGGTCATGAAATTACAAACCAAGCTTGGTACGGAACTCCTGCTGCAGTGGTTGATAAAGATACACAAGGTATTCAACTCTTTTTAGACCATGAAGGTTACTCATTTACACAAGAACAAAAAGATAATTTAAATAGCAACCCTGGTAGAACGTACAATCATTATACCTATAAAAATGAAGTCGACAATTACAAACAAAATCATTATCAACTACATTTAAGTCATAATCTAAACGATTATTTATCTTTAAACTTATCAGGGAACTACACTACTGGATTGGGTTATTTTGAACAATTCAAATCTTCAGAAAAAGTCAAAGATTATTTTCCATCAAGTCCAAATGCATCTGAAGAAGGAGACGTTATTAGAAGAAGATGGCTGGACAATAACTTTTATGCATTCGTTTATTCATTAAACTACAACAAAGAGGCTCTTAATTTAGTTTTAGGTGGTGGTTATAACAAATACGATGGGGATCACTTTGGCGAAGTAATTTGGGATTCTTTTCCTGTAGAAGTTTCTCATGAAGCTGAATATTATTTTAGTAAAGGAGAGAAAGAAGAATTTAATTCTTATTTGAAAACGGAATATGAAATAAACGAAAAAATCTACACTTTTGTAGATTTACAATACCGTAGAATTGATTACAAAGCCTATGGTGTAAGTTCTGACTTAACAAATATCAACACTTCTAAACAATACCATTTTTTCAACCCTAAATTTGGTTTGACATATACAATTGATAGCAAAAACTCAGTATACGGTTCTTTTTCTATTGCAAATAGAGAGCCTAATAGAGATGATTTGACTAAAAATCCTATTACACCTAAATCAGAAAGATTGAATGATACAGAATTAGGCTACAAATTCAAATCACCTACTAGCTATTTTACAGCGAATTTATACTATATGAATTACAACAATCAATTGGTTTTAACAGGAGAGTTAGACGATGTTGGAAGTGCTATCCGTCAAAATGTTAAAAAAAGCTATAGAGCAGGTATCGAAATTCAAACAGGTTATAAATTTTCTAACAAACTTAGAATTGATGTAAATGCAACTTTAAGTGAAAATAAAATCGAAGAATTTGATTATGTTATATATGACAGCCAATACGACCCAAACACGTGGGCTGATGTTTCTTATGAAGCTGTAAAAACAAGTTTTAAAGACACGGATATTTCATTTTCACCAAAACTTATTGCTGGAGGTAGAATTAGCTATAAACCCTATACAAATTTATCTTTAGGACTTACTACTAAACATGTAGGAAAACAATTTTTAGACAATACTTCTAGTGACTTTAAAAGTCTTGATTCTTATACGGTAAACAACTTTAATGCTTCTTTAAAAATAAATCCTTCGTGGATAGACCAAATAACAATAAACCTATTGGTAAATAATATTTTTGACACAGAGTATGTATCGAATGGCTATACGTATAGTTATTACTATCGTGCTGTAGGCTCCAATTCTCCAGCTATCACAGAGAAATTTTATTACCCACAAGCAACTAGAAATTTCTTACTAGGAATGACTTTAAAATTCTAATGAATTAAAGGTTTTTATTAACTGCCAAACCTAACAGATCTTTGAGATCTGTTAGGTTTTTTTATGGATTATTTTAAAAATTGAATTTTAGGCTTATAACTAACCTTTTTTCCATTAGCAATTCTAATACTATTTACTACTACAAATACTATGTTGAATGCATATAAAAATAAATGATAAAATATGAGGCCTTTCATTGAAAACCCTAAAGATTTGAAAAAACCTATTCTAAAAAATACAGACATAATTATAAATGCATATTGTAAAAATAATAACATAGACCAGGTTATTTGAAAATTCAACAGCTCTTTTCCTGTACGATCTACATCCTTTATTTTATCTTTTTTTGAAATCCATAAAATCAATGGAACTAAAATACCTAATAAAGGAAATAATAAAAAACTAAGTGCGGACAAGTTCATCCCCATTAAGAATCCTTTATCTTCTTCTATGGTCCAATCTAAAATTTCATCTGGAGAAACTTCATATAAGTTTGCCAATCTTTTAAGTGTATCTCCTCGTGGTTCTGTTTCTCCATTTTCTATTCTTTGAATCGTTCTAAGACTCAGCCCCGAATTTTCTGCCGCAGCTTCCTGAGAGTATCCTTTTCTTTTTCTTAACTCTTTTAAGCGATTTGCTAATTTTTTATTTTTCATGTTTTTTAATATTTGTTTCGACAAAAGTAACCTCAGCAATCCCTTTCTGATTGCGTCAGCTTTATGACATTTCTACGTCATTTGTGTCGAAGTCCTATAAACACTAGACTTATAATGATTTCACAAAAACTAGATAGTACTATATTTTTTTAATGATCACCATAATCAACGCCATCCATCTTCCCTTTAAAAACAAAATGTTGGATAACAAAATAGAAAATTACCAAAACCAATCCAAGTAAAAACCAATTCAACCCTACAGACAATCCATAGGCTCCAGAAATACTATTGTAAACGGTTAATGAAGAATTTACAGTATTTGTTGATGGCAACAAATCTGGAAAAATAGCAGCCGCTGTGGTTGCAAATCCTCCCAACAAAAATAGTGTAGAGCAAATAAAACCATATCCGTCTTTTGCCGCTTTTCGAATTCTAAACAATCCTAAGATACCTGTCAAAGTAATTAATGGAAAAATCCATAATAGTGGCTGTTCAGCATAATTCTGAAAAATAGTAGGGCGTACAATATCTAAAACAAAGACCGATACTATCAAGAAAAACACCAAAATAAAATTCAATCTAAAAATCACCTTTTTCAAATGCTCATTTAAACCACTGTTCGTTTTTAAAATTATCCAATTGGCTCCATGTATCGTCAATGAGATTACGGAAATTATCCCTAGTAATATTGTAAACCAATCTATAACTCCCAATCTTTCTGCCAATGGATCAAAAGAACTGTTCCACAGAGGTAAAAAGAAATAATTCGCTTCGTAGGTTAAAACTCCCTCAACAACACCCCCTAAATTCACGCCTCTAACAACATTTCCCAAAGCCAATCCAAAAAACAAAGCCAGCAATAGGCTTGCAATTCCAAAAGCTTTGTCCCAAATTGAATGCCACATAGGATGGTTTACTTGTTCACGTAATTCCAATCCGATGGCTCTAAATATCAACAACCAAAGAATCATCATAAGTGGTAAATAAAAACCACTAAAAGCGGATGCATAAACAAGTGGAAAAGCAAAAAACAACAATCCACCTGCTGCAATCAACCAAACTTCATTTGCGTCCCAAAAAGGTCCAATTGCTTTGGTAATTAATTTTTTATCCTCTTCTTTCTTTGCAAAAAATAAATGAATAATTCCTGCTCCAAAATCATACCCATCAAAAACGATATAAACCGCCAACATTCCGATCAATGCAATGTGCCAAAATAACTCCATAGTTTATTGTTTTATGGCCTGCTGTGGACCTTTGTGAACTAATTTACCGACTAAGATTAGAAACAACATCCCTAACAGCAAATACAAGCCTATAAAGCCTAATAAAGTAAATAATGTATTTCCTGAAGAAACCGTTGGAGAAGCTCCTGCAGCAGTTCTCATTAAGTCAAACACCAACCAAGGTTGTCTTCCCAATTCTGCCGTATACCAACCTGTTATATTTGCAATGTATGGAAAAGGCACCGCAAACAAAATTGCCCAGAGTACCCATTTTGTTTTTGATAATTTATTCCGCCACATTAAAAAAGCTGCTAAAAGCATCAAACTAATAAATATAGTTCCCAAACCTACCATAATATGATACGAATAATACAATCCGGGTACATTGGTTGGCCAGTCTTTTTTATCAAACTCATTCAAACCTTTTACTTCCGCATCCCAATCTTGGTATGTTAAAAAGCTAAGAATATTCGGAACAGCAAATTTATTGTCCAAACGCTGTTCTTTCATATTTGGTTGCCCAATTAAAACAATTTCAGCTCCACCTTCTTCTGTATGAAAAATTCCTTCCATGGCTGCAAAAGTTACTGGTTGATACTTTGCGACGTTTTTAGCATTCATATCACCTGTTGGAAAAGCGACTAATAAAGTCGAGATAAGTCCAAATACAACTCCAGTTCTAATAAATAATTTCCCAAAATTTTCATGTTTTTTACTCAATAAATAAAAAGCACCAATACTAGCTACTACAAAAGACGCAGTTACTAAAGAGGCTGCTTGATTGTGTAAGTAAGCAGGCAACAACCATGGATTTGTAAACAATTCAGAAAAATTAGTCAATACAAATTTTCCGTTTTCTAAAATTTCATAGCCAACAGGATGTTGCATCCATGCATTTGTAGCCAAAATAAACCAGCCACTCATCCAAGAGCCTAAGAAAACTAAAAACCCAGTAAGAAAATGTAATTTATGTCCTAATAACTTTTCTCCAAATAAAAAGAGTCCCAAAAAAGAGGACTCCAAGAAAAAAGAAAACATTCCTTCCATTGCTAAAGTTTGTCCAACAATTCCACCAGTTAATTCTGAAAACTTGGCCCAGTTGGTTCCAAATTGAAACTCCATCGGAATTCCGGTTACGACTCCCATAGAAAAATTTATGGCGAATATTTTCATCCAAAACTTGGCAGCTTGATTGTATTCTAAATTTTTTGATTTTAAAAATCTCCATTTAAAATAGACTATTATAAGGGAGAGACCCATAGTCAATTGGGGAAATAAATAGTGAAAAGTAATGGTGAATGCAAATTGCATTCGGTCATAAAAAAGCATGTCTTCCATACCGGTAGAATTTGACCGTAAATTTAATCAAAAACGTTCAGAAAACTGTCCTTAAACAATTAATAATAAGAAAGAAAAGCAATTGAATCTAATTCTAATTTCTATAAGAAATCAATACGAAACACAAACAATTAATGACAACCGCAATCCGTATCACAACCGTCTTTTTTTTTCCCTTTAAAAACATATTTCTTAAGGAGATAAACGATAGCGGCTGTAAGAATTACATAAGTTATTATTTCTTGTACCATATTCTATTTTAAAATTGCAAAAGTAATAAATGCTGCTACATAAGCCAAAGCTCCCATTCCTACCAATTGAAGCATTGGCCATTTCCAAGATTTTGTCTCTCTTTTTACGATAGCCAAAGTTCCCATACATTGCATTGCAAATGCATAAAAAACAAGTAGTGACATTCCTGCTGGAAAATTAAATCTTTTTTCTTTGGTTATAGGGTCAATTTCAGCAGCCATTCGTTGTTTTATAGTCCCTTCATCTTCCGAGCCAACACTATAAATTGTAGACAAGGTACCTACAAAAACTTCTCTTGCGGCAAATGAGCTTATCAATGCTATTCCAATTTTCCAATCGTACCCTAAAGGCTCAATAGCAGGTTCAATCATTTTCCCCATTACTCCAATGTAAGAATTCTCCAGTTTAAATGATGCTATTTCACTTTCCAATTCTTCAGTAGTTATATTTTTTCCTTGAGATTTTTGAGTAACAATTTGTTCTGCATTCTTAAAATCGTTCGTTCCATTAGATGCTAAGAACCAAAGAACAATAGAAATTGCTAAAATAATTTTACCAGCTCCTAACACAAATGCTTTTGTTTTTTCTACAACATCAAAAAAGATATTTTTAATAGACGGCAGTTTATAATTAGGCATTTCTACAATAAAGAAACTTTTACTTTCAACTTTTAATAATTTATTTAGCAAATATGCAGAAACCAATGCCGATCCAAACCCTAAAATATAAAGTGACATAAGTACCAAACCTTGCAAACTGAAAATTCCTAAAACCCTATCTTCTGGAATAATTAGAGCTATGATAATTGCGTAAACAGGCAAACGTGCAGAACAGGTTGTAAAAGGGGTTACTAAAATAGTAATCAACCTATCTTTCCAACCTCCAATATTTCTAGTTGCCATAATAGCAGGAATTGCACATGCTGTACCTGAAATTAATGGAATGACACTTTTTCCACTCATACCAAAACGACGCATAACCTTATCCATTAGAAAAACGACACGACTCATATAACCTGTTTCTTCCAAAACGGCTACAA
>Ga0209395_1008936_pt1 | contig 10088 bp, 9 predicted proteins | sample GOMGulsemesocosm_3_FD_184635 | JGI IMG/M metagenome (GOLD analysis project Ga0209395, IMG submission 184635) | Methane-oxidizing microbial communities from mesocosms in the Gulf of Mexico - GOM9D Gulf of Mexico (SPAdes) (version 2) | ecosystem: Environmental > Aquatic > Marine > Cold seeps... | reverse complement strand
TGCGCATCCATGCGCCCGTGGCATACATTACGTCCCTGAACATCGCCACTCCTGCGCATCCATGCGCCCGTGGCATACATTACGTCCCTGTAAATAAAAAAGGCCGCTTGCGCGACCTTTATCGTGACTCGTGAGACATGTGAATTAATCTAGCACCCGCACACTGATAACATGTTCGACGGCGGCAATCGCCTCGATCACCGCAGCGCTTGGCATCTGCTCTAGGTCCAAAATATTGTAGGCTATTTCGCCGCGACTCTTATTGAGCATATCCTGCACGTTGATGTCATTGTCGGTAAACACGCTCAGTACATGGCCTAGCACACCCGAGACGTTTTCATTGGCGAAGGTAAGTCGTGTGCCCTCGGTCCGCGACAGGTTAATCGCCGGGAAGTTAACCGAGTTTTTAATGTTGCCGTTTTGCAAATAGTCCTTAAGCTGATCGGCCGCCATCACCGCACAATTCTCTTCCGCTTCTGCGGTGCTGGCACCAATGTGCGGCATAGCCAAAACATCCGCGCGGTTTAGCAAGCAAGGTTCGGGGAAGTCACAGATATACATGCCCAACCCCGTCGTACTGTCCTTGCAAAGGTCGAGGCTGGCCACCACCGCGTCTGCGTCAACAATTGACTCGCGGGCAAAGTTCAGCAGCACCGCACCGGGTTTGATGCTCTTGAGCGCCTCAGCGTTAATCATGTGTTTGGTCTGTGGGATTGCCGGCACGTGTACCGTCATGTAATCCGCGCGGCTGAGCAGCGCCTGTATGTTTTCCATGCGCTCCACCGAGCTGGGCAAACGCCATGCGGCCTCAACCGACAGAGCTGGGTCAAAACCCACCACCTTCATGCCCAGCGCCAGCGCCATTTCCGCCACCATCGAGCCAATCGCACCGAGGCCAATAACACCCAGCGTGCGACCGTAGAGTTCACAGCCGGCAAAGCGCTTCTTTTCTTTCTCCAGTAATTTACCCATTTCACCGGCATCATCCATGTCGGTGAGGCCCTGCACGTAAGCCATACCACCGGTGATATCACGAGAGGCCAGCAACAAACCACTCAAAACCAGCTCCTTCACGGCATTGGCGTTGGCACCAGGGGTGTTAAAGGCGACCACGCCGGCCTTGGTGTAAGCTTCCACCGGCACATTGTTCACCCCAGCGCCAGCGCGGGCCACCGCCTTCAAGCTGCTGGGAATGGCTTCATCATGTAACTTTTGGCTGCGTAGAATATAAGCGTCGGGCGTGCTTATTTCGCTGGCCACCTCGTAATCTTCACGCTCAAAGCGGTTGAGGCCCTTGCTGGAAATGGCGTTATAGGTCTTAATTTTAAACATTCGGTGTCTTTCCTTTTACTTCTGTCTTTTTAATTATTGTCAGCGAAATAGGTAACGCGAAAGCACCCAATGTATCACCTTTAAAAACCCTTGGGGAATCCTCTGTATACCGCGCCCCCAGAGCATCATCGCTCCTGTGCATCTATGCGCCCTCGGCACTTGTGCCCGAATGGGTATACCGTCCACCCTAAATATAAAAAGGCCACCCGAAGGCAGCCTTTATTCAGTTCGACAAAGCAGCGCTAAGCCCTCAGCGAGATTAAGCAGTTACCTGTTTATAAGCCCACTCGATCCACGGCATCAGGGCTTTTAAGTCGGCCTCTTCGACCGTGGCGCCGCCCCACAGACGCAGGCCATCGGGTGCATCGCGGTAGGCGCCTATGTCGTAAGCCACGCCTTCAGTGTCGAGTAGCTTCACCATCGCCTTTACCTGATCGCTGGTGGCGTCCAGTGTCAAACAGATACTGGTGTTCGAGCGCTCAGCCTCGTTTTCCGCCAAGAAGTTAATCCAGTCATTGTTGGCCACAAAGGCTTCAACCACGGCGAGGTTCGCCTGAGACTTTTTAATCGCCGCTGGCACACCACCGATGGACTCAACCCAGTTGAGAGCATCGAGGTAATCTGCCACACACATCATCGACGGCGTGTTAATGGTCGCGCCCTTAAAGATGCCCTCGATCAGCTTGCCGCCTTTGGTCATGCGGAAAATCTTTGGCAGTGGCCATTCTGGCGTGTAACTCTCTAGGCGCTCAACCGCACGAGGGCTGAGAATCAGCATGCCGTGCGCGCCTTCGCCGCCTAAAACCTTCTGCCAAGAGAAGGTCACCACATCGAGCTTTTCCCATGGCATTTCCATGGCAAATACCGCCGAGGTGGCATCACAGATGGTCAGACCTGCTCGATCATCCGCAATCCAGTCTCCATTGGGTACCTTCACGCCGGAGGTGGTGCCGTTCCAAGTAAAAACCACATCATTGTCGAAGTTCGCGTCATTCAAGTTGGGCAGCTGACCGTATTCACCTTTTAGTGAACGCGCGTCCTCAAGCTTCAATTGCTTGGTGATGTCTGAGTACCAGCCGGAACCGAAAGACTCCCAGTGCATGACATCCACACCACGAGCGCCCAGCATAGACCAGAGCGCCATCTCCACGGCGCCGGTATCCGATGCGGGCACCACTCCAACACGGTAACCTTCAGGCAAGCCCAGCAGCTCAGCAGTCTGCACACAGGACTTCTCCAGCGCAGCCTTACCGATGGCGGCGCGGTGTGAGCGACCCAGCGTTGCTAGATCAAGGTTATTCACATCATAGCCTGGACGCTTCGAACAGGGACCAGAAGAAAAGTTAGGATTTTGCGGTTTCACCTGAGGCTGCATAGTTCATCTCTCGCGGTGCCAGTGGGCATAAAGCCAGCGTTGACACGGGTTAATCGACTGTAAAATTTTAAGACGCCGATTATGCCAGCTTCCTCGCGCTGGGGGTATCGCTTCTCGAGCAAGTCTAAGTTCAGACTAACGTCTACAACCACAGGCAGACACATCACCTAGCCTGTAAGCCCAGCCAACTGTGCCTATACTAAGAATTAATCAACAAAAGGAATGCACGGATGGGCTGGTTCTCAAAGAAAAAAGCCGCCGCGGTTAAACCCGCCCGCCCAAATCCAAGGCCCAACTCAGCCACTATGATAAAAACGCTGCAGGGTTTGCTCGAAAGCTTCGCCATTGGCACTCGCATTGGTTACTACCCTGACTTTGAAAACAAGCTGCAACTCGAAGGCCTCATCGTCGGCGTGTGCATTGACGATGAGCACATCTTTCGCCAAGACGCCTTCCAGTTCACCCAGGCCCCCACGGCCAAACCCAACAATGAATTCAGCAGCCCTATCGACCTACGGTATGCACGGAGTATTTGCCTACTGGTGCCCACCGATCAACAGGCGGTTTTGCGCCTGGACCACGACAAACGCGCCAAGCTTGGTAAGGGCCACCTGTTTCGCAAGGGCAACCAGCTCACCCTTGTTTCTTTTAATACCCGCAATCAAAATCGTCAGGTACAAACCCAGGTATTCAAGCGTGAAAAACTAAAATCTGGCTTGCACGCGGGGCACGAAGTGGCCCTACTAGAGGTATCGCTGGGAACCGTCGAAACCTTCGACCCCCGTGGTCAAGTACGCGTTGAAACCAACCTGGCGGCCACCATCAGCCGCAACGGCACAGATGAAGTGATACCGGCGACCATCCTCGATATATCCGAGGCCTTTCTACGGATACAGCTGGAACCGACAGAAACCCCTTGGCCACAGTTCTCCAACCGCCATTACGCCATCATCTCGCTCAAACCCGATGACAACGCACCGATGATGCGTCTCAAATGTAACCTCTCTTTGGAGCGTGGCAACAGCCGCATTTTTGAGATCAATGCCGTTATTCGCAACGGCGTCGAACACCCCTACAGCGCCGTTGATGGTATGCAGCTTAAGATAGCCCTATGCAGCTAAGGGCTGTATTACAGCAGGTCTATGTAAAAAACAGCCCAAAAAAACGGCGACAAACATAGTTTGTCGCCGTTTTCACTCAGCCCTAATCCCTGGGTGAAATGACGGCTTCGCCGCTTAACAGGTTGTTGAAAAAGGCATCCTGCCTGTTTCAACACACGAAAAGAGAAAAGTGTCATTTTCTCTTTCCTCACAAAATCAACGACTTAGCAGTCGTTGATTTTGACAAAACATCCCTGTTTCGTTATCAGGCGCCGAACTTCCTCGAATTTCAACAGCCTGCTAATAAAGCAGGGTAAACAACTTGCGCTGATACTCTGTCACCACCGAATCGCCTTTGCCCAAACTCGCCAATAGATCCATCATCAGCTTTTTAGCGGCGCCCTCATCAAAACCCAGATCGCGGCGCAGGATCGTCAGCAACAACTCCAGCGCTTCACGGTTTTTACCCGTTTGGCTGTACTGCAGCGCCAGCTGCATGGCGATACTCATATCTTCAGGCTTTGCCGCGTGCTCGCTCTCAAGCAGTTTAAGCTCTGGCGACTGCGCGGCTTCTCGCTTGAGCTCCAGCTGGGCCATGGCCTGCTCATATTGAGCGTCTTGATCGGCCATCATAATGGTGCTGAGAATCGCCTCGGCATCGTCACAGTGGTTGAGCTGCAGCAACACCTGCGCCAAACCAATGCCAATGGCCGCGCTCTCAGCCGATGCTTTGTAGGCCTGGCGCAGCAGCGGCAGCGCCGCCTCGGCATTGCCTTCAGCCATGAGCTGATTGGCCTGATCGATCAACGCCTGCCAGGGTGCTGGCAAATGCTTCTCCAACAGGCTGCGAATCTCCGCCTCCGGCAGCGCGCCACTGAAACTGTCCACTGGCTGACCATCGCGCATGATCATTACCGTAGGTATGCTGCGCACACCCAGCTGCTGTACGATCGGCTGCAGTGCATCGGCGTTTAGCTTAGCCAGTAGGAACGCTCCTGCGTACTCATCCACTAAGGTTTCCAGCAGCGGCGAAAGGACCTTGCAGGGCTCACTCCACTCAGCCCAAAAATCGACGACAACCAAGCGCTCGCGCGACTCTTCAACCAGCACTTGCTGAGCATTCTCTTGGGTCACATCAATGATGTGTGGGCTCATAAACCTCTCCTCGGCGACGGCAACCGTCTAAAAATGAATCATTCACTGCGATAAGCATTACAGCCGGCGATTCTAGCACTCGCCCGAGCGAACACCAGCAAAACACCGCAGCTGGCCTACACTTGTCATTGACCCCCAGTGCCCGCTAAGCGCGATAGGCACTCGCTCAGCGGACTAGTTCAGCTGTCCAGCCCTGCTGCCTAGTCCAGCTGCCTAGTCCACCAAGCTAGCTCACTAGAGCCAGCGGGGCGTTTTTTTGATAGAGTGCGCGCCTTTAGAGCATTCCAGCGCCCCGTGTTAGCTGAATAAAGCAGCGACAGACAGCCGATGGCGGCCAGAATCGCCCCGACCCACACAGGCCCGACCCGCGTCCGGCCCGTTAATTAGAGATCACAGCGTGTTCCCAGAACTTAATCTGCACCAATGTCTTGTTAGAGCCTTAGAGCACAAAGGCTTCACCGACCCCACTGAGGTGCAGAGCGCCACTATTCCTGCGGCCATGAGCGGCAAGGACTTACTCATCACCGCTGAGACAGGCTCCGGTAAAACGGCCGCCTTTCTGATCCCGATCATGCATCAACTGCTCACCGACGACGCACCCAAGAACGGTGTCCGCGCGGTGATCCTGACCCCGACTAGAGAGTTGGCGCGTCAGATTGAAAAGCATGCAAAAGAACTGGCGCGTTTTAGCCGTTTGATGGTCAACGTCATCACCGGTGGTGAAGACTTTAAATTCCAACGCTCCACCTTCCGCAAAAACCCAGAGATCATCGTTGCGACCCCAGGACGTTTAAAAGAGCACCTGGAAAAAGCCTCCGTCGACTTTAACGATCTGGAGTATCTAGTGCTCGACGAAGCCGACCGCATGCTCGACATGGGTTTTACCGAAGACGTTCTAGCGATTGCCGAGCGCTGTAATAGCGCGCGACAAACCCTGCTGTATTCGGCCACGCTCGACGGCCGCAAGCTGCAACACGCCATTCCGCTGCTGCTCAATGCGCCGCAGACCATCGCCCTGGCCTCAGCCAACCAAGCCAATGCCAACATCACTCAACAGATGGTGCTGACCGACGACGAGAAGCACAAGAGTACGTTGCTGCTGCGAACGCTGGAAAAAGCAGAGTTCGACAAGGTGGTGGTCTTCGCTAACACCAAAGCCCAAACCGGCAAGCTCTCTGGCTGGTTGCGCTACAAGGACATTCACTGTGGCGTGCTGCACGGCGACATGACCCAAGATGCTCGCAACGAAGAAATGTCGCGCATGCGCAACGGCAAGATCAGAATCCTCATTGCCACTGACGTCGCCGCCCGTGGCCTCGATGTCAAAGGCATCGACCTGGTGATCAACTTCGACATGCCCTACAGCGTTGAAGACTTCGTGCACCGCACCGGCCGCACCGGTCGCGCGGGTACCACCGGTATTGCCATGACCTATGTCGCGGCTCGCGACTGGAATATGATGGCCACCATTGAGCGTCAGGCGGGCGTACAATTTGAGCACAAAACAATCAAAGGCCTAGAAGCAAAGTACAAAGGCCCAGCTAAAGTGAAGTCCTCCGGCAAGATTGCCGGCCTGAAAAAGCGCAGTGATGATAAAAAGAAAGTCAAGCCAAAAGAGAAAACCAAGCTGCGTCACCGCGATGTAAAAAATGTCGGCAATCGTCGCAAGCCAAATGCAGAAAAGGCCACTGGCACAGCGAAAGGCGCTAAAGCCTCGAGCAAACCCGCTGGCGCTAAGTTTGGCGACGGCACAGGCGCCTTCAGTTTTAAGAAGAAAACCACCGACAAGCCAGAGTAACCCCTCGACACATCAGTACGTCTTAAAAGTGTCTAGACCCCTAGACACTTTGCCTTCTCTCTGAACATCACTGCCGCAACTGGCCTCGAATTTCACCCCTCCAGCCAGACCCAGATAAATCCAATTTACACGAGTGTAAAGTTGATCAAAGAACACTCAAAAAATGCAAAAAAGGCGCATTAAGGCATTGTAATCTCTTGGTAAACCCATAAAATGCCGCCTGTCAGTTATGTCTAGCGCCGGCTTGGTGCCCCCCCTTCAATTTTGAAGATTATTTAAGGTTTTACTTATGAACATTTTTCTGAAAACAGCACTGGTTGCTGTTGCTGCCGCCTCTTTTTCTACTGCCGTGCTTGCCGGTACTCCTAAGTCTTTCGCCCAAATTGGCAAGGGCGTAGCCGAAGACGGTTCTGCTTACAAAATCTACCGCGCCAAGTGCAGCGCGTCGAAGAATGTTGTTATGACCAAGTGGAGCCGCAAAGAGTGGTGTGAAGGCGAAGGCCTGCGCGAGAACTGTAAAAAGTCTAACCTGAAGCTGGGCAAGCAACTCTGTAAGTAAGCGTTGCTGCTGCTCACCGAGCAGCAAACCCAAGCAATAAAAAAGGCAGCCCATGGGCTGCCTTTTTTATTGCTTAAATAACCAGAGCAGGTGTCACGCCCCCAAGAAGCACAACTAAGTGCTCGCCTCATGCTCTACAAACTGCACCCCAGCCAGTGTCGGCGGCTGAGCACAGGCGCGGCACTGCACATCAACCACCAGGCTCTGACCGCAGCTTTTATGAATAAGCACTGCGCTGTGCTCCTGCTCTACCAAACCATCAACCACCCACTGACGCATGGCCATAACAATTGGGTACAAAGAGCGCCCCTTGTCACTGAGGTGATACTCGCTGCGCGGCGGGTTAGCTTGATAGCTGCGACGCTCAAACACACCCACTTCGACCAAAAATTTCAATCGAGCCGTCAAAATATTCGAGGCAATGTTTAACTGCTTAAGAAAACCGTCATAACGTTTAAGACCAAAAAAAGCTGAAATCAACAACAACAATGTCCAGCGATCGCCAATTAAATCGCTGATATTGGCGAGATTCACATCCTCCTCGCCGCTCTTAACAGAGGAGCGTACTCGGCGCTGGCCACTCAGCGACTTAATTTCATCGAGTTGCAAAGCCGCGTCCGGCGACGCGCTGGTCAACTGCACATCATCAACTCCAAACGCCTGCCGACAGTGTTTGCACACCGCCTGAGGGTAAAGCTCGTGCTGGCAGGTGCGGTGAAATAACTGGTGCGGCAGTTGTTCTTCCAGTCTCTCCTGCTCGGCTGTGCCCCACTCCAGCTCCCATTGCCAAGCCAGCAATGAGGAGGAGAACAAACCAATACCCTTCTCTGTTAAACGGTATTCAAAGCGTTTAGCCCCCTCAGAGCGCAAACCTTTATAGAGCACACCCTCTGTGATCAACGCATCAAGCCGTCGTGTCAACGTCGCTTTACTGATACCACTGTGGCGACGAAATTGCTCGAAGCGCGAGCGTCCTAAAAACGCATCGCGCAGGATCAACAGCGACCAGCGGTCACCAATTACATCCAGGCCGTGCGCAATCGCACTGTTGACGATCAACTGATTTATTTTCCTCACTCCCTACTAAAATTTGCACCAGTATAAACGCCGCTGCGGTGAATTGCTGCAAGTCTCAGCGCGTTGATCAAGCACCCGCAATACACCTCCATACCAACTACGTGTTGACAAATAATTGATTAGTCTCATAATGAAAGCAACTAATTTAATCATCAGATATCGTAAAAATAGGAATAGAGCATGCCGATCACCCATGAGAACAAGGTTAAGCACTCCCTAAAGCCCAGCCAACACCCTTATCTCAACGGGGCTTGGACGCCGAACTTCACCGAGTACACGGCCACTGAAATGGAAGTCATAGGCGAGATCCCGAGCGATATTGATGGCGTCTATGTGCGCAATACAGAAAATCCGGTGCAGGAGCCTATCGGCAACTACCACCCTTTCGACGGCGACGGCATGATTCACAGTATGTCCTTCCGTGACGGCAAGGCTGAGTATCGCAACCGCTTCGTGCGCACCAAGGCCTTTGTTGCCGAACAGCAGGCCGGTGAGGCCTTGTGGGCAGGTATTGCCAATGGCATCGGTTTGTCCAAGCGCAAAGGTATCGGCGCGCAGGGCCACCTTAAAGATGCCTCCTCCACCGATGTGGTGGTTCATGCGGGCAAGATCATGTCCACCTTCTGGCAGTGCGGCGACGGCTATCAGCTGGACCCTTACACGCTGGAGCAGGAAGGCACAGTTGGCTGGGCGCCACTCGATGGAATTTCGGCCCACCCCAAGGTGGACGAGACCACCGGCGAGATGCTGTTTTTTAACTACTGCAAACACCCGCCATACCAGCACTATGGTGTGATTGATAAAGACGGCAAGCTGGTGCACTACACCCCCGTGCCACTGCCTGGACCGCGCTTGCCCCACGACATGGCTTTTTCTGAGAACTATTCCATCCTGGTGGATCTGCCGCTCTTCTGGGACCCTGAATTGCTGAAAGAAGACAAACACCACGCGCGCTTCTACCCAGATGTACCGACGCGCTTTGGCATACTACCCCGTTTCGGCACAGAGAGAGATGTGCAGTGGTTTGAAGCGGCGCCCACCTATGTGCTGCATTGGATGAACGCCTATGAAGAAGGCGACGAAGTCATTCTCGACGGCTACTTCCAAGATAAGCCAGACCCAGAACCGATTGAAGGCTTGCCGAGAGTGGTCGGGAAAATGATGGCCAACATATCCATCGACTGTTTCCAATCCAAGCTGCACCGCTGGCGCTTTAACCTAAAAACCGGCGCGGTGATTGAAGAGCGTTTGGACGATCGTCCACTGGAATTCGGCACCTTTAACCAGCAGTACGCAGGGCGTAAATCACGCTACGCCTATTCTGTCTGGGGCGAGCCCAACTGGTTCTTGTTCTCGGGCATGGTCAAGCACGATCTAGAAACCGGTGAGTCTTGGAGCCTGCCTTTCGGCGAGCAACGCTTTGGCAGTGAAGCGCCCTTTGTCCCGCGCATTAACGCCAAAGATGAAGACGACGGCTACCTCGTGAGTTTTATCACTGACATGAAGAACGACACATCAGAATGTATTTTGGTCGACGCCAAAGACATAGAAGCGGGTCCCGTGTGCCGCATCATGCTGCCGCACCGTATCTGCAGTGGTACACATGCGACCTGGGCCGATGGCCCAACCATCAGATCCTTCCAAGAAAAGGGCGAGTAACGCCCCCCAAAAAGACCATGCGGACCTTTTTAA
>Ga0209395_1008934_pt1 | contig 10089 bp, 6 predicted proteins | sample GOMGulsemesocosm_3_FD_184635 | JGI IMG/M metagenome (GOLD analysis project Ga0209395, IMG submission 184635) | Methane-oxidizing microbial communities from mesocosms in the Gulf of Mexico - GOM9D Gulf of Mexico (SPAdes) (version 2) | ecosystem: Environmental > Aquatic > Marine > Cold seeps... | reverse complement strand
CTTCTTGAAAACCCAATAGCAAGAGCGGAGATGTCTGAAAAAAAACTCGTAAAAGCACAGGAAAAAGCAAACGCACAAATGTTGAGAGACTGGTTTGTTAAAGATGGTGTTATTGGTTTTAAAGGCGAAGGCTATAATAATATTTGTACGATTAAAGATTACGGCGATTTCGAAATGTTAGTGGATTGGAAGATTACTAATGGTGGTGATAGTGGTATTTATTTAAGAGGGACACCTCAGGTTCAAATTTGGGACACCGCCTTAGTAAAAGTTGGTGCTCAGGTTGGAAGTGGAGGCCTTTACAACAATCAGAAAAATGAACGTATTCCATTGGTAGTTGCAGATAACCCGGTAAATGAGTGGAACACTTTCCGCATAAAAATGGTTGGTGAACGTGTTACCGTACATTTAAATGGCGTTTTAGTGACAGATAATGTTACTTTAGAAAACTACTGGGACAGAAAACTTCCAATATTTACACGAGATGCAATAGAACTACAGGCTCATGGCGAAGATCTAGGTTTCAAAAATATTTATGTTCGAGAAATCACTTCGGGAGATGTTTTATTATCTGAAGAAGAAAGAACAGCAGGATTTAAATCCTTATTTAACGGTAATGATTTAGACCATTGGATCGGAAATAAAAAAGACTATTTGGTAGAAAACAATACCTTGGTTGTTCGCCCAGAACAAGGCGGACATGGTAATTTATACACTGCTGAAGAGTACTCAGATTTTAATTTCAGATTTGAATTCAAATTAACTCCTGGTGCTAATAACGGTTTAGGAATTCACGCCCCTCTTGAAGGCGATGCTGCTTATGTTGCTAAAGAATTACAAATCCTTGATAACACTGCATCTATTTATGCGAACTTAAAACCTTACCAATATCACGGCTCTGTTTATGGTGTGATTACGGCAAAGCGAGGTTATTTAAATCCTGTTGGAGAATGGAATTCTGAAGAAGTTATAATTCAAGGGGATCATATCAAAATCATTTTAAACGGAACAGTAATCCTCGATGGCAATATCAAGGAGGCGACAAAAAATGGCACTTTAGATAAAAAAGACCATCCCGGTTTAAAAAGAAGCAAGGGGCATATTGCCTTCCTAGGTCACGGTTCTGAATTAGAATTTCGAAATATTAGAATTAAAGACCTTTCGCACTAAAAATATTTTACTTTTATTCCCGTTAAATATTTTAATACTAATTCCCCAAAGGACATCTTCTTTTGGGGAATTTTCACCATATAAGCTATTAGATGAAAGAAGAAAAGCAAACTGAAGTTTACGATGCCATCGTTATTGGCACCGGTATTTCGGGAGGTTGGGCTGCCAAAGAACTCTGTGAACAAGGATTAAAAACTTTAGTTTTGGAACGCGGACGTATGGTGAAACATATTGAAGATTATCCAACGGCACATATGGATCCTTGGGATTTTAAATATCGCGGTATGCCAAGCGCTGAAGATTCTAAAACACAAGAAAAACAAGCCAGAACCGGATATACCACCAACGAACCGAGTAAGCATTGGTTTGTCAATGATTTGAAACACCCTTATAATGAAGACAAGCGATTCGATTGGATTCGCGGCTATCATGTTGGTGGACGCTCTATTATGTGGGGCAGACAAACCCTCCGACTCAGCGATCTAGATTTTGAAGCTAATAAAAAAGAAGGCATTGCTATCGATTGGCCAATTCGGTATAAGGATATCGCTCCTTGGTATGATAAAGTAGAAGGATTTATTGGTGTCAGTGGTGAAAAGCTGGATTTACCACAGCTTCCAGATGGTATTTTTTCTCCCCCTATGGAATTAAATTGTGTAGAAAAAGAATTCAAAACTAAAATTGCCGATACTTACGATAACAGACATCTTACCATGGGACGTTTTGCGCATTTAACTGGCGATAAAACCCATGAAGGCCGGAGTAATTGTCAATACCGAAATCGATGCATTAGAGGCTGTCCTTATGGCGGTTATTTCAGTAGTAATTCTTCTACCCTTCCAGCCGCCGAAAGAACAGGCAATATGACGTTAAGGCCAAATTCAATTGTTCATAGAATAATCTATGACGAGGCTACGAAACTGGCAACCGGTGTTGAAATTATAGATACTATAAGTCACGAGAAAATATTTTATGCTGCAAAAGTTGTTTTTTGCTGTGCTTCTACTGTTGGGAGTACCTCAATTTTATTAAACTCTACCTCTAAACGATTTCCTAATGGATTGGGTAATGACAGTGGAGAATTAGGTCATAATTTAATGGATCATCATTTTAAAGTAGGTGCAACGGCAACGGTTGATGGCTTTGATGATAAATATTATAAAGGCAGACGTCCTGCGAGTTTTCATATTCCCAGATTTAGAAATCTAGGGGACAAAACAAGTAAACAAGCTTATTTACGAGGCTTCGGATTTCAAGGAAGCGCCAGCCGATCGAAATGGCAACGAGCAATTAAAGAATTGAGTTTTGGTGAAGATTTAAAAGAAGAACTTTTTAAACCAGGCCCCTGGAAAATTGGTATGACTGCTTTTGGTGAATGCCTCCCTTACCACGACAATAAAATGCATCTCAATCACGACAAATTAAATGAATGGGGCATCCCAACGGTAACCTTCAACTGCGAATTTAAAGACAATGAAAAAGCAATGCGAAAGGACATCCAACAAGAGGCCATCAATATGTTTAAAGCTGCAGGGTTTAAAAATGTAGAAGGCTATGACCATCCAAGTTTTCCTGGTAATGCGATTCATGAAATGGGAACTGCCAGAATGGGACACGACTCAGAAACCTCCGTACTCAATAAAAATAATCAAGTCCATGCGGTTCCAAATGTATATGTTACCGATGGTGCCTGCATGACTTCTTCGCCTTACCAGAACCCCTCTCTAACTTATATGGCACTCACGGCAAGGGCAGCAAATCATGCAGCGAAACAATTAAAAAACAAGGGCTTTTAATTATGAATAGAAGAGACTCGCTTAAAACCATGTCGCTTTCCTTAGGTTATGCGGTTGCAGCACCTACTTTAATGCAATTATTAACAGCTTGTGAAACGGACAAAGATGGCTCTTGGCAACCTAAATTCTTAACTAATCCTCAAGCTTTTGTCGTTGAACATCTGGTCGATATCATATTACCTATTTCAGAGACCATTGGAGGCTTGGATGTTGAAACACCTCAATTTATTGACCTTGTTTTAAAAGATGTTCTGCCTCAAAAGGATCAGGAAAACTTCAAGAAAGGCGCTGATGCTTTTCATAGTAAGTTCAAAGATATTTATAAGAAAGAGGTCATTATGGGAACAAAAACAGAGTTTACAACCCTGCTTAGCACCTATTTTAATATTAGGCCAGAAAAACAAGCCCTAGTTTTCGAGCTGATGGAAAAAAGGAACATGACCCTCAAACAAAGTGACACCTATTATATCTACAAGTATTTGATATGTATCAGGCATTATACCCTTTTTGCCTATTATAGCTCCAAGCAAGTGGGAACAGAAATATTGAATTATACCCCTGTCCCAGGAGCATTTGAGGCTTGTATTCCCCTTGAAGAGGTCGGAAATGTGTCTTCAATATAAAATGGAAAACATTCTCTGTAATAAGTCTGAACTTTGAGATGTCATAGCTTTAATTTTTTCTATTTTTAAGCATGGGAAAACATCAGATGCTTTCGGTTGAGAATCTCTCTATATCATTTTATAATAATGCCGTAGAAAATAAGATCATCAACCGCATTTCATATAGCCTTAATGAAAATGAAATATTGGGCATCGTAGGCGAATCTGGAAGTGGAAAATCGGTGTCTTCATTGGCTATCGCAGGATTATTACCAAAAGGTATCAGTAAAATTACCGAAGGTGAAATTCATTTTAAAGATCGAGATTTAACACAATTATCTTCGAAGGCATTTCAGAAGATCAGAGGTCGGGATATTGCTATGATTTTTCAAGAACCTATGAGTTCGTTAAACCCATCGATGACTTGTGGCAATCAGGTATTAGAAATTATTGAACAGCACTTAAATTTAACCAAAAGCGAGGCCAAAGACCAAGTGCTTGCCCTTTTTGAAAATGTAAAACTCCCAGAGCCTAATACGGTCTACAATAAATATCCACATGAGATCTCTGGAGGCCAAAAACAACGCGTCATGATTGCCATGGCCATAGCCTGCAAACCAAAATTATTAATTGCTGATGAGCCTACGACTGCCTTAGACGTTACCGTTCAAAAAGACATTATTAGTCTTCTAAAATCTTTACAGAAAGAGCATGGCATGAGTATTATTTTTATATCTCATGATTTGTCTCTGGTTTCAGAAATAGCAGATCGTGTTTTAGTGATGTACAAAGGTGAAATAGTCGAACAAGGCTTGTCTGAAACCATTTTTAAAAGGCCAGAACACATCTATACCAAGGCTTTGATAAATTCGAAACCCTCTTTAAATGTCAGATTAAAAAAACTGCCAACCATAGACGATTATATCAACAACACGACCTTAGACACCGTTATTACCAAAAGTCAACGCCAAGAATATCATGATGAAATATATGCCAAACCGCCCTTATTAGAAGTTAAAAATGTTGAAAAAGAATATCTCACTACCCATGGTTTTTTTAATAAAACAAGTGCTTTTAAAGCCGTAAACAATGTGAGTTTCAAACTTTATGAAGGTGAAACTTTAGGCCTTGTTGGCGAGTCTGGCTGTGGAAAATCAACCTTAGGAAATGCTATTCTTCAGTTAGACAAAGCGACTTCAGGGCAGATATTATACAAAGGCGAAGACCTTATAAAATTAAGACCTAAGGCCTTAAGAGCATTACGAAAAGACATTCAAATTATTTTCCAAGACCCTTACTCCTCTTTAAATCCTAGAATTCCAATTGGGAAGTCGATTATGGAACCCATGACTGTGCATAAACTTTATCGCAATAATACAGAACGCAAAGCGAAAGCTATAGAAATATTAGAAGGTGTAGGTTTATCGGAAACACATTTTGATCGCTATCCACATGAATTTTCTGGCGGACAACGACAACGTATCGGAATTGCCAGAACCATTGCCCTACAACCAAAACTCATTGTCTGCGACGAATCGGTTTCGGCACTAGATATTTCGGTACAAGCACAGGTGCTCAATTTATTAAATGAATTAAAGGCAAAATTTGGATTTACTTATATTTTCATTTCTCACGACTTAGCCGTTGTTAAATACATGTCGGATCAATTATTAGTCATGAATCAAGGCAAAATTGAAGAACATGGGGATGCAGACTCCATCTATGAAAGACCAAAAACAAAGTATACTAAGGCCTTAATTGATGCTATTCCGAAAGGATTGTAGTCCGCAACACATACCTTTCAGGCAATACAGTCTTCTCGATTGTTCTGCTCAGACTGCCGAAATACTATTTTTCTCTGAAACATCAGTCGAATTGACACTGTTTATTGGCGGGGTCAATAATCATAAATAAAAAAAAGACCCTAGTGGAGTCTTTTTTTATTTTGAATATTAGTGGAATAAATTCAAATCTAAATGTTAGGTTAAGTTCATGGTAGATTTGGTAAATTTTACTAAGTTAAGTTCATGATAGATTTGGGAATCTATTAAATATTATTTGGTTTATTTGGGCAAGACAAATATGAAACAAATATTTCATTAAATCGCTAAAAAGCATAATTTATCGATGAAATACACTAAATTTTAACATTTAAGACGTTTTTAGGCCGCTATCTGATCTTTCAGAAAAGCATTTATCTTCATTAGAACACATAATTTTAATAGAAATTCGAGAATTAATCCTTTCCAATTCATTTAAAAAGGCCACAGAATTTAGCCACTTCAAAACGAAAAAAGAACATAACTGCTATTGGTATAAAGTTTAAATTTCAATTTAAAAGGGCTTAGAAACTCATTTCAGGAATATCACCATCAATAATTAAAGTCCCTTCAGTAGCATTTTTAATCTCTTCAACAGAAACTCCAGGAGCGCGTTCTAAAAGTTTAAATCCGTTTGGAGTCACTTCTAACACCGCCAGGTTAGTCACCACCTTTTTCACACATCCAACACCTGTTAGCGGTAAGGAACATTTTTTAAGCAATTTAGATTCCCCTCTTTTATTGGTATGCATCATGGCAACAATAATGTTCTCGGCACTAGCTACCAAATCCATGGCACCACCCATTCCTTTTACCATTTTACCAGGAATCTTCCAATTGGCAATATCTCCATCCTGGGACACCTCCATGGCTCCTAGTATTGTAAGGTGTACATGTTGCCCTCTAATCATAGAAAAGCTCATTGCGGAATCAAAAAAGCTGGCGCCGTCCAAAGTTGTTATCGTTTGTTTTCCTGCATTGATAATATCTGCATCTTCTTCTCCTTCAAACGGAAATGGTCCCATTCCTAAGACGCCATTTTCACTTTGAAATTCCACATCAATATCTGCCCTGACAAAGTTGGCCACTAAGGTTGGAATTCCAATGCCCAGGTTGACATAATAACCATCCTGAACTTCCTGTGCTATGCGTTTTGCGATTCCGTTTTTATCTAACATAATTTAATTTTCAAATTATTTAATTGCATTATCTCGTCCTCACCGTACGTTGTTCTATACGTTTCTCATAAGTTTTACCCTGAAATATGCGTTGCACAAAAATTCCAGGAATATGAATATGGTCTGGATCTAAAGTCCCTACTGGAACTAACTCTTCAACTTCAGCAACTGTAATTTTTGCCGCCCCACACATATTGGGATTAAAATTTCTCGAGGTTCCTTTAAAAATTAGATTTCCTGCGGCATCGCCCTTCCAGGCTTTAACGAAGGCAAAATCGGCTTTAAAGGCATGTTCTAAGACATACATTTTACCATCAAACTCTCGAGTTTCTTTAGCTTCAGCCACTTCGGTGCCATAACCTGCGGGTGTATATATGGCCGGGAAACCAGCTTGAGCCGCTCTGCAACGCTCAGCGAGGGTTCCTTGAGGAATCAGTTCTACATCTAATTCTCCACTTAGCATTTGACGTTCAAATTCATCATTTTCTCCAACATAAGAGGAGACCATTTTTTTTATTTGATGGTTTTGAAGTAATAAACCCAGCCCAAAATCGTCTACCCCTGCGTTATTAGAAATACAGGTGAGACCAGTAACTCCAATTTTAACCAATTCGGCAATGGCATTTTCCGGGATACCGCATAAGCCAAAACCACCCAGCATCATAGTCATATTGTCTTTTACGCCTTCTAAAGCAACACTAACATTATCTACCTTTTTATGTATCATCTAGACTAAATTTTAAAACTGAAAATTACAAAATAAAAAAGCCATTCTAAAAAGAATGGCCTGTGATTTTACGAATGAAAGTCTCCTTTAAAAGAAATCTATTTCAGGATCATCCTCCTTAGCATCCTTGAGTTTCTTCTTGAGTTCATCTTCAACAACATCGCAGTCAATCTCTATCGATAAGTCTTCTGGTGCTTCAAAGGGTTCTTTGGACACGCTTAATGTTTCATCATTATAACAAGATTTCATATATAAGGCCCAAATTGGCAATGCCATTGCGGCGCCTTGACCATAAGTTGTGGTTTTAAAATGTGCCGCTCTATCTTCGGCGCCTACCCAAACACCAGTGACTAAATTTGGTACCATTCCCATAAACCATCCATCACTCTGGTTTTGGGTCGTTCCCGTTTTTCCGGCAATTGGATTGTCAAATTTATAAGGGTACCCCGTGACAATTTTTTTGTATACAGGCTGATTACCTGCTGTATAATGTCGTAACCTTCCGCCAGAACCGTAATTTGTAACACCTTCCAACAGATTTACAGTAACATATGCGGCTTCTTCGCTCAAGACATCTCTGGTTTCGGGTGCAAATTGAAATAAAACAGTTCCATTTTTATCTTCAATCCTGGTCACCATTACGGGATTTGTATATACACCTTTATTGGCAAAGGTAGAATAGGCTGCTACCATTTCGTAGACACTTATGTCTGGGGTTCCTAAGGCGATTGAAGGCACAGGTGGGATTTTCTGTTCAACGCCTAAATTATGTGCCAAATCAATAACTGGTTGTGGTCCGATCTCGTTTATTAATCGTGCCGAAATTGTATTCACAGAATTCGCTAAAGCTTTCTTTAAGGTTAAAAATCCAGAATAATTACCTCCATTATTCGTAGGTGACCAAGGTTCAGGATTCCCGTATTTATAGGCTTCTATCGTTATTTGTGACCTTGGAAAGGTATCACAAGGCGATAAATGTAATTGATCTATCGCTGCGGCATATACAAAAGGCTTGAATGTCGAGCCTATTTGACGTTTCCCTTGCTTCACCATATCATATTGGAAATGCCTGTAATTTACCCCACCAACCCAGGCTTTTACATGTCCTGTTTGCGGTTCCATAGACATCATCCCTGTACGCAAAAACGACTTATAATAGCGCATAGAATCCATTGGAGTCATGATAGTGTCTATTTCAGAATACTCGCCTTCTTCCAATGACAAGATGGACATTTTTACCGGTTTATTAAAAGAGGCTTTTATGATTTCATCGTCAATTTTTAAATCATATTTCATATGTCTCCAACGTTCTGATTTCTTTATAGAAGCCCTCATTAAGGTGTCTATGGCTCCATAGGTAAGCTCTAAAAATGGGGCTGTTGGATTTTGTCTTTTTGTGTTTTGCCTGAAAAATTCAGCTTGTAACCTTGGCATGTGTTGTGCTACGGCCGCTTCAGCATGTTTTTGCATGCGCGAATCAATGGTTGTATATATTTTCAACCCATCTTTATACATGCTATATTTTGAACCATCTGGTTTTCTATTCCCTTCAGCGTTCACCCATGTTTTCATTAACTTTTGTAAATAGGCTCTAAAATAGGTAGCAGTACCATCATTATGAGATTGGGGCGTATACCTAAGACCCAATTCCAACTGTTGCAGTGAATCTTTTATAGGTTCTGAAATATATCCGTAGCGTTGCATTTGAGCCAAGACTACATTTCTTCTGTTTCTTACGCCAACGGGATTTCTCAAGGGGTTATAGAATGATGAATTTTTAAACATCCCCACCAACATCGCAGATTCTTTGATATCCAATTCCATAGGATTCTTATCAAAATAAATACTGGCAGCACTGCGTATCCCATCGGCATTATTTAAAAAATCGTAAATATTAAAATACTGGGCTATAATTTCATCTTTGGTGTATTGGCGTTCTAAACGTGTAGCGATGACCCATTCCTTTATTTTTTGAGTCATAGCTTCAAATATATTTCTCGATCTCACACCTACAAATAATTGTCGTGCTAATTGTTGAGATATGGTACTTGCGCCTCCACCTCCTCGACCAATTTTTGCAATAGCTCTTAAAGTCCCACGGGCATCAATACCAGCATGTTCACGAAAACGAGCATCTTCGGTAGCAATTAGAGCCTCTACTAAATGCTGAGATAAGTCTTTATAATCAACGGGGGTTCTGTTCTCTTTTAAATAAAAATTCCCAAGGGTTTGGCCATCGGAAGAAATAATTTGTCCGGCCAGATTAGTCGTTGGATTTTCCAATTGTGTATGGTCGGGCATTTCGCCTAGAACACCCCATCCTGCAAGCTTAAACACCAAGACTATACAAAGGATTCCAACAGAAAACAAAATCCAAAACCAGCGTATATATTTTGAAAAATCTAATGTTTTTCCTGTTTTCTTTTTTACTGCCATTTTTGATTATTAATTTGGGGTCTGTTCTATTCTAAATCCTATATCTGTTATTCCATCCAGGTGTTCAACACCTTTAATCTTTCCGTTTTCACGCATGGCATGTTGAATTTTGACCTCATAATCTCCATTTTCCGAAAACACAACGCCTTCCTTATACCATAATTTATTTTCTTTCACATCTGAAAAGCCCTTGCCTAAAAACTCACCATTCGGCTTTGCCATCATATACTCCAGGGTGTCTTTAACGCTTTTTCCATGTGGAAAATTCATTTCAACAATTAAAAAGAGGTTACTAAACTTATAAGCGCTTGTATTTCTAATATTCACAAATAGATTATAAGGTTTTAAACTCTCTGGTGG
>Ga0209395_1008933_pt1 | contig 10090 bp, 11 predicted proteins | sample GOMGulsemesocosm_3_FD_184635 | JGI IMG/M metagenome (GOLD analysis project Ga0209395, IMG submission 184635) | Methane-oxidizing microbial communities from mesocosms in the Gulf of Mexico - GOM9D Gulf of Mexico (SPAdes) (version 2) | ecosystem: Environmental > Aquatic > Marine > Cold seeps... | reverse complement strand
AAATGTTAGCTAAAGGCCATCATTTTCCTAATGTCACCTTAGTCGCTATTTTAGATGTGGATAGTGGCTTATTTAGTATTGATTTTCATGCCACAGAAAAATTGGCTCAATTGATTGTTCAAGTAGCTGGACGTGCTGGACGTGCAGAAAAACCAGGAAAAGTTATTTTACAAACCCGCCAGCCAGAACATCCCTTACTAACTGTTTTACTCAAAGACGGTTATAACAGTTTTGCTCAGTCAGCACTTATTGAACGGCAACAAGCGATGTTACCACCCTATAGCTCACAAGCTTTATTAAGAGTGTATGCTACCAACCCTATCGACCCCCAAAACTTATTAAAAAAAGTATGTGAGATTATTAAAAATATGGAAACTCATAACACCTTGGTCTTAGGCCCCGTATCAGCTCCTATGGCAAAACGTGCAGGTAACTATCATTTCCAGTTGTTATTGCAGAATAATCAGCGTAAAAACCTACAATTATTATTAGACCAGCTTATTCCTGAATTATATCGGCTCAAAGAAGCTAAAAAAGTACGCTGGTCTTTAGATGTTGATCCTGTGGATTTGTATTAAGACAGCCGTTTATCTGGAAGTGGGACTTCAGAGGCTGTGAAAGTATTGGCTTTTAGCTCCCCTCTTTGGAAAAGAGGGGCTGGGGGAGATTTTATTATGAAAATAATTCAATGAATACCAATGAGTTATTGTTTTATACCCCCCTCAATCCCCCGTTCTATATGGATGTAGTAGTGTCGCATTAGGCAGGAGCCGATTGCGACCTTTTCCAAAGGGGGAGGTCAAAAGCAAAATACTTTCACAGTCTCTAAAGCATCACGTCCAAGTTAACTTCACCCTTTTGCTAAAGTGAGCTAATCAATTGAATCAATCCATAAAAGCTATTATTGTCTTTCTTATCATTATTTGGGGAAGCTATTTTTTATCCTTTGTATTTCCGCTACAGCAATTTGGTCTGGTGCCTAGATCTGTATCAGGATTGGCTGGTATTATTTTCGCCCCTTTTTTACATGGATCCTTATCCCATTTAATAGGAAACTCTATCAGTTTTGCTATTTTTGCTCTGGTTTTGGCTTTATTAGAAGGAAACAAGATGTTTGCCAAGGTAGTCTGGATGGTATTAATTGGAGGTTCATTAACCTGGTTAATGGGACGAAGTGCCATTCATATTGGGGCCTCTGGGCTTATTTTTAGTCTTTTTGCTTATCTTTTATTGGCAGGCTGGTTTTCTAAAAAGATAAAATACATTGTGGTTTCAATCACTTTAATATTTTTTTATAGCGGTATGATCTTTGGGATTTTCCCTTCTACTCCTGGGGTTTCTTGGGAAGGCCATTTGTTTGGTTTTATTGCAGGAATTATTGTTGCCTGGATGTATCACAAAAACAGGGCAATTAAAAAATGAAGGGATCACTGGATTAGTAGGATGGGCAAAGGAGTTTTTTCCCGTGCCCATCACATTAACTGATGGGCACGCTATCGCTTTGCCCATCCTTGTATATTAATAGATTCTAACTACTTATCTTTTCTATAACGATCTAAAATTGAAGAAGCTGATGTTTGGCTACCAATAACACCGGCAGCAGCCAATTTATCTTTTAAATCTCCCCCATCTTCTTCTTTGGCCAATTCACGCGCCGCTTTCATTTTATCTTTACGTTTTTGCTGTTTGGCTTTTATTCGTTCCATTGAAGCTGAAGCAGAGCGTAATGATGAATTAGTCCCTGAAAATTGGGCGGCAGTTGCTTCGCTGGCTTTTTGAGCAGCTTCAGTTGATTTAACGATGGCCACTTCGCGTTTTAACGCTTCCATTTGTTTAGCAGAATCTTTAATAATCTTTTTTAATTCTTTCACTTGCTCATTATATGAGTCAAGAACTGCCTGGTTACTGTCTAAATCTGTTTCCAATTCAGCTAACTTTTCAGCCGTTTCCATGGCCAGTTCTTCATTATTAGCCTCTAATAACTTGCCAATGGCTTCGCTATACTCTTCAACACTGGCTTTTAAATCATTTACTTTCCGAGCAATTCTTTGTTGCTCGGCCATCACATCGGTTAATGACTCTTTGGCTTTACGCTGACTTTGATCTGCATCTCTAATTTCTTGTTCCATAATGCGTATACCTTGCGAATCTACAAAGGCATCATTTGCTTCATTGCCGTAGCCTTTTAGAGTGTTGAATACGTTGTTTAAAAATCCCATAATAATCTCCTGTTAGGCTTTAATTAAAAATTGTTGGCAAACTTCCAATGCATCCATTATATTTTCAGATAACACGAGGACTTCTTCTTGAATTTGTGAAGGTTCAGAATTAACTGACATAGCACCAAAAATTGAGTACATATTCCCCGTTAATGCAAAAGATGATAAAGGCATAGCAATATTAAGCGCTAACATCATTTCATTTAAGCTAGCTAGTTGCCCATCAATCACTTGAGCGTTATCAAATAAAGCGACATTAAATAATAACTGCGTGTCACTCGCGGTAACAAGAATGGCAAATTCTTCTATGTCTTCCCGAATGATCGTTAACATAGAAATATCATCGGTATCGGTCGCCGTCACATTAAAAAGGTTGCCCTCTTCTGCATTGTAAGCTGCTATAGCTGCTTGCACTTTTTCTAAACTTTTGTTCATGGATATTTCCTAAAGGTTATAAAAACAACATGGCAATTAACAGAGCAACAGTCATGTATAAAAACTGATTGTATTCAGACAAGAGAGTTCAATTCCATCTGCAAACTCAAGCCTTAAAACAGGATATATAGCCAATATTATTTTATACAAGGCTTATTTTCCACGTTGCAACACCGTCACTTTTTCAGTACCCCCAAAATAGTGTTTTAGCACATCAATAGCCAGCTCAGGTTTAGCGTCTCCACACATAAAAACATCAAAAGCAGCAAAATCCTGTTCAGGCCAGGTATGGACAGAGATATGAGACTCTGCCAGACAAGCAATCCCAGTGAGTCCTGACGGCTGAAAAGGGTGATAATTTTCAAATAATAAAGTAGACCCTGTTTTTTCAATCACCTCATGCAATGCTTTTTTCATCAGCTCTATATCATTAAGGTTTTTTGCCTGATGCAAATCAATAATTAAGTGTGTTCCTCTAATATTATTCAATGCATCATCCAATAGCGTGTTATCACCTAATTTCATAAGTTTTTAGGGTGTGTTCAGCACTATAACTTAAATAGCTTAGTGTTGTTATAAATGAGCTAAAATGGTTAAATCATTACCTGTCAGGTTGCCCCCATATAAAAACAACTTGGAAGTGAGGCTTTAGAGACTGTGAAAGTATTGGGTTTAGCTCCCCTCTTTGGAAAAGAGGGGCTGGGGGAGATTTTATTACAAAAATATTTCATTGTAATATCAATGAGTTATTGTTTTGTAAAATCCCCCTCAATCCCCCTTTTCCAAAGGGGGAGGCCAAAAGCAGAATACTTTCACAGTCTCTTTAGCCTCACTTCCTTACAAGAATCTTAACGATATTGAGCATCACCGTTTACTCCCCCCAAATTAACAAGGCAAAGCATTGACAACAAAACACCTAGACTGGGCTGTACTGACTATTCTTGCTATTGGAGCTGGCTGTGGTTTAGTTTATGAATATTTATTATCCCATTTTGCAGGCCGTATTTTAGGGGCGGTTGAAGTCGCTATTTACGGCATTATCTCTATCATGATGGTTTTTATGGGCGTTGGCTCATTTTTAGCCCGATATATCTCTAACCCCTTTGCTGGTTTTGCCTGGATTGAAGTTATTCTCGCTTTTGTTGGTTGCAGTAGCGTGTTATTTATTAGTGGCGGCTTTGCTTTGTCTGCTTTACTGCCACAAATACTGGCGGAGACCTTTTCCCTTCCCCCCGATTTAATTCCTCGCGGTGCTTTGATCGCTCAAATTGAATCAATGGCCCGATTATTACCTTATTTAATTGCCGCCTTTTTAGGCACATTGATTGGGATGGAAATCCCATTAATTGGTGAAATTCGCAGTCAAATTTATAATAATAGTTTAAAAAACAATGCTGGCTCTATCTATGGAATTGACTACTTAGGGGCTGGCGTTGGCGCTGTTTTCTGGGTTTTTTTAATGTTGTCATTAGATGTTTCTTTAGCCGCCGCATTAACCGCATCAGTTAATCTATTTATTGGTGCCGTTTTTTTCTATTTATTTAAAAATAAAATCCCTTCATCTACCAGCCTGCTACTTGCACATGTTGTGGTTGCCTTATGGATATTACAAGTCTTTACTTATGGAGCAAACTGGACCGCTGAAATGGAAGATATGCTGTATAAGGACAAAGTAGTTTATAGAGTCAATACTCAATATCAGCATTTAGTCATTACAGAACGCATTATGGACCCTGCGAAACCTAAAGTGCTGACTTTCTATATTAATGGTAGAACCCAGTTTGCCAGTAATGATGAACATATTTATCACTCCATGCTCACCTACCCTGCCTTAGCTGCGTCTGCCAGACAAGATAATATTTTAATTATTGGAGGTGGAGATGGTCTAGCGGTTCGTGATGTTTTACGCTGGCAACCTAAAAAAATCACCTTATTGGATTTAGATAAAGACTTAATCCATTTATTTAAAACTCCCATCATAGAAAACGGCATCACCGTTAACCAGCGCTTAATAGATATTAATCAAGCCGCTTTCAATGATCCGCGCGTTAAATCTATTTTTGGCGATGCTTTTCTGACTATTGACCCCTTAATTCGTCAACAACAATTATTTGATACTATCATTATTGACTTACCCGATCCTAACCATCCAGACTTAAACAAACTTTATAGCGCTCGGTTCTATCATAAAGTATTTAATGTATTAGCTGGCGATGGCGTGTTAGTTATACAATCAACCAGTCCATATCATGCAAAAGATACTTTTATCAGTATTGGTAAAACGGTTAAATATGCAGGATTTAACCAGGTACAACAATATCATCATAATGTCCCTTCCTTTGGCGAATGGGGCTTTACCATTGCCACCAAGAATGGCAAATCAGCGCAACAACGGCTACAAAATTTAAACACTTTGCCAGTTGATGATGGCTGGATAACAAAAGGGCTTATGCTTGCTGCTTTTGAATTTGGTAAAAACTTTTTTCAACAGGCAGATAAAATACAGGTTAACCGTTTAGGTTCAATGGTAGCCTATCAATATCATCAAGCAGACTGGCAAAAACAAATGGGGCTGTATACCAAAGAATAGAGGATAAAATGGGATTATTTGATCGTTTTAAAAACAAGGAAGTCGAGGCACGCACGTTGGATCATCCACGCGATTTATTAGTGGGTGATATGGTTGATTTTGCCCTAATGAGTCAGTCAGAATTAAGTAATAAAAGTTTTCAGGTGTCTAGCATTTGGACTCTGGATTTAGGCGGTGATAATAAAAAACGTATTTACTTTCAATTACGTGATGCTGACCTTAATATTAGATTGCGCGTTGTTAATAATGATACTTTAGAGCTTGGACTTGAAGTTTATCCAGAACAACTATTAAGTCTTTTTTCTCAAGCTGATATAGAAAACATCTTAGATTCAGATTCTGGTGTTAATCATCAATTAAAAATTAAAGGAAAGTTAAAGAATTTAGCAGCAGAATTTACTGGCTGGGTAACAAAAAAATATCATCAGGAAGGTTTTGAACTGGCTTATCGCTATAACGATGATTACCGTAATAAATCATTACCCGATACCTTAGAAGGAGACGAATCTGGCTGTGACTTTGCCTGGCTTATATCAGAAGATAGAGAGTACGCGATAGAATTTAGAGTGTTTGATGGTGGGCGTACAGAAGCTCACTTATGTGCTTACCTTCCCCTTAGAAAAATTGAATCCCTATGGCCTGCCAAACAGGACTAAGTTATGAATGTGTTTTATCGTTTTATTCATTGGCGGCGCAATAATAGACTATCATTTGAAGAAGATATATTAAAAAAGGCATTAATACATTCAGTTATATTACTGCTAGTCATTATTGCTTTACATACTTACTTAATGACTCTGCTTGAAGACTTTAACTGGCAAGATGGCTTATGGCTAACGCTCACCACCTTATCAACAACAGGGTACGGCGATATTAGTGCAAGCACACCATTAGGTAAAGTCGCGACTGTTATTTTATTGTATTTATGTGGTATCTTTATCTTAGCTAAAACAGCTGGTGATTATTTTGATTATCGCGCGAATACTCGCATTAAAAAAATGCATGGTTTTTGGAAGTGGAACATGTCAGATCATATTTTAATCATCAATACACCTTCTCAAAAAGGTGAACAGTTTTTTATCCGTTTAATTAAGCATCTTCACTTAAGCGGATTACAATCACACATGGTACAAATTTTAACCACTAAATTCCCTAATGGCTTACCTGATCAGTTAGCTAGTACAGCTGGGGTGGCGCACTATACAGGCAGTGGTACAGTCACTGAAGATTTATTAGCGGTTAATGTCAGTAAAGTAAAATATATTATCATTTTAGCCAAACAAGAAGATGATCGAGATTCTGATAGTCGCACCTTTGATATTTTGCACCGCTTACAGACTTTAAAGCTAAAAGCTGATGTTTTAATCTTAGCGGAATGTGTTGATGATGATAATCGCTCACGCTTTAAACAGGCTGGAGCGAATATTATTATTCGTCCCATACGCGCTTACCCTGAAATGCTAATTCGTGGTTTAGTGGCCCCAGGAGCTGAACAAATTATTGAAAATTTGTTCTCTTCTCAAGGTGACTTATATATCCGTTTTCAGGTAGATATTAATAATATGAGCTGGAAAGATATTGTCTGTCGCTTAATACAACAAGACTTTGGGACCGCAGTCGCTTATATTGATCCAGATACAGGTTTATGTATTACTAATCCACATGCACCAACAAAAATAACAACGAATAGTTTATTTGTAATGACAAATGATGATAAGCCAGCAACAGATCAGGATATCCAACAAGCTTTGTCAAAAACTATTTAAAAAAAATCCATTAAATCATGCCATTGGTTTAATGCTTTTAAAGTGAGGAAACGATGGCTTACCATTATTTTAGCAAGCTAAATTTACAATCATTATTAATAGCCTGTTTATTACTATTACTAACAGCCTGTGGTAATGATTATGCAAAACAAATTGAAAAAAATCATTCAACCGTTCAACTTAATCTCGATGAGTTAGAGCGTAAACTCTATTATAAACAACTCACTAATGCCAAAATTGTTGCCATTTATGCAGAAAAACTCAAAGCTTTAAAACCTGACTTTAAATCTGTCGCCGATGCGATGGCAAAAGATGCCACCGAAAAGGGAGTCTTATATCTGGATTTAAAACGTCGCTTAAATAAAGTTAATAGAAAACCTGAAAATAAGCAGCAATTTCAAAGAGCCAGCCAATCACTGATGTCAATAGACATGGGCGCCAACCCCATTGTTTTTAATGATGCATTACTCGACTTAATCAACACCATGGCCGAGTTATCTGATGGTCAGTTAGACACCGTGAGTATTCCTAAAGACAGTCAAGCTGCTCATGCCCGTGGAGAAATGATTACCCCAGGTAGTCATTTAGTAGGCAACCCAAATTATGGTGAATATCGACAAGAATCAGGACGTTCCCTCTGGCACTGGTATGGACAATATGCTTTTTTTAACAGTTTATTTGGCGGCGGCTATTATAACCGCTCCCCTATCGGCTATAACAGTTGGAATACTCGTTCACATTATTCATACTATCAAGATTATGGTAGAAATACCTATGGCAGCAGCTCTGACCGGGTACAAACTGCGCGATATAATAGCAATATGCGCAAAAGCGGCATTAACCCCGTCACCAAGCCAAAAAAACAATATGGCTCAGTAAAAGGTCGACAACGAGTCAGTACTTATAGCCGCCAAAGATCCAATCAAACAAATTATTTTAAAAGCAAACAAGATGCTGGGGGGCGACACGCTGGAAAGGTTGATGGTAAACGTAGCTCTAGCTTTTTTGGCAGCAAACCCTCATCAACAGCCTCTTCATCAAAACGTAGTTCTAGTTTTTTTGGCAGTAGTTCTCGTAGCAGCAGTAGCCGTTCTCGTTTTGGCGGCAAGTAATATAACAATATAAGGTTTAAACAATGGAAAATTTAACTCAAATGATTATGCTGAGTGATGCAGCTTTAACTTATTATGCGATTGATTTTGTTATTTTACTGGGATTTATGGCGGCTTTACGCCTATTATCTTCAGCTATTGCAGGCATATCTTTACAAGAATTATTAGCCCAACATGATAATTTTTCAGCCGGGATTGCTTTGGCAGGTGCAATTATAGCCGTGGCCGTATTAATGATGGGGGTTGTTGCGGGAGATGCAGGGGCCACGTATATCGAAGAAATAACCTTAATGATCAGTTATGGCGTTGCAGCGATGATTTTTATGGGCTTAACACGAAAAATTTTTGATAAAATTAGTTTACGTCAAATATCCATTCATGACGAGATCATGCAAGGAAATGTTGCCGCTGGTGTAGTTGACGCTTTTAACTTAATTTCTACAGCAATTATTATTCGCGCAGCAATGACCTGGGTTGATGGTTCTACATTCTTAGGCTTAGCCGTTGTTGTGGGTATTTTTTTACTTTCACAAATTATTTTATTATTAGCCACACTTTATCGCTCTGCTGTGTTTAATCGCCGCCATAAAAATACCGATAAAACCTTACAAGGTGAAATTAAGAACAATAATATTGCTTTAGCCATTCGTTTCTCAGGCCACCGCTTAGGTGTTGCCTTAGCCATAACAGCCACATCTGGCATTGTAGTTTATGACTCTAGCCTATTAATATACTCGGTTCTAGCCTGGGTTATTATGGCCATTGTGATTTTCATTTCACAAACGCTACTGTCAATTATATTACGTCATATTTTATTACCCAAAGTAAATATTGCCGAAGAAGTGGGTGAACAAGCTAATGTAGCCATAGGCTCTATTGAAGCAGCTATTTATATTGGCATTGGCTTTACCTTTGTGGGCTTATTTGCTTAGACTGTAAAACCTTTTGTAGAGCGGACTTCAGTCCGCTAAGATTAACTAAAAAGAGGACAACAATGAAAGGAGCAGGCGGAACATCAGGTGGCATTGGTCATTTTTTTCTAGGGATAATAATGATGTGCACAGGGTTTTATTTATTACTTAATTCTATCGTTATTACCTCAAACTTCGGAGCAGGGTCTAGGCTTTATCACTTGTCAGCTTATGGGATGAATTATGGGGTAACTGGTGGCACTATTATGTTTCCTTTTATATTTGGTATTGGCTTTATTTTCTTTAATAGCAAAAACATAATAGGCTGGATTTTAACCTTTGGTTCAATTGCAGCACTTATTTTTGGTGTTATTGCCTCTATCCGTTTTAGCTTTGTCTCCATGAGTGCCTTTGATTTAATTGTTATTCTGGTATTGGCCATGGGTGGCACGGGGTTGTTTCTTCGTTCATTAAAAGACAGTGGGGAATATTAATCTTTTTTACTTCAACGTTTAAATTAAAGAATAAAGGCCGTATTTTGGGGCGAAGGCTTTAGCCTTCATGCTGTAAAAATATAAAAAAGCAGGCTAAAGACCTGCGCCCCACTGCCATTAAGTTAAGAAATGTAGGTTGGATTAGTGATAGCGTAACCCGACAAGTCTTTGAAAAGTGGTGGATAACGCTATCGCTAATCCACCCTACAAAAGCAACGGTTTCATGGGATCATAAAATTGCTGAAACTTTTTAGCTTTTTTTTAATAATGGTAACGACAAGAAATAACTGTTAGGTGATTATCAGTTATGGCATAGATTAAGTCTATGAATATCATCAATTCGACGCGACCAAAAACCTGAGAGGTTTTCTTTTAAAGGTTCTCGTTTACCAATTCCCTCAAAAGGATAACGCATTGAAGCACCTATTAATTTATTAATGCGCTTAAGCGTTCTTTTAGCTTCTGTAAATGAAATAATTTGCATTTATACCTCACATAATTAATTTACAGAATATTATAAAAACGCAACCCAACATGTATAATTTACTGATCATGTTATTAAA
>Ga0209395_1008929_pt1 | contig 10092 bp, 8 predicted proteins | sample GOMGulsemesocosm_3_FD_184635 | JGI IMG/M metagenome (GOLD analysis project Ga0209395, IMG submission 184635) | Methane-oxidizing microbial communities from mesocosms in the Gulf of Mexico - GOM9D Gulf of Mexico (SPAdes) (version 2) | ecosystem: Environmental > Aquatic > Marine > Cold seeps... | reverse complement strand
AATGTATATATAGTATGATATTATAGATGATTACCAAAACAAAAAATATTGTTCCAGCAGGATCCCATTCTCTTACAGTATCTTCACTTTCCAACTCAAGAATATAATTTCTAAGAACTTCTATGTCAGCATCGTACATTAGTTTTATAGTAAAAGAAAAAAAGATTAAAAATGGCGCTAGTAATAGAAGCGTTTTCTTTGTATAAACAGTTTCGTTTTTTAAAACTTTGACATATAAATAAATAAACAATCCATCCAAAAAATAAGTTGACTGGTTAATATATACTAAGTAAGGAAACTTAATTAAAAATTCAATATTTGTAGCTATAAGGTCAACAACAGACCTTATCATTAACAGTACTAAATAATAAAAAAGGACTTTTTCTGAAGTGAATTTTAAGCTATTCTTCTGATTATATAATATCAATATTATAAACAAGCTAATTATAAGTTGTGATGATAAAATATGCTCCATGTATATAAAAATAAAACTGTATTTCAGTTTAATGTTCAGGTAAAAATAGTAACTATTTTTTAAAATAAAGACTTTAACTGTCTAACATTTGAAATTTAAAGAGATTCATTTTAATAAGTAGAATCAAATTTTAAGTTGAACATAATGGCATGTGAAAAAGATACGTCAAATTCTAATTTGAACGGATTTAGATAGTAATGTTCCGTAAAATTGCAGCATACGTTAAAAATATAATTTATGAGAAAAGCACTTTTTTTATTAGCGAACTTTTTGTTTGTGTGTGTTAATGCACAAGTAGGGATTGGAACAACAAATCCAGATGCTAGTGCCGTTTTAGATGTGGAAGCAACTAACAAAGGAGTTTTAGTTCCTCGTGTTTCAATTACAGATTTAAGCACAGCGGCTCCTGTAATAGCCCCTGCAGAAAGTTTATTGGTTTACAATACCACTGTAGCTACAGGTGTAGGGTTCCATTATTGGGATGGGATAAAATGGACACCTCTTGCTGGATCAGCTGCAGCAGATAATGATTGGACAGTTATAGGAAATGATATGTATAATGCCAATTCTGGAAATGTTGGTGTTGGAACGAATACACCAACTGCTAAATTACATATTGAAAATACAGGTGTTGCTAGTACGTTATTAAATCAAGATTTTGAAGGTGGTTTAACACCTTTTACTACAGGGGGAGCTGCTAGTTGGGCTATACAAACTTCTAATGTAAATGGAGGGATAAAAGCTGCGGAATCTGGAAGTATAGGGAATAGTCAATCTACTTATATGGATTATGATGTTATTGTTCCTACTGGAGGAGCTACATTGAGCTTTTACTATAAAGTAAGTAGTGAAACAAATTATGATAAGTTACGTTTTTATATAGATGGTATTGAACAAAATAATTGGTCTGGAACTGTCCCCTTTACGCAGGTAACATACCCTTTGGTTGCTGGAACATATACTTTAAGATGGAGTTATACTAAGGATTCTAGTATGAGTAGTGGAGCTGATGCGGTTTATGTTGATGATATTTTGATTACCACTGCTGTAATTGGGACTGATTTATTACGAATAGTAGATGGAAATGAAGCAGCTGGTAAGGTTTTAGTTTCTGATATTAATGGTAATGCCACTTGGCAACAATTAACAAATACTAACATTAGTAGTTTGCCTCAAATAGCTTCGTTTCAAGGAATTAAAATACCAATGTGTGACAGTGTTAATGTAGGTAGTACAGGTAGTTTTAGTATAACAATAAACGGTGTTTCAACTACAGTTAATTGGGAAGTATTAGTGCAAAATACTGCGGTTGGAACAACTAAAGTTGATGTTGATGGAGATGAGGTGTTGTTGGCTCCATATAACCCTGAGCGATTGCAAGTTCGATACGATTTTTCACCAGCTTTACCCTTTATTCCAAAGAGTTTAATTTTTACAGCTAATAATAACAGTTCTTACCCAGATACCTTTAGTTTAAACTATGCCAGTAAATCGGCAAGTTCAATAAAGGTGAATATTACACGAACTGATATTTTTGGAGATGATGGAGGTGTTTCATATAAATGTTGGCAAGGGCAATATTATTTTGATGTATTTATAACAGATTAAGCTTAATAGTGTTAACCCTTAATTATATTTGATGGCTAATGGATTTTTATATTTTATAAATCGGGAGTAAATTAATTCGGGTATTAATTTTAGATATTAGTCATCTTAAAAAGAGAGCATTAATGCTCTCTTTTTTTAGTTAACCTGATAGTATTATATAAACTTATATTTTTTTTCGGATAGTCGATTTGTATCAATTCAATAATTTGATAGCAAAACTTGGTTATTATATCAATCCATTAATCAATTCTTTTTTTACTTCATGAGTGCCATCAAAAGTGACGTGTTCGATACGTTTTCCAAATAAAGAATCGGAATATGTTTTTTCTTCTTCTAAAACTTCTGGGGTCACATATTCATCCTTGTCGCCAACTATAAGTTTAATAGTAGGGATGTGTTTAAAATTTTCAGTGGTGAATTCTCTAGGGACTTTCCCCGCATATAACACCAGTGTGTTACATTTGATATTGCACTGTGCTATCCATCTTGTAGCTACTGATACTCCTTGCGAAAAGCCTAAAATTATAAAGTTGAGGGCACTCGGTATTTGTTCCGCTTGATAAACACTATCAAGGTAGTTTAAAACATTAGGGATTTCTTTTTGTGTTTTTTCTTTTGTTAACCAAGTCGAACCAACATGTTTGTATTGATTCTTTAAATAATGTTTTGATTGTGCTTGAGGTGCGATAATATAATTTTCTTCAGGGTTTAATTCATTAAAATATTGAATAAAATACCTGCTTAAAAATCCTAAACCATGACAAACAAACCAAACATTTTTCGTTTTTGAAGTCAATTTATTTAGAGTAGAATACGAATTAGTTATCGTATATGAAACTTCTTTTTCTGAGTGCATGGTTTATATAAAATTTTTAAAAATTGTTTCTTTAATTTTTGGCCATTCATCTTTTAAAATGCCATAACAACAAGTACTTCTTCTAAATCCATCCTTCATCAGTGTATCTTTACGTAAAATACCCTCTAAAGTTCCACCGATTTTCTCAACTGCTTTTCTTGAGCGAATATTTCGTTCATCAATTCTAAACTCTACTTTTTCAAAATTAAGTATTTCGAAGGCATATTGTAACATCAAAAACTTTATATGCGTATTTAGTCCTGTGCCTTGAAAGGATTTTCCAATCCATGTCCAACCAATATGTATCGTTTTGTTTTTAGTATTAATAAACCCAAATCGTGTACTTCCAGCATATTGTTGGTTTATTTTATCAAAAATTATAAAAGGTAATTCACCTCCTTTTTCTCTATTGATTAAGGCTTGTTTAATATAGTTTTTAAGTGTGCCTGTTGTGGAGATATCAGAGGGAGAATAATAAACTAAATCTTTTTCAAATGCTATGTTTTCAAGTAAAAAAGCATCACTTTCTTGTAAAGGAATTAATTTAACAGTGTTGTTTTCTAGAATTGATTGGTTATTACTCATTGAAATAAAAGTTGAATTAGTATTTTTACATCATAAAAATAGAACAATGCAATTTGATAAAGAAGCAATTTTAGAAATATGTAATAAATTTTCTAAAAACACCTTAATGGAAACCTTACAAATACAATATGTTGATGCTGGAGAGGATTTTCTTACTGCAAAAATGCCCGTAAACCCCGAAAGTTCATCAGCCTATGGGATATTGCATGGAGGGGCTTCTGTAGCGCTTGCAGAAAGTGTAGGTAGCGCAGCTTCTCATATTTTTATCGATTCAGAAAAGTTTATTGTTAAAGGTTTAGAAATTTCAGCGAATCATTTAAAAAGTAAACGTGATGGTGAAGTTTTTGCAACAGCTAAAATTATTCATAAAGGACGTACAACTCATTTATGGGAAATTAGAATTGTAGATGAAAATGGAGCATTAGTTTCCTTATGTAAGTTGACAAACATTGTATTAGCAAAATAAATGCTCATGGATAGTTTCTTTAATACAATTAAGCAACAACTTTCTGATGAATTGCCTTTTGTGGTATATCGCAAACCAAATGAAGTGCTAGTAAATGGAGTGTTACAACAAGATGATGAATTGCATACCGTGTCTGATTACTCAGAAAGTGGTTTTGTTTTTGCACCATTTGATGATGAAGAACAGGGTGTTTTAATTCCTTTTGAAAAATGTATTGAAACTATTTTTAATGAAGAAATAAATGTTCAGAAGCAAATAACGTACATTGAAAATCTTGATGAAAAAGCAACTCATGTTGATTTAGTTCAAAAAGGGATTAATGCTATTTCGAATACAAAGTTAAGTAAAGTAGTTCTGTCGCGAGAAGAAAAATGTTCTATTAATGGTAATGATCCAGTACTATTATTTAAAAATGCACTGGCAATGTATAAAAAAGCCTTTGTGTATTTATGGTATCACCCTAAAGTTGGATGTTGGTTGGGTGCGACACCTGAGGTGTTATTACAAACAAGAAATAACCAGTTTAAAACTATGGCTTTGGCTGGCACACAATTGTATACTGACAATATTATTTGGAAGGAAAAAGAACAAGAAGAACAAGAAATAGTAACGAATTATATTACTAAAAACTTAGCAGCAAAAGAATTTAAGTTTACAAAAGGAACTCCTTACACAATAAAGGCTGGTGATTTAGCACACATTAGAACAGATATTACGGGAACAATAAATGTAACTTCACGAGATACGGATTTACAAACCTTAATAAAAACGTTGCACCCCACACCAGCAGTGTGTGGATATCCAAAAGAAAAAGCTAAAGAATTTATTCTAAAAAATGAAGTGTATGACAGGTTGTTTTATACAGGGTTTTTAGGAGAGCTAAATATGAAGACCAAACGAAAAAGTAACCGAAGAAATACTGAGAATCACGCGTATCGTTTTACATCAAAATCATCTAGTTTATTTGTAAATTTGCGTTGTATGCAATTAAACAAAGCGCTGGCAACCATATATGTAGGAGGTGGGATTACTGCTAACTCAAATGCTGAAAATGAGTATGTAGAAACCTTTAACAAAACGAATACCATGAAAAAGCTAATAAATTCATAGAATTATTTGTGAAACACTCTAAAATCGCCGTATTTTTGTAACCTACAATTTTAGAAATATATGTCAGGGACAACTTCAGAGTTAGAAGAAAGTAAAGCAGGAAAAGAACTATATAGTTATCAGAAAGGAGCAATCAACAAAATTTTTAAAAGTTTTGAGGAGTCTCCAGAAGATTACCATTTGTTATATCAACTACCAACAGGTGGGGGTAAAACTGTTATCTTCTCAGAAATTGTGCGTCAATTCTTAAAGCATCACAAGAAGAAAGTATTGGTTATGACACACCGTATTGAATTGTGTAGACAAACTTCTAAAATGCTTAGTGGATTTGCAGTGACGAATAAAGTTATTGATAGTAAGGCGGATCTTTCTGATCAAAAAGAGTACTCATGTTTTGTTGCAATGGTGGAAACACTAAATAATAGGCTGAATGATGAAAAATTAGATATTTCGGATATTGGTTTAGTAATTATTGATGAGGCGCATTACAATTCATTTACTAAATTATTCAAGTTTTTTGATAAGTCATTTATATTAGGGGTTACGGCAACACCGTTGAGTTCTAATATAAAATTACCAATGAGTGACAATTATCAAGAGTTGATTGTTGGGGAAACTATCGAATCATTAATAGAAAATGAGTTTTTATCACGTGCAGAAACTTTTAGTTATAATGTAGGATTAACCTCATTGATTGTTGGTGCAAATGGTGATTATACGGTAAAGTCTTCTGAAGACTTGTATACTAACCAAGATATGCTGAGTAAGTTGTTATATGCTTATGAAACACATTCTAAAGGAAAGAAAACCTTAATATTTAATAATGGTATTAATACATCATTGCATGTATATGATACTTTTAGAGCCGCTGGATATCCTGTAGCGCATTTAGATAATACAAATTCTAAAAAAGAACGTGCAGCCATATTAAAATGGTTTAAGGAAACACCTAATGCCATATTAACCTCAGTAAGTATTTTAACGACTGGTTTTGATGAGCCAACAGTTGATACTATTATTTTAAATAGGGCAACAAAATCGTTGACGTTATACTATCAAATGATTGGTAGAGGGTCGCGTATCATTAAAGGGAAATCAAAATTCTCTATTATTGATTTAGGAAACAACTTACATCGCTTTGGACCTTGGGGAGCGGATTTGGATTGGCAAAAAATATTCAAGTCACCTAATTTTTTCTTAGATAGTTTATTAAATGACGAAGATTTAGAAAATAATTTCAAATATGAAATGCCTGAGGATGTTCGAAAAGAATTTCCTAATTCAAAAAAGGTAGCTTTTGATGTTAAAAAAACCTATACCATTTCTGTTAAAAAAGGGGAGTCGTCTAAAGTTGTTTTAGAACGCTCTATAGAGCAACATGCAAAAATATGTATTGAAAATAGTGAAGACGTTTATGATGCACTAGCTTTAATGAAATTATTAGGAGAAGATATTGATTACAGAATTGATCGTTATACCAAATGTATTAGTAGAAGTACGTACAATTTTGTGGATTGGTTAAAAGACGATTATCGTAAGAAACTACGTGCTTTCTTAAGAGATAACTTTGACAGAATGTTTGAAGAAATTCATGGGAGACCAGCAGAGTAAAAATTAAATAAAGTCAAAAAACCTTCAAAATATAGCTTAACTATATTTTGAAGGTTTTTTTTTGAATTTCGACTATTGATAACAAATCCTTTCTTCCCAAAGAGATGAGGAGGATTATTTAATTCCTAATATTTTATTGAATTGTCTTATTTCACATTTATAAAATTTTAAAAATTTATTTTTTAAAGTTATCATCGTTAATTTTCTACTGTTTTTCATTGCTGTGAATATTTTGTGTTATAACTATTGGTGTTCAAATGACTAGAAATGTTACACAAAACTAATTTATATTACCAATTTGAATAATCAAATAATTCGCTCATCAGCTTTATAAGCTCCACGTCGGTGTAGTATCCATTGTGCCTCATCTAAAGGATTTACCCCCTTGTATTCACGTGAAACTCCTTCGTCTTTAGGGCAAGTATTATATCCGTGAAATTGTAATCGTAATCTTACTTTTCCTCTAGTAATTGAATTTAGTTTAAGACTTAAATCTAATGAAGTAGCAACGGCAATGGTCCCTTTTAAACTAAAGGTATCATTAATAAATTGTGGTGTGTCAAAAGTTGCCCTTCTTGTACTTAGTTCAGAAGCTATTTTTCCAAGTAAACCTTCGTTTGCTTTTATTTCAAAACTTAATATAGGTTCTAGTAAATGTGTTCCACCAATTTTTAGTCCTTGCATAATTCCCATAGGAGTTGCTAAGTTAAAATCTCCAGGTCTGGAATGTACATTATGGTCTTCTCCTTTTATTAAAGTGATTTTTACATCAGTAACTTCCCAACCTAAAATTCCTTGCGCTAAAGCTTTTGGAATAGTACGTTCAATTTCATTCTGATATTTAATGTGTACATCGTTTTGTGAAACAATTGAACTATAACTAACTCCAGAATTTAAAGAAGCTGGTTCAATTAAAAAAGTCATAATAGCCCAACATGGTTTAGGCATCCAATACCTTACATATCCTTCTGCTTTTGTACTGATGGTTTCTTTATATACTATTTGAGGATCTGTAAAACTTGCTTTTACTGAAAAACGTTCTTCTAAAACATGTTCTAAGACTTCAATTTGCATTTGCCCCATTAATAATAACTGTAATTCCTTTTCGGTTTTAAACCATTTGAAATTAAGAGAAGGATCTTCTCTGTCTAATTGTTGAAGCGCTTCTACTAAGGCATTGTAATCTGTATTATTATCTGGAATTACTTGAACAGTAAGTACAGGGATATGAAGCTGAGGTAATTTAGGAATACCTTCAGGATCACCTAATATATCACCAGATTTAGTTCCCAAAACACCTGTAATTACACCAATGTCTCCAGATTTTATAATAACGTTATCAATGTATTTTGTATTGGCCAGTTGCTTGGTTTGATTTATTTTAGTTTCTAATTGTTGCGTATGATTGTAAATAGTAGATTTAGAAGATAATTCTCCAGAAAAAACCTTTACATGAGTCATCGTACCAAAAACTTTATGATGTTCTAACTTAAAAACATATGCTGAGAGTTCTTTTGTAGTAGTTGTTTTAGAGATAGGGCAGTAGGCTATTATTCCATCCAAAAGCTCGGTTATTCCAATATTATTTTTTGCGATTCCGGTATAAATAGGAGTAACCTTGTTGTCAATAGTTAGTTTGCGAATACTTTTTAAATATTCATTATCAGTTATGGTTTCAGAATTTAAAAAACGTTCTAACAAATGCTCTTCACAATCTAAAATATGCTCAATTGTTTTTTCTTTAATAATAGAATCAGTTGAGGTATTAAAAATAGGTATGATTGTAGCATTTGTTAATCCGTCATTTTCCGAAGTATAAATAACAACAGGTTTTGACTTTAAATCTTGTTCTAATTGTGCTATTGTAATTTCTGTGTTAGCACCTTGACGGTCAATTTTATTGATAAAAATGATGGTTGGAATTTCTAATTCTTGTAAAGAATCCCAAATATTTAAGGTGTGAGATTGTACACCTTCAACAGCTGAAACTACTAGTATAACAGCATCAACTACACATAGTGCACGCTCAACTTCACTAGAGAAATCAACGTGGCCAGGAGTATCAATTAAATTAATTTTGGTGTTTTTCCATTCAAAAGAAGTGGTAGCTGCTTTGATAGAAATCCCACGTTCTTTTTCAAGAGCTAAACTATCTGTACTAGCAGAACCTTTATCAACACTTCCAAGAGTTCTTATGGCTCCAGAATTGTAAAGAAAATGTTCTGTTAGCGTTGTTTTACCAGCATCAACATGTGCTAAAACCCCAATATTGATAGTTTTTAAGCTCATTTTTTATTTATCAAATTTCCAAGCAATAAATCTACTTTGCTTATTTCCTTGGGTCATTGTAATGGTTTTGTGAATAGTATTTAGTTTTTTTAATTGCTTGTTAATTTTGGATAGATTATCTTTTTTAGATACTAAACATGTAAACCATGTTACTTGATTTTTGAATTCTTCACTCTGCTTTATCATTCTTTTAATAAACAAAGCTTCACCACCGTTACACCATAATTCATTGGCTTGTCCTCCAAAATTTAATTTAGAATTAGTTTCTAGCCCTAAATTTTGTAATTTTCGTTTAGTTCCTTTGTTGGCTTCTTTTTCAGATGCATGAAAAGGAGGGTTACACATACTAAACTGGTATTTTTCTCCTTTTTTAATTACTCCTTTAAATATATTGGAATTATCAGTTTGGTGTCTAACTTCAATGTGTTCTTTTAAATCAGGAGTTGCATTAATGTTTCTAGTTGCAGATGCTATGGCAACCTCATTTATATCAGTACCAACCATTTTCCAATTATAAATTCTATTTCCTAGGATAGGGTATATACAATTTGCACCAACACCAATGTCCAATCCTTTTGCTTTCGTTTTGACGCTATTATCTTTTAAAAAGTCAGCTAGATGATGTATGTAGTCAGCTCTTCCAGGAATAGGAGGGCATAAATATCCTTTTGGGATACTCCAATCAGATAATCCATATTGGTTTATTAATATGGCTCTGTTTAGTTGTAATACGGCTTCATTGTTTGCAAAATCAATTGTTATTGCTTTTTTTTGCCCTATGTTTACAAAAGGAATTAATTCAGGGTTTGAAGCTGCTAATTCTTTAAAGTCATACGGTGCGTTGTGTATGTTTTTTGGATGCATTAGAATTGTTTTATGAATTAATAAATATCCCGTTGAGAACTACTTTGTCAATATTATTTGAACCAAAAGAATACGGTAATACGTTATAAGAGTTTATCGGTTTAGTGATAATTATATTTGCTTTTTTTCCTTTAGCGATGCTTCCATGTGTATTAGAAATTCCCATGGCATAAGCGCCATTTAAAGTAGCTGCATTAATAGCCTCCTCTGGAGTCATTTTCATTTTTA
>Ga0209395_1008926_pt1 | contig 10093 bp, 9 predicted proteins | sample GOMGulsemesocosm_3_FD_184635 | JGI IMG/M metagenome (GOLD analysis project Ga0209395, IMG submission 184635) | Methane-oxidizing microbial communities from mesocosms in the Gulf of Mexico - GOM9D Gulf of Mexico (SPAdes) (version 2) | ecosystem: Environmental > Aquatic > Marine > Cold seeps... | reverse complement strand
AACGTTAAGATGGTTGTTACCCTGATCAACCCAATCGCGATGGAAGACGGCCTACGTTTCGCTATCCGTGAAGGTGGTCGTACTGTTGGTGCTGGTGTTGTATCTAAAATTACTAAGTAATTTTTGATACTGCTAGGGTGTTCTTTTGAATACCTGATATAGAAAAAGCCCTCTTTGTGAGGGCTTTTTTGTGGCTGGTGTATAATTTTGATTGTAAATTTTGCTCTGTATTATTTAGCTCTAAAGCAAGATCAAAAGAGTTACAGTAATTTATTTTTATGCCTTAAGATCAACGAATTGCAGTGTTGGTTCAGCTGTGTAGAGCTCATTTATTTTGGCTAAACTAAAGCTTCTGCGTGCTGCTAGCGCCCCTGACCTATGCCTGTAGGAAAAATAAACGGAACTCAAGAGGCCTTGGTATTTATGCCAGAGCCTAATACCTTACATTTTGTACATAAAAATCTCATCCGGCTATTGCCGAGCTTTTATCACGCTAAATGCTCTCTGTGCAATTGACTTAATTAACGGCCGCTTAGATTCGCAATTATGGATCAAACTCGCTCTCTACTATATCCCGTCGTTCCGCTCGCCATTCTAGCAATTTGCTCCGGCGGTAATACAAGGGGGTGGCTACGTATTATGGCTCTACGAGTGGCGCATATTAGCCCCTTGGATTATTGAGAGTCTCTCTAAAAGCTCGATTTGAGAAGGGCGCTTCTCTATTGTCATCAAGCTAGTATTCACTGTTGTGTAACAAACTCAATCGCCTTTCCTTCCATTTCAGTCAATATTTTATCAATAGTGCCATCATTTTTTAGTTTTTCTATTATCTGATTAACTTGGGGCAGCTGTTTGGCAAAGGGAGATTTTTTTGAAATAGCTAAATAAAGAGGAGCACTAAAAAATGGCTTGGGAAGAGAGCGAAAACTATCAGTGTAATGGGTTCGCTCAAGTTCAATTCTAAAAGGCCCCAGAGGATAAATAAAATAATCAATTCGATTGCGTTTCAACATCTCAAATAATTGTTTTGCTGATGATACTCTTGTTACTGGATGTTGTTTTATGAAATCAGAACTTTGGCTGTTGCCAAAAGTGTAGCCTAGTATGGTTGCTCCTCTAAGACCCTCTAAATCTTTAAGGTTATTAAATTTTAAGGGATTTGATTTATTTACAACTACCACCTGATGTGAAGAATACAATGGCACAGAAAAGTCTGCATAATCTTTCCTTTTTTTATTGATATACAGAGGAACAATTAAGTCAACACTGCCATTTTCCACGCCCATTAAGGAGCGTGTAAAGGGAATTATACGATCGGTGATGAAAGTGACATCCTTATTCACTTCTGAAAATATCCGCTTTACAATTTCTACCGACCCGCCGACAAAATGCCCATCCTGAGTCCAGCTATGCGGAGGAGCGCTTGGCAGTGTTGATATTACCAAGGGTGTAGCTGCCTGGGCCGTGCTGAATATGCTGTAAGCTAATAAAGCTACTAATATTTGTTTCATATTTGAACTTCCTATATGCGATTGGGACCTGGGATCCGTAAATTAGATTTTTATAACAATTTCAATCCACTAAAAGGCGGTATTTTCGATTTCTTGAAAATATTGTCTTGTGCCAAAGTCTCAATTTAGTTAAACCTACAGGCTATTAATATTGTATGTTGTTGCCATTACACGTGCAGCCATCTGTCGCAGCTTCTTATTCCAAATCTACCATTTAGTATCCGATCGAATGTGAAATAATGCACTCGGCTTAATTCATCATTTTAATGGCCCAGCAAACAGGTTTTCACGCTGTTTAAAGGTGAATTTAACATCACAATTCACAAAGATAGGAGCTTAAAAGGTTATTTTATTTTTGTTGGTACCTCGGCTGTCCTTAGTTTAGTAGTGTTAATAGAAAAGTGTTAAAAATGTTCTGATATTTGACTGAGTCAATCTGTATATATTGGGTCAGTATTGTCTTAGAGTGTTCTGCTTGTTCCGCGGGTGGTTTAATGTGTGCGCTATTATTCAGTGATTGTTGAGTCGATTTATTGCAACCAGTTGAATGAATTTGATGGAAAGAAATTTATTAGTTGATTGCCGCACTAATTGAATACCTTTTCCATTAGAATACTTAAAGCTCGTTCATCTTTTGGATAGAGATATCCCGACGGTACAATATCGAGTTTGGCGTTTCAGGAATCCAAGCAGTATCACTGTTATCATCTGCAGGTTTAGGTTCTGAATATTGCTTAATAGCTGTAGGATTTGTTAAGTAAATACAGTATTGGTGATCAATTAGCCTGTCGATGAGCCAATACCATTGAAATATAAGCTCAACAACCATGCTTGTTAGCTGGGCTGTAAAAAATGTCAGAAAATCCAAACTAGCCTCTGACTGTTTAGGCTGTTTTTCCCCCGAAACAATTGCTTCTTCTTTATAGCTGATGTGGACACACTATTATTTTAAAAGTAATTTAATCCGCCATATTTCCATCAAAGTCCTTTTAAGGTAGGCGTATGGTATTAGGTTTTGCCATTATCGCTCGGTTTACTATGATAAATTAGTGCGGGCCATATTGATTGAACTTATTGTTATGGGGCAGGCTGTGCCCAATTTAAGAGACATACCTGCTTTTAAGTGGAGTGAATTAAATCCAAATATTGCTCGGGGCGGTACGATTATTTGTTTCCCCATCTCCTGTGTTTATTACGTCATTAGGAACAATTAACAGCATTTTTACTTCTGTTGCTGCGTAAGGTTTGTGTTCTACCCCTTTGGGGACGACGTACATTTCTCCTGGGTTGACTTGTACTGATCCGTCTCTGAAGTCTAATCTCAAACTCCCTTGCAATACAAAAAATGACTCATCGCTATCGGCGTGTTGATGCCATTGGAAGTCACCTTCAATTTTAACAATTTTAACTTGGTGATTGTTAATGCTAGCGATGACTTTTGGCTGCCATTGCTCAGTGAATAAACTGAGTTTTTGTTGGAAGTTGATGGCTTGGTATTTGACTAAATATTGTTGCTCAGACATAGTTGCTTTTCCGTTATATATTCAATTAAAAAAGATTGCTGCGATGAACCACCATTTAAAAGTAAAACACCAACAGCGTATTGAAGGTTTGTGCAAATCTGATTATATGCGCAGTACTGAGGCGATTACTGGGCTGCAATTCTTACAGGCCTGGTTTGCAGGGGATGCTTATGAAAACCATCGTCACGACACTTATGCGATTGGTATTACCGACTTAGGTGTGCAGTGTTATGATTATCGTGGCGCTACGCAATCTAGTACCCCGGGTAGTGTGATGGTGTTGCATCCGGATGAGTTGCACAATGGTCGCGCGGGATCGGTTGCTGGATTTGGCTATCGTATGTTGTATATCGAGCCCGTGTTGATCGCAGATGCTGTGCGCCATATTACCGGTCGCTACTGCCCGCTGCCTTTTGCTAAAGAAAGTGTTTGTGATAATCCTTATCTTGAGCAAGCAGTAATCTTAGCAGCTGATGGATCTCTTGCTAATGGTGAGAGTTTAGCGGTTGATCAAGTGATTCTCTTGCTAGCGGAAGGTTTGGTTAGTGCTGATCGTAGTTGTATTGATCCATCCAATAAAGTGTTATTTGATACTCAAGCGTTAGATAAGGTACGTGAGTATTTACAAACCCATGATGATCGTGTTGTGCACTCGAGCGAGCTTGAGCACATTACTGGCTTGAGTCGTTATGATTTATCGCGTCAGTTTAATAAACTATTAGGGATCAGCCCTTATCGTTATAGTGTTAATCGCCGTTTAAATAAAGCGCGTCAATTGATTGGTAAAAAGCCTCTCACTGAGCTTGCGTTACAGTGCGGCTTCTCTGATCAAGCGCATTTTAGTCGACTTTTCAAAGCAACATTTGGTATGACGGCGGGTAAATATGCAAAATTAAACGCTGGAACTGCTGTGCGTTGAATTATATTTTTTGACCGATTTGAAAAAGTGACTAGCGTTGTTTAACAGTATTGAATCGCAGGAAAATTAATGGCTGTTAAAAATGCTTCAAGCACGGATGCAAAGCGGCTGCGTTCGTAGTTGACGAATAGGCTATAAATTGAAACGTTGACTGCAGCAAGGCTAGTGCTGATTATCATTGTTATGCTTTCCTCGTATGCTGCTGATAAATCAAAAGCCTATTGCAGCTATTCCTAATTAGATAACGGCATCAATACCTAATTGAAGTTTTGCTAGTACTTGAGAGAATATTTTAACCCCTTGGTCAAAAAGCTGGCGAGTATCTGGTCCACCTATCGCTATTCGTAAGGCATTGCTGGGTGCGCCATCATTAGTATTTGTGAATATGTCGGCTGTTCGAACTTTAATATTTTCAGCCAGGAGCAAACCGCTTAACTGATGCATATTGATATTTAGGGGTAACTCCAACCAAATATTTAAGCCGCCGGTGTTGGCGGTTAAGTTGTGGCGAGTCAACATTGCTATAAATACTTGTTGCCGGTATTTAAGTTCCTGTTCTAGTTTTTGCTGGTTTTGCTGATAATCTTTACTCTCGATAAACCGACAGGCAAGCTCAAAATTCATCGTAGAGACCATCCAACATTGGCCGTGAATGAATTGGCTTAGCTTGGATTGTAGAGTCTGTGGCGCCAACATGTAACCAATGCGTAGCCCTCCTGCAAAGTATTTCGAAAGGCTGGATAAATAGATAATTCGCTCAGGGGCCTGTTGCTGGAAAGGGGGGCGCCAATATTGGCTGGGGCAGTAATTAACATCATCTTCAATAATATAAAATAGATACTCTTTACTTAAATCGACCAATTTCTGTAATACATTATTGCTGTATCGAGTATTTGTCGGGTTTTGCATATTCGGGGTGATATACAGGACTTTGACTTGATGCGTTTGGCATATTTTTTCTAGTTTATCTAGATCAATTCCCTCGCTGGTAAGGGGTACGCTTGCCGTATTTAAGCCTAACACTGATGCGGCTTTGAACAGCCCTGGATAGCATAGCTGCTCGTGTAAAACCAATTCACCGGGTTCTGCTAGCGCTTGCAGTGCTGTATAAATTCCCTGTTGTGCCCCTTGGGTGAAAATCAATTTATTTGGGTCGTTCTCAATCCCTTTAGCGTTTAACCACTGACTGAACACTTGTTTATGTCTATTTATTCCTGCTGCGCAATAAGCCATCATTTGGATAAGTGCGCGAGAGTCGTTTGCCAATTCATGCATGGCTTGTGACAAGATATTTTGTTGGCCTAGCATCGGTTGCATGCTAGCGGAAAAATCGATGCACTGAGTAGTCTCGCGGATTATTAGTCCGGTATTAACGTAAGTGCCTGCGCCGAGTTTAGCGATCACTATCCCTCTTTTTTCAGCGAGTGCATAAGCGCGGGTAACAGTGCCATGAGTGACTGCTAACTGGTCCGCAAGCAGGCGCTGGGCTGGCAGTTTCTGCTGATCCAAAAGCTCACCTGAGCTTATTGCCGCTTCAATATAATCCGCCAATACTTTGTATTTTGGTTGGGTGAGGCTGTCTTGGTGAAAGGACTCAATATCTATTTTCCAAATTGTACCCATAACAATAAAACCATTGCTCAATTATGTTGAATGTGACACTTTATGCATCAATACAAAATAACAATTGTACCCATACAATTGTTGAAATACAAGAGGGTAAATAATTGAACAGTGCACTGCTTGATCTCGCTCCAACTTTGGCATTATTTTGCATGGTAACCACGTTGACCCCTGGGCCTAATAACATATTACTGGCTCACTCAGGTGCTCATTTCGGGATTAGGAAAACCCTACCACATGTTTTAGGCATACGTGTTGGCATGACCGCTCTGCATTTAACAATTTTATTTGGTTTAGGAGAACTGTTTGTAATTTGGCCAAATTTACAAAACCTATTAAGTATCATTGCCTGTGCCTACATCGTTTATATTGCTTTTAAAATAGCCTCAAGCCCGCCACCGGGAGATCGACAGCAAGGCAGGCCTATGGGGTTTAGGCAAGCGGCAAGCTTTCAGTTAATCAATCCCAAGTCTTGGGCGATGTTATTGACGGCCAGCTCAGTTTTTACCCTCGAGAATGAGTTGTTCTGGCCATCCGCAATACTCGGCTTGCTATTGTTTAACTTAGCCACACTGCCCGGCACTTTCATGTGGATTACTATCGGCAAGCTGGTGTCGAACAAGTTAGTAGAGCCGAGATTTAATCAGCGCTTTAATTGGAGCATGAGTTTTTTGCTATTAATGACATTACCTATGCTGTTTATATAGCAAAAGAAAGATAAGGTGAAGCAGATGAAATACCAAGAACAATACTCGAAGGCGAGTTTGTTAATGATAGCCTTTGTCTTCCTTGTGCAAACCAGAAGTCATTGAGGCTGTTTCTGACGGTCAGCTGTGGGATTTATTTGTCACTTTAGTCCAAAAACCTGCCGATATAGATGCGTTGATAGAAAGTGCTGTTTCAGCACAGAAAATTGAGACGGCCTAGTGTTTGCAACAATAGATAAAAAATCAGGTAAGGTGGCTGGTTGTGCCCGGTTTATGAAAACGGACTTCGTCAACAAGCGGGCCGAAATTGGTTATACATTTATAGGCAAGTTATAGCAAAAAACCAGCATTAATACGCAGGCTAAATTGTTAATGCTTTATATCCCTTTAAGTCTATGTCCTTTAATCGAGTTTAGATAATCACCGACTACCTTAATAGTCGTTCACGTAATGCTATATTGCATCTTGCTGCAAAGGAAGGAAGTGTATTAGGAGATCATATGATTAGCCTGATGGCAGAGTTAGGGATTCAGTGATTTATAGCGTTATAAAAATGAGTGGGGTGGCGTAAAAATGAATATTCAAGACAAATTATCGAACAGGCCTTAACAAAAAGAAGCTGGGCATCAGATGTGTCATGGTAATAGAAAATTATGGTCCAGGTTTACCTTTTGCTGGATACCTTCAATATATTGGAGGTCAAACTCCATCTTTTTTATGTCAACACAGCGACCGTTTTCCAGCCAGCCGGCACTATGTAGGATGATGTCAGCGCCTGCCAACAAAGAGGCGCTCAGCATATTGTTGCCTTCAAATTCTGCTTGTGAATCGTGTGTCTTTGCGGAAGTGATTAAGCCGTCGCCACGACAGGGAATACCTAATCGCTTGATTAGTTGAATACCGGCTAACATCGCAACATGTGATTCCATAGTGCCAAAGGCTGGCAGCATTTTTCTCATAGAGAAGGGGGTCGCAAATAAACCTGCGGCAACTGCCACCCCGGGTTGATATAGCTGAGTAAGGGCTGCGCCAATTAAAACCTCGGCTAATCCTTGAGCTAAACTAGCAAAGAAGGTAACTGGGCTGGTTGCGCCCATCATCATGTATGATGTTACTAAGCAGCCCTGGCCGAGTTGCGATGCGAGTCTCAAGCATTGCAGCGGGTTAGATTGGAAAGTCAGTGGAGGAGTCGAGTTTATCATGTGCAATAGCTTGCACTCGCCGGGGTGAAATTCAGTAGCATTAGCCTCAATAGCAACTTCTTGCAAAGCTATTTCACTGAGGACAGTGCCCATTACGGGTTTAGTCGAGAGTTCTAAATGGGCCCGTAACATGGCTATATGGCGCACTTTTTCAGGAATGTCATGGGCAATGCACAGCAGATAGCCGCTACTGGCCATAATAGGTGAATCTTCGCAATGTTTTACCAGTGTTTGGTAGTCTGAAAATTGACTCTGTGTGTAACTATTGTCATGGCGTCGGATATTGGGTGCGCCAAACATAGGGGCAAAATATGTTTCATCGGTTCCTAATTGTACGGTACTTTCAAGGCCTTTCCAGCTAAAGCTTTTAGGTGCGCTAGCTTGAATAATAGCCATTAAACTAGCTCTGCCTATTCGAACGTTTTCACCCTCCACTATCGCGCCAGCAAATTCCAAAATGGCTAGGCTTTGTGGATCGCCTTTGAGCGTGACTCCTATGTCTTTAAGAATAAGATCAGTCATCGCCTCGATTTTTTGAAGTTGTACTTCATCTAGCAGTGCGTAGTGCGTGCCTTGTTTTACAGGCATATTACCCCTAAATTCAGTCAGTTTGTTGCTAAATGCTACTGTAATCTAGGGGTGAAAACATATCTTGCTGGGTCAAAATGATCACTCTGGGCGACACCATGACAGATACCTACCCCTTGGGTTAAACACCCGTTCTTTGCATAGCGGTAGAATATGCAGCACGTTGTTTCATGCGCTCTTTGTAGGTTAATAACCTCTCATCGATATCAAACTCAAAGCGTTCAGCCCAATTTAAAGTTTGGGTCAAGAGTACATCCGCCATGGTAAAATGATCACCTATTGCAAACTCTGCATCAGCTATTAAACCAAGCAGTGTCGATTGCGCTTTGGCAAACTCAAAAGCGAGTGTGGTGTTAATCAAAGTAGGTACTCTATACTTTTCCGGTAAAGCAAACTTATGTTTTCCTTTTGACCACAATGGCTGTTCTAGTTCTGTCACTATGAAATAGCACATTTGATCGTACTTGGCGCGAGCGAATGTGCCATCGCTAGGGATTAAGTTTCGCTGTGGCGCTTTATTTGCTAAATAGTTGATGATCGCAGCGCTTTCGGTTAATACTAAATCTCCATCCACCAATGTAGGTACTTTTCCTTGGTAATTTAATTGCTTGTATCCCTTACTTTGGTTACCGTTTTGCTGGTCACTGCCAAATTTTACGATGACATATTCCAGCTCAACCTCGGCTTCCTCAGCGGCCCATAATGCTCTGAACGAGCGTGAAACGCCCATGCCGTATAATTCCATTTGTTGCTCCTGTGTTTGTTGAGTGGCTATAGTTACTATAACAATTAATTGGATCACATATAGATACAGTGATCGTAAGTAAGCTTATAACTAAATTTAGTTAAAAGAACTGGGTGTTACCAGATAATCGATAGTTTTAATTATGTTTACTAAGTATAAACATGCTAAGAGAGTTAGTTACGAGAGCATAGTCCTACGAATGACTATTTGAATATGGGTTGGTGCTTTTGGTTGAATAGTTCAATAGTGTTAATCAAGTGTCCATAGTGAATTGTGCGCACTATTAAGACGTATTTAAATGATGTGTTTGATCTCCTGTATTGCTTTTATGTATATCAGTATTCATCTCAAAGAATGTCGGATAGTTTTGGAAAATTACAGGTTAGCTCAGGGGTGGTATTAATACGTATGACAAGACCAAGAAGTATGAGGGATAGAGTTGCTTGTGTTTAGCCATGGTGTGAATGTTTTTAATGCGGGGCGCGCTAGCATTGAGTATTGCAATAAATATCATGACTCAGTCAGGAGGGGGTTCCTTGAGGTAGGTAGTTGTGATGCGGTACTGCAGTGCTCGAGCATCTAGTTATTGATACTGTTAATTGTAAAGGGTGACTTTATAAAAAATTGATTAGCTATCAAAGATACTAATTATGCCTGTGGCAATTTCTATTGATCGGTAGTTAATTTATTTGTGAATAGCATTACTGGGGAGGGATTTCAGCATAAAACAGCTAATATGAAATTAAATCGAACTAACGGTTGACGCCCTCGCCGATCTGTATATAATTCGCCTCCTCGCTACGGGGTGACCCAAAAAACACAGCGAGAGAGAATGAGTTAAAACTGTTATAAGGCATTGCTTTATAATGAATTATTAATTTTCTGCTTAAGTTTTAATCAAGTTGTTTTGGCTTTTTTGTTTAGCTTCAGGCTAAAAAGAAACTTCAAAATAAACAAAAAAATGATTGACTTAACGAGGCGCAAATATATAATACGCACCTCACTTAAACGGAGCCGCAACATAAGCAGCTCAGCAAGCTTTGGCTTGACTCAAACGTTTAAGCACTTCTTCTCCTTATCGAGAGGATACGCTCTTTAAAAATTTGGTCAGATAATTCGTGTGGGCGCTTGTCGATATTAGCTACAAAAGCTTTTAAAGCATTGTAAGTGACTTAGTTCTTCGGAACGACGTTGACTTGCTAATATCAAGACAAGCAAACACGTGAAATCATGCAAAAATATTTATATTTTAAAGGATGAATAAGTTTACTTATT
>Ga0209395_1008922_pt1 | contig 10096 bp, 10 predicted proteins | sample GOMGulsemesocosm_3_FD_184635 | JGI IMG/M metagenome (GOLD analysis project Ga0209395, IMG submission 184635) | Methane-oxidizing microbial communities from mesocosms in the Gulf of Mexico - GOM9D Gulf of Mexico (SPAdes) (version 2) | ecosystem: Environmental > Aquatic > Marine > Cold seeps... | reverse complement strand
TGGTGAAATATTTCGTTGCAATTTACGCCGTTCCATCGCCTCACTTGTCTGTGGGGATAAAGTATTGTGGCGACTAGGCAAAGAGACTCAACACAGTATCACCGGTATAATTGAAGCCGTTCATGAGCGAGGTTCGGTATTAAGTCGTCCAGATGTTTATGATGGTGTAAAGCCTATTGCGGCCAATATCAGTCAAATTCTTATTGTCTCTTCAGTGTTACCTGTTTTTAATAGCGATATTATTGATCGTTATTTAGTCGCGGCAGAACAAACAGGCATTACGCCAGTTATAGTACTAAATAAAACAGATTTGTTAGAAAGTATAAGCGCTGACGAACAAGAGAAAATAGCCAAGCAATTGAAGATTTATCAAGATATTGGCTATCAAGTACTTTACGCCAGTAGTAAATCCCGCGATGGCATTAGCGAGCTAAAGGTTCAACTTGCACAGCATACCAGTATTTTTGTTGGTCAATCGGGCGTTGGAAAGTCAACCTTAGTTAATGCACTCATGCCTGATTTAGGGATATTAACAAAAGAGGTCTCTGACAACTCAGGCCTGGGACAGCACACCACAACGGTAGCACGCTTATACCACTTTAATGAAGGGGGTGATTTGATTGACTCACCTGGTATTCGTGAATTTGGTTTATGGCATTTAACGCCAGAACAAGTTTGCCATGGTTTTATAGAGTTTTCCAAGTTTCTTGGTTTGTGCAAGTTTAGAGATTGTAAACATCAAGCAGATCCAGGTTGCGCGCTAATAGCGGCAGGAAAGAGTGAAGAGATAACCCCTGCGCGCCTAGCAAGCTTTCAGCGAATATTAGCTAGCCTCAATGATAATAAATTAACATCACGTTTTAATGATTAAGGAAAAACGAGTGTCTTCAAAAAACAGTTTAAGCGATACAATTAAAATTACCTTTCAGTACATCATGCCTAAACATGCCATTTCACGTTTAGTAGGCAAATTAGCCGCTGCAAAAATGGGTTGGTTCACCACTAAGCTTATTGGCATGTTTATTAAGGCTTATGGCATTAACATGAACGAAGCAAAGCTTAAAAGCGCGAGTGACTTTGATACTTTTAATAATTTTTTCACCCGTGAATTAGAAGAAGGCGCGAGAACCATTAATGATAATGAGAATATCCTATGCTATCCGGTAGATGGAGCAATTAGCCAGCAAGGAGACATTGTTGACGGTCAACTTATTCAAGCAAAAGGTTTCAACTATAGCTTAACGTCTTTACTCGGTGGTGATGAACAAACTGCAGCACCTTTTCAAGGAGGAAAATTTTCTTGTATTTACCTAGCCCCAAAAGATTATCACCGTATTCACATGCCAATAGCTGCTACCTTACGTGAAATGATTTATGTACCTGGCGAGTTATTTTCAGTTAACCCACTTACCGCTCAAAATGTGCCAGATCTTTTTGCTCGAAACGAGCGTGTTGTTGCTATTTTTGATACTGAAAAGGGTGAGCTTGCTATGGTTTTGGTCGGTGCAACAATTGTTGCAAGTATTGAAACAGCTTGGGCAGGAACGATTACTCCGCCTGCAGGTAAAGACATCTTCAGATGGCAGTACCCTAAAGATGGCGCTGATGCTATTACCTTTGCAAAAGGTGATGAAATGGGTCGATTTAAGCTAGGCTCGACCGTTGTCAGTACCTTTGCACCTAACATGATTAGTGAATTTACCCCAGGAGCAGGCCCTGGAACAGTTACTCGTCTTGGCGAACCTTACGCGTCACTAGGTTAAAGCTGAACAATAACTATAATAGATAGAAAGACAGACAGGAACAAAACTGTTGCTCATTTAGTGTACTCGATATAAGCTTAGAGCAAATACGATTCAATTCGTATCTTGTCAAAAGCTTATATTAATTCACAGTATAAGCATAATAATCAAATAAGGTATACGTAAATGGCGCAAGATATTTCTGTAGTAAAACCCACTGAAGCAGAGTTAACTCTACTTAATGTGCTCTGGAAAATGGGTCCTGCAACGGTACGACAAATCCATGATGTTGTTAGCATTACGCAAAAAACTGGCTATACTACGGTTTTAAAAATACTGCAAATCATGCATGAAAAATCACTGGTTATCCGTGATGAAAGTAATCGAGCTCATGTTTATGCTGCAGCTAATAGTCAAACACAAACTCAATCGTCACTTATCAAAGACTTAATTACTAAAGCTTTTGGAGGCTCCACATCAAAGTTAGTGATGCGTGCTATCGGTGATTCCACCAGCGATCAAGAAATAAATGATATTCGCCAATTATTAAACTCCCTAGAAAAAGAGTAAATTAAACTTTAACTATGTTTGAACAATTATTTAATAGCCCTTTTTTATACAGCTTATCGTTAACCCTAGTGCATTTTTTATGGCAAGGTTTACTCGTGGCTCTTATTTTAAAGTCATTATTATTTATCGTTGATACAAACAAACCAAAATTACGTTACACCCTAGCAACCTTAGCAATGTTAGCAAATGCCACACTTGCTATGCTTACCTTCACCATGGTCTACCCTGAGGCAGGCTCTGGCATAAATAGTAATCTCAGCCCTATTCCTCTAACAAGTTTAGTTAATGAGTTAACACAACAAAACGCGTTATTGACTTATCAGGAGCTACTACCCTCAATTTTAGCGTATTCATTACCTTATTTATCATTACTTTGGTTAGCGACAATAGCCATATTAGCCAGTAAGCTGCTTATTGAGATCTATAATGTAAATAATTTACCTCTACATTCGAGTATTCAACCTTCTGCAGCTCTATCGGCACGTTTTGATGAATTAGCTAAACAAATAAAGTTACCTAAAACGCCTCAATTACTTATTTCGCTAAAAGCCGAAGTACCCATGGCAATAGGGTGGTTAAAACCTGTGGTATTGTTACCAGCCACTATGGTGACAGGTTTGAATACAGCTCAACTTGAAATGCTGATATTACATGAACTGGCGCATATTCGTCGTCATGATTATTTAGTTAATTTTTTACAAACACTCATCGAATTGCTCTTTTTCTTTCACCCAAGTGTGCATTGGATTGGTAAACAAATGCGTAATGAACGTGAATATTGTAGTGATGACATTGCTGTAGAGCATTGTGGTGATGCAATAGCATACGCTCATACGTTAACTGATACCGCTTCGTTATGTTCTAAAAATCACTTCCATACCATTCCTACCATGGCAATGGCTGCTTCAGGCGGTGACTTAAAAGCCAGGGTACTTAGATTAGTCGACCATCATTGTGCTCCGGCGAATAACACCAGCAAATGGCTTGCCGCAATGAGCTTACTTTTAGCGTTAGCACTACTGAGCATTAATCAATTATTAACTATGCCTTTTGCCCAACAACTGAATAATCAATTTCCATGGCAGAGCAATACAAGTATGAGCAAGAGTATTCTTAATGCTGATGTGACCTCAATAGGATTTGAGAATAACACTGATAAACTGGTCACAGCCCCTAAAAATGGCTCGATAGCTCAGCAATTACTCAGCCGTGAAGATACCTACCCTCATAACTCACTTATCAAGATAGAAAAAAAACAGAGTAAATCTACCTTATTCACAAAAAATGAAATAGCACTAGCGGCTGCTATTATTGAGCCTATAAAGTTCAGCCCCCTTCAAGCCAGTCTGAACTTAGCAGAAGATACGACTCTGCGCAGTCTAATAAGTAATAAAGGCAAAATGATAGGCGCTGATTTTAAGGAAGTACAAACGAGTCAGCTGGCTTCTACTCTAAGTAAACGTACTGAAACAGCTCATATAACACCCGAAAAGATCGACATAGTTCACGTTGACAAAAACTTACCGTCTACAGATAAGAGACAGAGCTTATCTTTTGAAAAGCCGAAAAGTCATGTAACGTTACCAGTCATTAGCACAGTACAATTTAATACCCAAACAGCCATACCGAACGTATCACCAAAAAACAATCAACAAGTAGCCCTAGCGTATAATAAAGGCTTAAGTATCAAAGAAGATCCTTATCGCCAACTTTCTTATAGCCAAGAGGTAAATAAGCTCGCTTCACAGAATGAATTGTATCAAGCCTCACACACATTCAAAACAGAGAGAGACCTGTCGTTAAAGGCAACAGAGATAGAGCAAACCACACCAAAAACAATGAATATACCTAGCTCATTTAGAGCTAAATTGCTTAATTCCACCAGTCCAATATATCCAAGCCTTGCAAAACGTCGTGGGATTGAGATGGAAGTCAAAGTAGACTTCACTATAGGCCGCAACGGAAAAGTTAAAGATATCAACTTTGCTCAGCAAAGTAAGCTTGTTTATTTTAAATCGGCCATTCGGTCAGCTATTCGAAAATGGCGATTTAGCCCAGCAATAAAAGATAACCGTAAAGTTGAAAGTAAGATGAGCAAAATATTCTCTTTTAGCCTGCAGTCTTAGTAGCCACTATTTTCTAAGAAAATAGTGCTCAGAATAGGGCTGATTTTATATTTCCTTAAATTTTTTAACGTTATCAACTTACAAAAATCATTTTTTGATTACTATTTAAGGGGCTCTTTTTGAGTAACTGCTCTCTATTTAATTCTGAAGTTAGCTCTGAAAATATCCTACACGATAAGTTAAATAACTTTTGGCAAAAAGGCTTATTTAATTCATTCTTGGGGATTGATGAAGTAAGCATACACTACGCACAATTTATGCAGGACGAGGCTGGCCTTCCTACAATAGTTATTGTACCTGGTCGTTGTGAAAGCTATTTGAAATACCAAGAACTCATTTTTGATTTATACCGCCAAAGCTATAATATTTTTATTATTGATCATCGAGGTCAAGGGGTCTCTGGTCGACTACTCCCAAATTTACACAAAGGTTATGTTAATAAGTTTCAAGACTACGTTGATGATTTACAGTACTTCATTGAAAAAATCGTTACTCCGCATATTTCAAATCAGCCATACTTATTAGCACATTCAATGGGGGGAGCCATTGCAACCCGTTTTATGCAGGACTACCCTGATGCAATCAAAGCTGCCGTTATATCATCGCCCATGCTAGGGTTTAATGCTGGCTTTTTACCACAGAATATAGCTAAGGTATTGGTCGCTACGAAGTTGTTCCTCAACAATATCACCCGTAATAATCCTTGGTATTTTTTAGGCCAAAAAAACTATTCAGCTACTCGCTTTGCAGATAATAAGCTTACTCATTCTCCAAGTCGCTATCAAGACTTTGTCGAATTGTACAAAAATAATAAAACAATACAATTGGGCGGAGTGACCAGTCACTGGTTAGCACAGAGTATAATTGCTCAAAAAGAGATTTTTGCTAAACTCCCTCAACTTAAAACGCCTATATTATTACTACAAGCTGGTGGTGATATTGTTGTTTGCCAGCAAGCACAAAATGATTTTTGCCAGCAGTTACATGTAATACACCCACAATCTTGTCCAAACGGACTCCCTAATAGAATTGATGACGCTTTCCATGAATTATTTTTTGAAATTGATGATTATAGAGATGATGCAATAGCCCAAAGTCTTACTTGGTTTCAACAGCATAATTAACCACTAGCACTGTAAAGTAATTAATAAATTTCATCAGATATGAATTGGATTATTTATTTTGATTTCTCACTCTGCACTACAGAACTGGGATCATGGTGAATAAATACTTCACACGGCGTAAGTGCACTACAAATTTTAGCTTCAATTTCATCACCTATGCTATGTGCTTCTAATAAAGACAAGTTATCACTTAATTCCAAATGAAATTGAATGAATTTCTGTACGCCCGATTGCCGAGTGCGTAACTCATGAATACCTTTAGCTTGTTTATGTGCCAAAACAATGGATTTTATTTTTGCTAATTCTTCATCACTCAACTCACTATCCATTAACTGTGAAACACTTTGCACCATAATTTGACCCGCGCCAAACACGAGGTAAAGTGCAACTAATATAGTGAAAACACCATCGGCATGTAACCATATGCCCTGACTCAAAATAATGGCTGCTAGAACCCCTAAATTTAATAATAAGTCTGATTGATAATGCAATGCATCACCACTGATGATAATGGAGCCTGTACGCTTTATAACGTATCGCTGAAAGGCAACTAAGATGAGGGTTAAGGCAATAGAGATGATAGTGACCCAAATAGCAACTTCACTTTGCACGATCACTTGTGGGTTAAGTACCCTAGAAACCCCACTGAAGATAAGTATAATGGCAGAGCCAAGTACAAATGAGGCTTGCACTAAGCCAGCTAAACTTTCAGCTTTACCATGACCAAAACTATGTTCCTTATCCGCTGGAGCCAAGGCAAAGCGTAAAATAACAATGCTCATGATGGAAGCGAATAGATCCAAAACTGAATCAGTAGTTGAAGCAAGCATAGCGCTAGAGTCTGTAACCAACCATGCATAAAGCTTAATTATCACTAAAATCAAAGCTGTAGCAGTTGAAAATATAGCCGCTAATCGCACCCAAAAGGCATATTCGTCTACTGAGTTTTTTGTAGTCATCGCTAAATCCTTGGAAAATAATGAACAGTAATTTATACCCGTCACCATTCAAGATGTTGGTTTCAGAGTGCTTGAGCAATTAAAATTCAAGGCGCTGTGATGAAATAATGGTTGTTCAGGAGAATGTGCTCCTGCATTCTCTAGTAAGCTATATCCATATAGCGTCATTATAAGTCACAGCAACGATGAAATGATGTTGTTCAAACACTTCTTTGATGGGTTTTAAATGACTTTATACCGCGTTAAGTAATCAAAACATAGAATAACTATGCTTAAATTATTCTCCTCGCCTAAAACCATTTTAATTCCCACTGAAATCCTGCACTTTGATTGATAAGGGGTATATAATAACAAAAATTTTATCACATGATGATTGTTATGCTAGATGTTGTTCTTTTTCAACCACAGATCCCACCAAATACCGGTAATATAATTCGCTTATGCGCAAATTCAGGCTTTCGTTTGCATTTGATAGAGCCGTTAGGTTTTGATTTAGACGATAAAAAGCTCCGTCGTGCCGGATTAGATTATCATGAATTTGCAGCCATACAACGCCATGCAAACTTCAATGCCTTCATTGATAAAGAACAGCCTAAAAGAGTATTAGCCATTACCACAAAAACCAATAATTTCTATGGTGATGTCACTTTTGAAGAAGGGGATTATTTATTATTCGGTTCAGAAACCGCAGGGTTGCCTGAAGAAGTTCGTGTACAGATCCCTGATGAAGACAAAATTAGAATTCCAATGCTAAAAGAAAGCCGCAGCATGAATTTGTCAAACGCTGCTGCAGTAATCGTTTACGATGCATGGCGTCAATTAGGTTTTCCTAACGCGGTATAAAAAGTTTGGAATAATTATTTAGGAAGGTAATGTTGGAAAAACTGTAAATCAAGAGCCTTAGCCTTCGATTTACAGTCATTCTTTAAGTAAATATCTTTATAATCTAAAGATATTATTCAAATTTCTTATCACGTGATAATAAATCAGCCGCAGCCAACTTTGCATCTTTTCCGCGATAAAGAACTTGATATACTTGTTCAACAATTGGCATTTCAACACCATGTCGCTGAGCAAGCATATAGACTTCTTTGGTGTTTCTATAACCTTCAACGACTTGACCGATATCAGTAATAGCTTGTTCAACTTCACTGCCTTTACCTAACGCCAAACCAAACCGACGATTACGCGATTGATTGTCCGTGCAAGTCAAAACCAAATCACCTAAACCAGCCATGCCCATAAAGGTCGCTGGCTCAGCATTTAACGCTAAACCTAGGCGGGTCATTTCAGCTAATCCTCGGGTAATTAATGCGGTACGCGCATTAGCACCAAAGCCAATGCCATCAGCTATGCCTGCGGCAATAGCGACTACATTTTTAACGGCGCCGCCGAGCTGTACGCCAATAAAGTCTTTATTAGAATAAACTCGAAAACGTTTTTCACAGTGTAATAAGTCCGATAATTCTGCAACAAACTCATCATCCTCAGAAGATAGCGAAATAGCCGTTGGTAAACCTGACGCCATTTCTTTAGCAAACGTAGGTCCGGATAAAACAGCTAAAGACACATTATTACCGAGCACTGTTCTGGCAACGTTTTGTAATAAATCACCCGTTTCAGGATCCAGGCCCTTAGTTGCCCAAGCAATTTTAGCATTAGCTGTTAACATCGGCTTAATTTTCTTAAGCATGTCAGCAAACGCATGGCTTGGTACTACCACTAAAATATTATCACTCGCTTGTACTGATTTTAATAAATCAGCTTCAATGATCAAATTTTTAGGGAAAGGACAGTCTGCAAGATACTTATTATTTTCTCTATCTTGCGCCATTACAGCAACATGATTTGTATCACGTCCCCACAACAGGGTTTTATGACCATTTCTGGCTAAACAAATTGCTAAAGCGGTGCCGTAAGAGCCGGCCCCCAGCACTGTTATTTTTGCAGCTAAAGACATATACAACCTATTTATAAGCTAGCGTTATTGTCGGTATTATAACTAGTGTGTTTCGCTACCTTCTGGAACATTTTCTTGTGCAGCTCGTTGCTGTACATAAGAAGCATATAAACCTTCAAAGTTAACAGGTGTTAAGTTGAATTGTGGGAAAGAACCACGGTTTACTAAGCTTGCTACTGTTTCACGCGCATATGGGAACAATGTCGTTGGACAAAAGGCACCAATAGTATGAGCTAATTGAGCTTCAGGTAAGTTACCAATAGTAAAAATACCGGCTTGTTGTACTTCAGCTAAAAAAGCAGTTTTATCTTCCACTGTAGCAGTAACTGTTACCGATAAAACAACTTCATAAGTATTATCAGCTAACTTAGTTGAGCGCGTATCAAGGTCTAATTTGATCTCTGGCTTCCAATCTAACTGAAATACAGCGGGAGAATTTGGCGTTTCAAAAGAAACATCTTTTGTGTAAATACGTTGAATAGCGAACTCTGGAGATTGTTGTGCTGCTGCTTCATTGTTTTCTACTTGATTTTCTTCAGCCATGAGAGGCTCCTTTATTATAGTTTTTCTAATTGAATTTAGTATTATACCAATCGAACTGATTTATTGATCATTTAGCGAGAATTAAAAGGTTTAGAGGCAAGGCATTGATTGAAGAGAATGGTTATTCCCTTGTCAAAATCAATAACACCGCATATAAACCTTTTAAACTCGCCCTTTGGGAGCTCAGTAGCAAACTGATAACATCACAAAATTAATGAAATATAGAAAAACTATGTTTAACTCATTTTGTTTGTTCTAAGCTCGCTATTGAAGCTCTAAATTGGTCAATTAATTAATCCGTTTGGTATTATTTAACGTCGAGAAGCGCATCTAATTGATTGCCTCTTTCTAAGGCGACTAACTCATCGCAACCGCCAACAAGAACATCATTAATAAATATTTGTGGCACTGTATAACCACCATTGCTACGTTCGATCATGACGCTGCGCATAGCCATATCGCCATCAATCTTGATTTCATTATAATCAGCCGACTTATTCTTTAATAAGGCCAGCGCATGAGTACAATAAGGGCAGTATGCTTTGGTATATATTTCAACTTTAGCCATTTATATCACTCTTTTTTACTTGTTTTAATGGATAACAAAAATTGTAACAGGTGCGCTATTTAGCGACAGGTAAGCCTGCGCCAGTCCAACTGTTCATGCCACCTTTAAGTACGCTAACACGAGTAAAACCACCTTTATGCAAGTCATTAGCAATTTGTACCGCGCTCATACCTGCAGCACATACTACAATGATGGGCTTGTCTTTATGTTTTTCAAGACTAGACAGACCATTTTTCTTTATTTTTTCACTAGACAAGCTGATTGAATCAAGGATATGTCCCGCTTTAAATTCATTTTCCTTACGGATATCAAGCGCAACACCTTCTTCTCTGTTCATTAAAAAAGTTAAGTCTTGCGTACTAATTTGTTTAATTGGCGACATTTTCATTTTGATTGTTGTTACGATAATCATCACCACTAGGGCAACCCAAACCGCGCTCAGCATGCCATTACTGCTTGCAAAAGTAATTAATTGTTCCATAAATAAAAGACCGTTTTATCAAA
>Ga0209395_1008921_pt1 | contig 10096 bp, 11 predicted proteins | sample GOMGulsemesocosm_3_FD_184635 | JGI IMG/M metagenome (GOLD analysis project Ga0209395, IMG submission 184635) | Methane-oxidizing microbial communities from mesocosms in the Gulf of Mexico - GOM9D Gulf of Mexico (SPAdes) (version 2) | ecosystem: Environmental > Aquatic > Marine > Cold seeps... | reverse complement strand
TAAGCCAGTTCCAGAGAGGGTTTCACACTAATGAAAAAATTATTTTTAACACTATGTGCGCTTGTTCCCTTATTTGCTTTTGCCTCTGGCCCGAGTATGCATTTAGATCAGGCTAATAATGACCTTACAGATAAAGAGTCATTGAAAAATGGTTTCAAAACTTACATCAACTATTGTCTAGGTTGTCACCAGTTACAATACCAACGTTATAATCGTACCTTTACTGATTTAGGTATCGAAGAGGCTGACGGTGTTGCTAATTACATGTACACCGGTGAAAAAGCGGGTGATCATATTACTAATACCATGCCAACTAAAGAAGCGGCAAAATGGTTTGGTACTGCGCCACCAGATTTAACACTTGAAGCTCGTTTACGTAGTCCTGACTGGATTTACACTTATTTACGTTCATTCTATATGGATGACCAACGCCCGTTTGGGGTGAATAATAAAGTGTTTAAAGATGTTGGTATGCCACATGTACTACAAGACTTACAAGGTGTTAGCACTATTGACGAACACGGTAATGTATCCCCTGCAATGGGGGGTAGTTTAACTGCCGAAGAATACGATATTGTAGTTCGTGATTTAACTAACTTCTTAGAATATGTTGGCGAGCCAAGTAAACTTGAACGTGAAAGTTTAGGTTATAAAGTATTAATTTTCTTGTTTATCTTTTTCATTATTTCTTATTTCCTTAAGAAAGAATATTGGAAAGACATACACTAGTAAGTGTTTGTATTAACAAAGAATAGGTAACGAAATGATGCTGGGGGCTTAGTGCCCCCATTATCCGTTTTAATAAAAGTAGTTTTTAGACATTTAATCTATAAAGTAGGAGGCCCTATGGCCGTAGCAGCAAATAAGCGTTCTGTAATGACGTTATTCTCGCATGCTGATGATATGTATAGTCATCAAACACGTATAGTATTGGCAGAAAAGGGCGTTGGTGTTGATATCACCTTCGTTGATTTGGCTAACTTGCCTGAGGATTTAATTGACTTAAATCCGTATGGCACAGTACCTACCTTAATCGATCGTGAATTAGCGTTATATGAAGCTAAAATTATTATTGAATACTTGGATGAGCGTTTTCCTCACCCACCATTGATGCCTGTTTATCCGGTATCACGTGGCCGTAGTCGCTTAATGATGCATCGCATTGAGCATGACTGGTATAGCTTAGCGGCTATAATACAAACTGGTACTGCAACGGAAGCAGCTAAAGCTCGTCTAGAGCTTAAAGAAAGTTTGTTAAGTGTTGCGCCAATTTTAAATGAAGCTCCGTACTTTATGAGTGAAGAGTTTAGCTTAGTTGATTGCTATTTAGCACCATTGTTATGGCGTTTACCTGTATTTGGTATTGAATTAGCCGGTCAAGGCTCTAAAGAGTTAAAAACGTATATGCTACGTTTATTTGAACGTGAATCATTCCAAGCATCATTAACTGAATCTGAACGTGAATTACGTTTTGGTCATCCTGCTTAATGGTTGATTCATCTTCTATTCAGATGAGTTCTCATAAGCCTTATTTAGTTAAGGCTTATTATGATTGGATTTCTGATAACGATTTAACGCCCTACATTGCTGTTGATGTTACTGTTTACGGGGTATTAGTGCCGCAAGCCTATGTGGCTGATGGACAAATAGTCTTAAACATTGCGGCTTCGGCTGTGGGAACTATTGCACTAGGAAATGGTTGTATTGAGTTCAGTGCACGTTTTGGCGGTAAGCTTGAGCACATTTCTGTACCTTATGGAGCTATCAGTGCTATATATGCCAAAGAAAATGGTGCTGGGACATCTTTACCAATAGAGCATCTTAGTGACGAAGAAATAGCTGCTGGGGATGTTACTGAGACCAAGCCAAGTTTAAGTAGCGTATCTTCTGTAGATGGCACTGTTAACGTTAAAACGCCAACTAAAGGCAAAGCCAGTTTAACTGTTATAAAGTAATTGATCAGTAACTCAGTTTAACTAATAAGCTGAGTTACTCTTTAAAACGGCTATGCTAATCTCTTCAAGTACAATGACTATCATCTTAAAGCTATGCACCCTAGCAAGGGTTCCATAACGTTAATATTAACGCTGTTATAAATATTCAAACGCTTTAAAAACTCGATTAACACCACTGATATTTCGGGTGACTTCAATCGCTATATCCGCTTCTTTTGTTGAGACTAACCCCATCAGAAACACTTCAGCATTTTCTGTGATCACTTTGATATCTTGAGCACTCACTTCTTCGTTTGAAAAAAGCGCGGTTTTAACTTTAGACGTTAACCACAAGTCGTTAGTTTTTGTGGTGATAGAAATCATATTACCAATACGAATTTGATTGTGAATCTTAACGATACCCTCAATATTATTAAGAATGGTGATCGCTTGATCTTTTAGATAGCTATTCGGTGCTTGTCCTACAATGAGTACCGCGCCGTTTACGCTGGTGATGTGTAAATTAGTATTTTCACTGAGTGATTTATTTTTAGTTATTTCATTGTAGGCTGTTAACTCAATATTTTGATCATCAATTTGGTTACCCAGACTACGTCTATCGGTTGCCATTGATGCACCCGTCGATACCGCCACTACGGCAGCAGCAGCACAACCTTGTAAAATTGACACTATGCTAAGCAGGGCAACTAATTTTATAGATTTAAGTTTTTCCTTGTTAAATGAAGTATACATAGCCATTAAGCCTCCGTTTGCGGGAACAACGTAGAATCGATAATTTCACATAAACAATGCAATACGATTAAATGAACTTCAGTGATACGGGCAGTACGTGATGAAGGCACTCTGATCTCGACATCATTTTCACCGAGTAAGCCTGAAATATCGCCACCATCATTCCCTGTTAAGGCAATAATGGGCATATCACGAGAAACGGCACTCTCTACTGCCTTAATAACATTACGTGAATTACCGCTGGTTGATATCGCTAATAAGATATCGCCATTGTGACCTAATGCCCTTATTTGCTTGGAAAACACTTCATCATAATGAGAGTCGTTGGCAATCGAAGTGATTATTGAGCCGCCGGCAATTAAGCTGATCGCTGGCAGGCTAGGGCGCTCGGTTTCAAAGCGATTTAATAATTGGCTGCAAAAATGCTGTGTTAACGCAGCAGAGCCGCTATTGCCACAAGCAAGAATTTTATTTCCTGATAGTAAACACTGCACCAAGGTCATGCCGGCATGCTCAATTGCTGCGGAAAGCTCTTCTGTTGCCGCAATTTGTGTCTGTATACTTTCGGTAAAATTATTTTGTATCTGCTCTAACATTAGGAAAAGTGAACTCCGGTATTGTAAATTAGGTTAGAAGAATTAGAAGGCATTTTTCAGCCAAGTTAGCTGTGGTTTATTGATATCACCTTCTAAAGCAATCACATCGAATCGGCAAAGGGTATTATATTCATTTATATTCATTTTATGCAGGTAAAAAGTCGCACAATGGCGGATTTTTTTCTGCTTGGCGATTGAAACTGCCGAGATAGCGCCACCAAAGTGATTGTTACGCCGGTACTTAACCTCAACAAACACTAACGTTTCCCCGTCACGCATAATAAGATCTATTTCACCTTGGCGACAGTGAATGTTTTGCTCGACAAATAGCAACCCTTGCTTTAACAAGTAATGTTTAGCAAATTGCTCTGTGGTAATGCCTTTATCATGAGTGGTTATCTTGTTAATCCATGACAACTTCTACCACCTTATTATGTTGGTAACGTCCCCAGATCATACTACGCTTTAAAATATTATTTGCATCTAATAATAAGGTGCCCGTTTGGCCAAAATGGCGAATGTATGGGGTCTGTTTCATTGACGGCAATTTAGTCAATAGATTATAGCTATCGTACCCCATGGCAAATATTCTCGACAAACTATCGGTACGGTTTGGCCATAGTTGATGACTTAACTGCGCAAGTGGTTGGTGCTGTTGTTTTGAGTTTAACAGCCAAGGAATTTGTGTGAAAGTTAAATTTTGTAAGTCATTTTGACTACTGTCTTGGCTGCGCTCATTAAAGTAGCTATGACTTCTTGAGCTGGAAAAAACAGGTATGACGGTGGCGAAAGGACTAATATTGACATCAATATACGGCTTAATTAAGCGGGTTTGTGATGCAGAGCCGACTAAGTAAATCATATCAATATCACGACGATTACGGGTTTCAAATTTAATGTTTTGTTTTAGCCTAGTGGCTAATTTATTAACACGTGCTTGGCTGCTATTTACCGCTAAGCTTTCTTTTAAGCTGGCCTGCATTTCTTTGCCTTGACGTAAATACACAATATCTACAGTATTGCCGGTCATAACTTGCCATTGCTTACTAAATGCTGACGCGATGCGCTTAGATATCTTATCTTGATAGCTTAAAACAATTGGGAATTTATATTGCTGTTGACTAAGTACTTCAGCGGCTTGCTGTGCTTCATTTTCAGGGCGCATTGACAGTGCACTTTGGTGAGATTGCAAGCTATGCTGTTGTGGCAAATTTAACAATAAAGTTGGTTGCTCAAAGGCACTATTTTGCTCACTAAGACTTAAGTAACTATTAACGTTACTTTTTAACAATGGACCAATAACATGATCTATACCAAGCTCAGTGTATTTAATTGCCAACGTTTGCCAGTCAAGATTATGGGTGTCAATAAAATGCAAATTCACATCGACGTTATTTTGATAGGCAGCCAAAACCCCTTGTTGAGCAGCGGTACCTGCTTTGCCTTGAGCGCCGCTTAAGGGTAATAGCACCGCAATATTTTCTAGTGGGTGTATCGGTAGTTCGGTTAGATGCAACGATTCAACCACGATTAAGGCCGGATGAGTTGGATATTGCTGTTGCCATTGAGATAAATAACGATGAAATTTCGCCGTAGTCGCACCAAACTTATGACTATATTGTAAAAGCTGCTGCCAGCCTTTAAATAAGGGTGGATTACTGCGGTTAACTTGCTGTAACTGCCAAGGACTAAGCAAATTTAATTGTTGCCAAATATGCCAGACATCATGCTCGCTTGCCTGAGCATTGAGGGAGAATGCCTGCAATAGTGCTGAAACGCTGTCAGCGTTTAACGTTTTAGTAAATAATACGTCGCTAAGTGTTTGATAATAATTGAAGGTATAAGCCAGCTCATCGGGACGCTCATGACTTGAAGACGTTATTTTTAGTTGCTCAATAAGCTTAAGTTGTTGATAAGCTTCTTCTGAACGATTAAGCGCTTGTAAACTGCTCGCCTTAACTAATAATAATCGATAAACGCTGGGAGTGTCGCTAACAAAATCAGTGGTTTTATTTGCTAGAAATAGCGCTTGAGGATAATTTTTGTCTTGCAGGTAAAGTTCGCTTGCTTCAATAAGTAATAAGTTGATCTGTTGTTGAATACCTGGCGAAATGCTCGACTTAGCCAATACTTTTACTTGCGCTAATTTATGCTCTGCTGTTGCTGTTGAAGCGACTTGCCTAATCATGTTATTAGGCGAATCTGCAGCAGGTCTTTGCTGTTGTTTCGGTGTAGGGCTACTGCAGCTAGCGAGTAATAAGCTGAAAAATGCAAAGCCCAAAATATTGCCACTTCGACGCGAAACGAAGCACGTTTTTGTTATGCTGTTAACACTCAGAAAACCTGAAAAAAGTTTAGTGTTGATCACTAATAAAAATCCATGCAAATTATCATTAAGAAAGGGTTATAATAAACGCCATCAAATATATACTCAAGCTACTTCAAAGAGAGTCGTTACCACAGTATTGATACTCACAGCTTAAGTACCTCATTAATCATAAATGTTAAGTAAATAATAATGACACAAAGCAATATTGAAAAAGGCACTTTGTATATTGTTGCCACACCAATTGGCAATTTAGGGGATATAAGCACGCGTGCATTAGAAGTATTAACGCACGTTGATATCATTGCCTGTGAAGATACCCGTCATACCGGCAAGTTGTTATCAGCGTTTTCGATTAAAAATAAAACCTTGTCGATGCATGATCACAATGAGCGTCAACGACAAGAATATATCGCGAGCTTATTACAAGAAGGTAAAGCAATCGCCTTAGTTTCGGATGCAGGAACACCTTTGATCAGCGATCCTGGGTTTCATTTGGTCCGTCACTGTCGTAGCTTAGGTATACCGGTATCGCCTATTCCTGGTGCTTGTGCTGCCATTTCAGCGTTGAGTGTTGCCGGTTTACCGACCGACAGATTTTCATTTGAAGGTTTTCTACCGTCTAAATCAGGCGCAAGGCAAAGTACCTTATTAACACTAGCCGCAGAGCCAAGAACCATGGTTTTTTATGATGCACCCAGACGTGCCATTGATACCATCAAAGACATCGTCACTACGTTAGGTGGCGAGCGCTATGTTGTTATTGCGCGAGAATTAACAAAAACCTTTGAAACCATCCATTCAGATACCGCTGATAACTTACTTGCTTGGCTTGAACAAGATCCCAATCAACTAAAGGGGGAAATGGTATTGATCATAGAAGGTTACAAAGCTGATCCCGATGAAATTTCAGCCGAAGCGATTAACACCTTAACGCTATTACTTGGCGAAATGAAACCGAAAAGAGCCTGTGCTATTACCGCAGAAATTCATGGTGTAAAGAAAAATGCCTTGTATGATATTGCCCTGAGTATGAAAAAATAAGGATCATTGTCTTCGCCATGAAATAATTACCTTTCAAATAGTCGCTTAAGTTTTGGCTAAATTTTAGTTAGCTTGGCTTAGGTGTAGACTCATTTGATAACCGTAAAAATTAACCTCAACGATTTCATTAAAATAATAAAAAGGAAAGAGAAGTTATGTGGCTAGTTATCAAGAAAACGTTATTAATTCTGGCTATTTTGTTCACTGTGCTAGTGACATTAAATTGGGATAAAGTCAGCCGTTTACATGCAGTGTTGACGTTGTTCGACCAAGAAATAATCGTCAATAATTTTTCGCATATGGAGCAGGCGTTTTTAACAACGAAAATTTCCAAAAGCGCCCAGCCTTATCAATTTGATTATCAACAGCAACCATTGCCGACATTGTTTGACTATCAAGGTGAAAGTGTTGATGTTGATGAATTTTTAGCCCGTAGAGCTACAACGGCATTATTGGTGTTAAAAAATGATCAAGTCACCTTCGAGCAATACTATTTAAGTACCTCCGCAAATGATAAACGTATTTCTTGGTCAATGGCGAAGTCATTTGTGGCTATCTTATTCGGTATGCAAGTCGATGCCGGCGCAATTGATATTGAACAACCGGTCGCTTTTTACTTACCAGAAATGCAAAACTCGGGTTATGGCGAGGTTAAAGTTAAACACGTACTGCAAATGTCATCTGGGGTTAAGTGGGATGAAGATTACCAAGACTTTAATTCCGATATTAATCAGATGGGGCGGGTATTGGCAATAGGCGGCTCGTTAGATGAGATGAGCACGCAGCTTGAAAGCGAGTCGAAATCGGGTCAAGCGTTTCACTATGTCAGCATGGACACCCATGTTATTGGCATGATTTTACGCAAAGTCACCGGGCAATCATTGGTTGAGTTAGTGCAAGATGAATTATGGAACAAAATTGGTATGGAAGGTGATGCTGCATGGATTACCGACTCTCAAAATACCGCCTTTGCACTGGGTGGTTTAAATGCACGTACTCGAGATTATGCTCGTTTTGGCCGCTTGTTATTAAATAACGGCCAGTGGCAACAGGAGCAGCTGGTATCACAACAGTGGTTACAACAAGCAACTACCGCCGGCGCAGAGTATTTAAAATCAGGCGACAATAAACTCGGTTATGGTTATCAAATTTGGTTACCGCCATTGGCACAGCCGGGTGAGTTCTTTTGCGTTGGTGTTTACGGGCAATTTATTTATGTAAACCAGCAACAAGGGGTGGTGATTGTTAAAAATAGTGCTGACAAAATTTTTATGGATGGTTACTCAAAACAAGAAACCATTGAATTTTTTCGAGCGATAGTCGTCTCATTGCAGTAACAGCGCTTTGCTCATTATGGCGTGACTAAGTAAAGTACGCCTGAGCTGACTATTTACCGCCTGTGCACGGTAAGCAACTATTGTTATAACCAGCCTTTTTGCTGAGCGATACGGGCCGCATCTATTCTATTAGTCGCATTGAGCTTGGCAATGGCCTCGGATAAATAATTACGTATTGTACCTTCTGATAAAAAAAGGCTCTTGGCAATCTCTACTGTGTTTACCCCCTCGCCGGCTAATTTAAGGGCTTTACGCTCTTTGTTAGTAAGCGGGTCTATATCGCCTAATGCGTTAATGGCAAGTTCAGCGTCAATAACAGTTTGCCCCTGATGAACTTTTAATATAGCAGCCACTAAATCATCAGACGGTGCTTCTTTTAAAATAAAGCCTTTTACACCCGCTTTTATGGCCCGTTTAATGTAGCCGCTTCTTGCGAAGGTGGTCATGATCATCGTGCGAATAGCGGGCCTGTTTTTGTTTAGTTGCTCTATTAATTCAATGCCAGTTAAGTTCGGCATTTCAATGTCAGTTAGCACAATATCGATAGCATGCACTTTGGCTAATTCGTTAATGACAGCTAACGCTTGTTGGCCGTCTTCGGCCTCTGCTATCACCTCAATGTTGGAATTAAAATTAAGTAGCGCCGTTATGGCACCTCGAACTAGAGCCTGATCTTCTACAATGACAACCTTGATCATCTTTAAATGCCTTTAGGTAATTTGATGGTTAATGCAAAGCCACTTTTACTACTGATCTCTATCGTGCCGTTTAGCTCTTGACAGCGCTCAGTCATGCCATGTAAGCCGTTTCCGTGCTGAAACTCTTTTACCCGACCATTATTGGCAATACGGATATGAATAAAAGATTCACTTTGAAATAACTTAATTGCCACGTTATTACCTTTACTATGGCGGAGAATGTTGGTGACCGCTTCGGTAAATATTAAGACGATTGCCGACTCTACTCCACTATGGATAATGCTAAGGCTATTTTCATAGGCGACCTTGAAATCATGCTTTGCTAGCTCTTTGATTAATTTGTCGAGCCCTTCAGCTAAATTTTGTTTTTTTAACCCCGACACCGCTTGCCTTATCTCGGATAAAACCTCACGACTCAATGACGCGACCTCATTAATTTCCAAGCCTGCTTTGTCATGGTTTCCTGCCGCTAAATATTTTTCCGCTAGTTCTGACTTTAGCGCGATGGAAGATAAGCTATGGCCAACAACATCATGTAAGTCACGCGCAATTCTTTCTCTTTCTGCTATGGCGGCCAGTTGCGTTAGCTGTTTTTTGTTAGCTTGTTCTTTGAGACGAAATTTAGTGTCTCGTTGGGTAAAAAAACCAAAGCCAAAAAGCGCAGCAGTAATGAGTAATGCGGGTATTAAAAAATAAGGATGAGATTGGGCAAAGTAGTAGCCACTAATGAAAATGGCACACCAAATTGCTATCAACATGGTAAATGATTTTTTTACGTTAAGGGTGTAGCCGGCAATAAAAGCAACATAACCGAATAGCGATTGTGATCCGAAGGTGAAATAGGTCGTTAACGCAATAAAAATAGTTAAGGTAAATAACCAAGGGATAACTTTGTCGCCTCGAACGTGTATTGTTTTGGCATATAAGAGAATGAAAAGACAATAATTTAACACTATAACAGCAAAGTCACCCATTGAAGTGGTGTTAAAATCAATGATAGTTTGCATAAAGTAAAACAGGCTAAATAATAACGGTCCCCATAGCCAATAGGGGGGATTATCATCAGCAAGGCTGCGATTAAAAGTAGTCAAAATAACCTCCGAGTGAAGTTGGTAGCTTACTGAAAATAAAAAGCAAAGGCTATCAGAACAATAGCCTTTATGTTTTAGTCAACGTTATAGCGTTATCATTGATTATTGGTTACTACTTAACAACATTTTAGCCCAGCCAAAATTGGGTGATATGGTGAGCGCTTTTTCAAAATCAGACACTGATTTTTCATGTTGTTGTGTGGCTTGATAAGCAAGCCCACGCCATACATAGGCTTCAGCTTCACCCCAGTAGTTGCCCGAGCTTTTATCATCATTAAATAATGCAATAGCCTTGTTAAGTGATTTAATTGCGGCCA
>Ga0209395_1008920_pt1 | contig 10096 bp, 7 predicted proteins | sample GOMGulsemesocosm_3_FD_184635 | JGI IMG/M metagenome (GOLD analysis project Ga0209395, IMG submission 184635) | Methane-oxidizing microbial communities from mesocosms in the Gulf of Mexico - GOM9D Gulf of Mexico (SPAdes) (version 2) | ecosystem: Environmental > Aquatic > Marine > Cold seeps... | reverse complement strand
TAATACGCTTTCCCGTTTCGAAGTCAACACTTAATTTCGCATTCTTTTAAAGAGTTTTCAAAAGAAGGTGAAGAAGTGTTTTTCCTCTCTAAACCGCTGCTGCTTTCATTATGCGTTATCCGCTTAATGATGCTCTGCTCCGTTTCAGTGAGGCGGATTATAGAGAACTTCCTGTGTTTGGCAAGAGCTATTTTTGATGTTCAGTTTCGTTTGATTACTAATAATACAAATCGGCGTTTTTCGCCGATTAAACACGCATTTTTCTGTGCGTTATGACTTAGTCTCACCTGAGAACATACCCATGCCCCGATTAAATATGGAGAAAGCGGCGTTAATACCGATAGATTGTTGCTGTGATAGTTCGATAATTCGCTGTGATAGCTCGTTTACTTGGGCTTTATCCTGGATGAATAGGGTCGCGGTTTGTTCTTCGTAAGTAATCGTAAGATCAAAACCACCGAATACTGGAATTGTTTTGACAATATATTCAGAGTTTCTCATCAATAGCTCCTATTATTTACAGGGTGACAAATTAATCAGTTTATCGTAACGGTACAAATAGATAGGCTAAATATAAAAGGCCAATACATTCATATGTATTGGCCTTTTTACGACTTACTATTTAGGTAAAATTATTAATCATTATGCCTGTGGGCGCATATGTGGAAATAGTAATACATCACGAATTGACGGTGAATCGGTGTAAAGCATCACTAGACGATCGATTCCAATACCTTCACCAGCTGTTGGTGGTAGGCCGTATTCTAACGCAGTAATGTAATCTGCATCATAGAACATCGCTTCGTCATCGCCAGCATCTTTTTGTGCAACTTGATCTAAGAATCGTTGATCTTGATCTTCCGAGTCGTTTAACTCTGAGAAACCATTGGCAATTTCGCGGCCACCGACGAAGAACTCGAAACGATCGGTGATAAACGGGTTATCATCGTTACGTCGTGCCAACGGTGATACTTCTGCAGGGTATTCAGTAATGAATGTCGGTTGCATCAGTTGATGCTCGCCAGTTTCTTCGAATATCTCTATTTGAATCTTGCCAAGACCCCAATTGTCTTTTACGTCAATGCCTAGATCTTTTGCAATTTTGGTTGCTTGCTCCATATCATTCACTTGTTCGACGGTGGTGCCGGGGGTGTATTTCAAGATAGCTTCAACGACGGTTAAACGATCAAACGCCTTACCGAAATCAAAATCATTACCTTGATAGTGAATTTCTGTGGTGCCTTTAACGCTAAGCGCTAATTCGCGTAACATGTCTTCAGTCAGATCCATCAACATGTTGAAATCGGCGTAACCCCAGTAGAATTCAAGCATGGTAAATTCAGGGTTATGGCGAGTCGATAGCCCTTCGTTACGGAAGCTACGGTTAATTTCGAATACGTTTTCAAAACCACCAACTACCAAGCGCTTAAGGTTAAGCTCTGGCGCAATACGCAAGTACATATCCATGTCTAATGCATTATGGAATGTTTTAAATGGACGTGCTGTTGCGCCACCAGGAATAACCTGCATCATTGGCGTTTCAACTTCCATGAAGTTCTTCTGGGTTAAATAGTTACGAATGAACGCTACTACTTTAGATCGTGTCTTGAATACTTCACGAGATTTTTCGTTAGCGATTAAGTCAAGATAACGCTGACGATAACAAGTTTCTTGATCCGACAAACCGTGGAATTTATCAGGTAGCGGACGCAGTGCCTTAGTCAGCAAACGCACTTCACTACAACGAACAGACAGCTCACCGGTCTTGGTTTTAAACAACGTACCCTTAGCCGAGATAATATCGCCCAAATCCCACTTTTTAAATTGCGTGTTATAAAAACCTTCAGCCAATAAATCACGTGCAACGTAAACCTGAATGCGCGTACCCATATCTTGGATAGTCGCAAATGCAGCTTTACCCATGATACGACGAGTCATCATTCGGCCAGCGATGGCAACTTCAACGTTTAGTTCTTCTAGCTCTTCTTTATCCTTATCGCCATAGGCGATATGAAGATCATCTGAAACATCTTTACGACGAAAATCATTCGGAAAAGCTTGGCCAGCTTCACGCATCTCGTTAAGTTTCTCACGACGTTGCGCCACTAATTCATTAATGTCTACTACTTCGTTTTCATTGCTGTTTTGTTCACTCATGGTAAGTGCATTCCTGTTGTTCTATCTATAATAGGGTATTGGTCTACAAGCCTTGCTTTAGGCTCGCTTCAATAAATTTGTCTAGGTCACCGTCTAATACGGAACCCGTGTTGGAACTTTCAATTCCAGTTCGTAAATCTTTTATGCGCGAGGCATCAAGCACGTATGAGCGAATTTGACTGCCCCACCCAATATCGGCTTTGCCATCTTCTAGCACTTGTTTATCTTCATTTTGCTTGTCGATTTCTAGCTCATAAAGCTTGGCTTTGAGCTGTTTCATCGCCGCCGCACGATTCTTATGCTGCGAACGGTCACTTTGACATTGCACCACAGTGTTGGTGGGTAAATGCGTGATACGAATTGCCGAATCGGTTTTATTGACGTGCTGTCCACCAGCACCAGAAGCACGGTAAGTATCTACTCGTAAATCGGCAGGATTGATATCGATTTCAATATCATCATCAATTTCTGGATAAACAAAGGCCGAACAAAATGAGGTATGGCGGCGAGAGCTAGAATCAAAAGGTGACTTTCGTACCAATCGATGAACACCACTTTCGGTGCGTAGCCAGCCATGGGCATATTCACCGGCGAACTTAATAGTGGCGCCTTTAATGCCAGCGACATCACCCGCAGTAACTTCCACTAGTTCTACTTTAAAGCCTTTCGCTTCGCCCCAGCGTAGGTACATTCGCAGTACCATTTCAGCCCAGTCTTGCGCTTCGGTGCCACCAGATCCAGACTGGATATCCATGTAACAATCATTTGCATCATTCTTACCGCTAAACATACGGCGAAATTCAAGCTTAACTAATAATGCTTCAAGGCCGTCGAGTTCACTCACCGCCTCATCGAATGTTTCTTGATCTTCTGCTTCAACAGCTAATTCAACTAAGCCTTCAACATCCTCAAGACCCGTTTCCATCGAGTCAATGGTATTAACTACCGCCTCGAGATTGGCACGTTCTTTACCTAATGCTTGTGCGCGCTCTGGTTCGTTCCAAACCGCTGAGTCTTCTAACTCACGTGAGACTTCAATTAAACGCTCGCTGTTATGATCATAGTCAAGATAATCCCTTAGCACATTGGAGCGCTGACGTAGATCTGCAACTTTATTTTTAATTGGGTTTAATTCAAACATTAAGAGTACATCACCGTTGAGATAAAAAATAACGCTAAAAAAGCCGCCCATTCTAACTAAAAAAAGCACTAAGGGCTAGCCTATGGTGATAATTTTAATCGCTTAGTGTTGCGTGAACTACTCTCAAAATGAGGCAACTTATCATCCATCATCAGGCTAAAGTTTCAGCAGACTTAGTCGATAATAACTATACCAATTGCATGGAATTATTATGATTAATGGATTGTCGCCCACTCGCGCAGACTTGCTTAACTCACTAACGCCAACTCAAGGTGTTATATCAACAGCAAATGAGGCACTTGCAACGGCAATCAATTTAGCTCAGCAAAGTGCCGCGCCAAAAAACGTTAGCGATGAGGCCATCGACACACTGTTAATCAATCAACTAACCGTCGAACTCACCCTCACCAAAGTAGCAGCAGTTTCCTCTTATCAATATTCTGCACAAGAATTAGCAGCGCGCACTATCACATCTAGGCAAAATGAAGGGTTGGCCCTCAACGAAAACAGCGAGCAATTACTCGCCCGTTTAGATCAATCCGCCGCCAGCATCAGAACAGCTTACAGCAATACCAGCAGTATCCTGGCCGATTTAGGGCAACTAGGACCACAGCAACGTTCCTTTTTAGCCTCAAGCGAACAACGGGTAGAACGTACACTAGGCTCTTATGATGAAAAGCTCTATCGCCACTATAATGAGGATGGAGACAAGAATCGTTTTTCGATATCGATAGAAACACAGGAAGGCGACACCATCACAATTAGCTTGAGCTCAGCACAAGGTAATGATGAAGAGATGATGCAAAGCGTTGACTCCTTTCAACTCGCCTATGAGGTCGACGGAGATTTATCCGATGAAGAGCACGCCGCCCTGACTAAAATCCTCGGTGGCATAGGCGAGTTGGCAGATGATTTTTTTGCCAACCCACAGCAAAAGGACTATTCCCCCGCTTACACTTGGGCGCAGCCCAGCGCGAACTTAAATATCGATTTTCTAAGTGACTTTGATAGCCAATTACTGGCAGGATTTGATCTTTCCTTTTCTACATCGGGTGGTGGTGGCGACAACTTAACTCGCAATAATTTAGACCTAAGTTATCAGTTCGATCATATGGCAATGACGCAACAACTAGCCGTAGATTATGAAAGTGGCATGAAACAGACCGAATTTAGTGTAGATATGTCAATAATCGGTCAGCAGGACGATCAGCAGTTGGCCAATTATTTGGCCGCAATGGAACAAAGCTTTCAAGCCAACAATAACATTGAACACAAAAATGAAAAAACTGATAGTCGCATGACCATGGACAAACGTCATCAGCAACATGCCAGCGCAGACTTTGCCATGTTTAAGAGTGCATTTAATAACATGTCATCGCAAGCCAATCGATATACTCAGCTGGCCACATTAGCGACGCAGCAGTTTGATAATGGCCTCGAGCTTGTTTCCAACTTAGCCAAGGAGGTGATCACCAAGGATCCCCGCTACGTTGATAACATTAGTGATAACAATCAACTCGGCGCTGGCATATCACAGCTTGCCGATTTTAGTGCACAATTTAAATTTAAAATTGGCTTAACGGCGACCACCAACAACCTCAGTTTGAGCCAAACAACGAGCACCACTAACAGCAAAGATTACCAAGGAGTAAGCCAACAAAAAGAATTACAGGACAGCTCCACGAAAAAATACGGCGGTGACACCATTGAGCGAGCAAACCAACTCAATTATAGCGTCAATGCTGCCATCGAAGGCCATAGTCTAGTCGCCTTAGATCAACAGCAGAGTGCGAGCAGCGAATTTAAACGCTTTGATTACGTTATCGATGAAAATGATCGCATCATTAACATATTAGTAGACTACAGCATTGAGGAGACTCAAGAGCAAAGCTCAATCCGTATCGTGAAAGACTTATGGTTACAGCAAAACTCCAGCAAACAATCTCAAGCCAGCAGTAAGATATTAACTCAAGGATTTAGACAGGTAGGCGTTTCACAACAACAAAGCTATTCCCACCAACAATTGGTGCAACTCATTGGTGATTTAACCCCGCTGATTGATAACGAAGAAGCCATTAAGGATCTGAATAAGAAACTTAATGACGTGAATGCTTTCATGGAAAAATGACTCAGTGACCGTTCAAATCCAGCGAGTAAATCACCGGTTCAATTCAATACCTTGCTAAATCACCGAGATTGACCTTTACTCAACTAAGGCATTAATCACTCACACTATCAAAAATATCAACCATATGGACTTTGTAACAACATGGATATGACCCACTCAAATACAGACAAGACCGACCTTGCCACAGAATGGGCATTACTTCAAAATCAAAATGACAGCTACGAGAAGTGTTCATTAGCGATAAAGTTACTCACCATCACCGCGAGTTTAATCGCGACTATACTGACGGATAATAGCCTGCTAATTTGTAGTTTCATTGTGGTATTTTGGCTGCAAGATGCAATTTGGAAAACCTTTCAGGCAAGAATTGAGCGACGTTTGGTAGCACTTGAAACAGCATTGGCAGGCGAGCAGGAAATATTGCCGTTCCAGTACAACCGTGACTATATAGAAAATCGCCCATCAACCTTAGGCTTAATCAAAGAGTATGCCCGTCAGTCATTGAGGCCGACGGTGGCAACTCCTTATCTACTGGTGTTAGCGAGCGTTATATTAATCTAAAGTCTCCTTCAAGCTTACTCTGGCGTGATGTGCTCAACCATTAACTGTAATGACAACTTATTTCTAAATTCATTGATATCGAGCTTATAGGCAACATGAGCCCATTCGATATTAGGGTTGGGCCAAACGGTGATGTCGACATTAAAGGCAATGGCATCGATCACGGTGTTAGAATGCTCGGGTGATAGCACCAATTTTAAGTGCTTCTCACCGACAATACGCTGCTGCACGATACGAAATTTACCATCGAAACAAGGTTCTGGAAAGCCTTGCCCCCAAGGACCGGCGCTACGTAATTGCGCTGCTAGATCAAGAGTAAACTCAGGACCAGTTAGCTCACCATCACTCATGATTTTCCCGCTAAGCTGCTCTGGCGTTAACGTTTGCTCGGCTAGCTGCTCAAATAACGTGGCAAAACGTTGATAATCATCCTGCTTTATCGACAGCCCCGCCGCCATCGCGTGACCACCAAATTTTAAGATAATGCCCGGTGCTAAGCTGTTCACCCGCTCTAATAAATCGCGCAGATGTAATCCTTCAATCGAACGGCCAGATCCTTTTAGCTCACCATCACCACTATCGGCAAAGACAATCACCGGGCGATGAAATTTCTCCTTGATGCGTGAGGCCACAATGCCACTCACCCCTTGATGCCATTCTGGATGAAACAATGCAAAGGCAAACGGAATATCACCATCTCCTTGGCTAAATGGTAGTTTTTCGATGATATCGAGTGCCTCTTGCTGCATACCCGCCTCGATTTGGCGTCGATCTTTGTTAAAACCATCGAGCTCACCAGCAATTTCTCGCGCATGCTGATAATTGTCAGTCACTAAACATTCGATGCCTAACGATATATCATCTAAGCGCCCAGCGGCATTAAGACGTGGCCCTATCGCAAAGCCCATATCGCTGGCGACGCAGCGGGAGATATTGCGTTTGGCTATTTCCAATAGCGCCACAATACCAACACGACAACGCCCAGCGCGGATCCGGCTAATGCCCTGCTCCACCAAGATACGGTTGTTGCTGTCGAGTATCACCACATCGGCCACGGTACCAAGCGCTACAATGTCGAGAAACTCCGCCATATTTGGCTCTTTAATCGCATTTTTTACAAAGTAATCTTGCTGACGCATTAACGCGCGCAGCGCCAACATCACATAAAAAGCTACACCAACACCGGCCAGATTTTTGCTGGCAAAATTACAATCTGGTTGGTTGGGATTGACGATGGCATCGGCAATCGGCAAAGACTCGCCAGCCAAATGGTGATCGGTAACCACCACGGTGATGCCAAGCTCTTTGGCTCGCGCCACTCCCTCAATCGATGAAATACCGTTATCAACGGTCATAATAAGCTGCGTGCCTTGGGCGTGTGCGATATCGACAATCGGGGTCGATAAACCATAACCAAAATCGAAACGGTTAGGCACAATATAATCGACATTAGTGGCGCCAAAGCGACGCAATGTCAGCAATGATAATGCGGTAGAGGTAGCGCCATCAGCATCAAAATCACCAACAATAGTGATTTTGTGATTATTGCTAATCGCATCAAGCAATAAAGCAGCGGCCTTATCACTATCTTTTAGCGTATTTGGCGGCAATAAATGCTTAAGTTGGTATTCCAATTCCTTATTTTGCGTGATACCACGACTGGCATAGATGCGCTGTAGCAGCGGGGAATTAATAAAATCAAGATGAGAAATGTCACCACTGTCGCGGCGCTCAATTGTAGGAGTCACACAAAAACCTTACACATAAAATAACTTGCCGCCACCATAGCACAGCAACGACAAAAGCATCAGAGACTTTTGTTGTTGCGGCGCCTAGCTATTATAAGTGGTAGCACTTTAGTAAAGCAGCAGCGATTCTATTGTAATACTGGTCAGTTAAGGAAGGTGCAAACGATGAAACGCGGCCACTCCCGTCTTTTATCGCCTTAAATTTTAAATTGGCCAATGAAAAAATCAGGGATGATTTTTGATTCACGCTGTCACTGCTTAGGCGGACTTCCTTATGCCAGAGGCATAACGGTTCTACCTGCGCTCCGTTCACCCCAAAGGGGCCAGCTAAAGCTGTTCAAAATTGATCCTGTCAATTTTGTAGTATTTTCCGCAGGTGACTGCATGGATGCAGGAATTAGAGCGACGCAGGATGCCAAAGCCGGGATGCGGATCAAATACGGTATTGAATAGACAAATTATCATTTAAGATCAGCGATAAATTTACGGGTCGCCTTTGCAAATAGCGTCCTTGCTATTTGTCCTTCGGACCAGCTAAAGCTGTCTTAAATTTTTCCAGAAAATTTAATCTTTTGGTTACTTTTCTTTAAGAAGCACAAATTGGTCTGGAACCAATTTGAACAGCTGCAAGCTGGCCCGCAGGGTGAAATACACGGATGTATTTCATAAAGAAAAGTAACTGGTGTGCATGTGTCCACGCTCAATTAATGAGATAAAGTTAAGAAGCACATCAAAAAATCCACTGAAGCTATAATTATTCGCTTAACTGACCAGTATTGGTAATGCCCGTTTCGCTTTTTTCACGGTTAAAAAACATTCGCTTGCGACATCCATGTCAGCAAGCCACTTTTAGCCATCAACCGTTGGTCATTGGTGATGCTCGCTATCTTTGCCATTATTGAGACGATTAACTAAAAATCCACGCGTGCGCCCAACTGAAATTCTGACATGTTTTTTCCAGTAGAAGGTAGTCGTGAAACATCATTATCAAGCTGCTCAAATGAGGCCCACAGCTTAAATGATTTTGACATGCTGCGCACATATTCCACTTTGATAGAGTTAATGTCGCCTTTTATGTCGCAAGCATTTACAGCGTAACGACCGTGGATCTGATTGGCTCCAGCGTGCCATTTGGCATAAATCCCCGTAGTGGAACGCTCCTCGCCTGCACAACTGGTGGCACCGCCAACTTTGCCATGATCGCTAGCGCTCACAAGGCGCACGTTACCAGAGGAATTACCGCCGTATAAATCATAGTCTTGCTCGGCCAAATGATGAAAGCCCGAGACAGTAACTTGGTCATTAATCTTGTACCAGGCTCTAACGCCGTAGAGATTGCCAGTCTGTTGACCGCGCTGGTCGCTAGATACGGCACCCTGTAGCTTAAGATCACCTAAGGTGTATTGAGCGGCAAACTGATATTGGTCAAATGAATCGCCATCTTGTTTTTCCATTTGCAAACCGGCGCCGAATTTCCAGTTGCCGCTGGTCTTTTCCCACTGCAACAAATCATCGTCACGTATCGCCCCTTGGCGCAGTGAATCAAGCGCGTCGGCAAAGTAGGCACCACGTACAAACTTATGCCAAATGAGTGTTTGAGAGCCATAGGTCACTCGACCAAAGTCACCTGTTACTCCAACCAGTATTTGACGCAACCCAGCTTTTTGATTTTGTACAAAATTAACCCCGTCATCGCCTCGCATACCATATTCAAGTTGAGCAATACCGATGAGTCCATTGCCTAAATTCATTGACGCCTTTACCCCCACGCGACTTAGAAAGTCCCTACCGTTGGCAGCATCGTCAGTGGTGCCGGCATCGACAAAATCTGCGCCCAAACGCAATGAACCATAAAGGTCGACATTAGTGTTAGTCGTGGTTGCATTTGCTGTGGAGCAAGCCGCTAGGAAAATAGATGTAGCTAATAAAGATTTATTATTGAGTGCATGTTGTTTCATTATTTATCTACCTGTTTAACTTAGGTGTTATTGAACTAGTCATTTGTTCACTACCTAAGGCAAGCTTTACGCCAACGCATAAAAAACATATAAATATAAACAAAAACAGCTAATTACAAAGAACACAAAATAATTAGTAGCGACAAATGTAGGGAGATTGACACACAACCAATCTACGTTTGTCACTAGATCCACCCATCACCCCAACAAGGCGGTATGCCATCAAACTTACTGATAAAATCCTTAGCGTGATACAGCCCCTACCCCTTCCCACTAATTAAGATGATAAGTTTGACGCTGCTAGAGCACTCGATAATAGCTTTTATTCTATTGACTACATCGACCCTTAAATTGTTCTTGTGGTCAGTATGCTTGAAGACTTGCTTGGCTTTGTTAGTCGATT
>Ga0209395_1008914_pt1 | contig 10101 bp, 11 predicted proteins | sample GOMGulsemesocosm_3_FD_184635 | JGI IMG/M metagenome (GOLD analysis project Ga0209395, IMG submission 184635) | Methane-oxidizing microbial communities from mesocosms in the Gulf of Mexico - GOM9D Gulf of Mexico (SPAdes) (version 2) | ecosystem: Environmental > Aquatic > Marine > Cold seeps... | reverse complement strand
AGCAGTACCGTTCATTATCGCTAAACCTTCTTTGGGTCTAAGCGTAATAGGTGTTAATCCCTCCTGCGCCATGACATCGCTACTGGATTTAATTTCACCTTTAAATAATACATCTCGTTCGCCAACGAGTGCTCCGGCAACATATGAAAGTGGCGTCAAATCGCCACTTGCACCTACTGAGCCTTCTTGTGGAATGACAGGAATAATATCTTGGTTAATAAATTCGACTAGCAGATTTAGTAATTCCCAGCTAACGCCCGAAAAACCTTGGCTTAAAGAGGCAAGACGGGTAGCAAGTATTGCTCGACCTTCAATGCGATTAAACGCTTGGCCTAAGCCACAACCATGAAAACGAGTTAAATGTAATGGTAATTCTTTAACAAGATCTAGGGGGATATTTACAGTCACCGAGTCACCATAGCCGGTGGTAACGCCATATATAACGCCATCTTCTTTGAGTAAAGTCTCTAAGAACTCAAGCGCTGAATTAATTTTTTTACTAAAATGTGCATCGTTGGTTAATTCAACTAATACATCTTGTTTTGATATCTTAACAATGTCTTCGATTGATAACCTATTTAAGCCAAAAATGGCAACTTGCTGACTCACTTATTCTCTCCATTAGATTCTATACGGCTTACTTGCTCGTCTGTCTGCCAAAAGTCATAAAAATTAAACCATTGATATGGGTACTTTACCGCGTAATGACTTAGCCGTTGTGCATATTTTTCTACAATATCTTGTAATACTTGTGCACGCTGTTTTCTAGGCAAGGCTAACTTGTCAGTCACATGTTCAAAAATTAGCTTAAAGCGCCCTTTTGATTTAAAACAAAATATCCAATAGATTGGACATTCTAACAGCGCAGCCAAGATAAATGGACCTTGAGCAAATGGCGCTTTTTGACCTAAAAAAGGTGCATATATCACTCGACCACCAATGCTGATACTGGTTCGATCACCTACAATAACAATGGCTTCGCCTTGTTCTACTTTTTCTTTAAGTGCAACCGCTAGTCCTGGGCCAATATCACCAACTTGGATCAGATTCACCGTCGCTTTATTGTTTACTTTTTCTAATAATTTATTAAATTTCACTGCATTTTCAGTAAAAACTAACACATTGATAACAACATTATCTTTCATTGTACTTAAAGCGCGGCATACCTCTAAGTTACCTAAATGAGAGCCGATAAATATTCCGCCTTGTTTTTGCTCAACCAGCTCTTTAATTCCGTTTCTATCAAGGTAATCAATATCATTTTTGCTGATTTTACCTAGCCAAGCATCGAGTTTATCAAATACCGAATCAGCAAAGCTACAATGGAGTTTTAAGCCATGCCAGAAACCAACCCTTTTATGCTGTCCACTTTCATCAAGTATGGCTTTTGCTAAGAACTTAAGGGAAGCATTACGAGCAACTTTATTGACTAGATACAAATAAAGAACAACAGGAAATAACGCTAGCCACAATATACGTCTGCCAACAAGGCGGTAAAAAGCAAATAATATTCGCATACCCAAAATAGAGCCACGTTCATCTATCGTCGACCAATGTTGGTCTTTAGTTTCCTTATTTGTTGGTTTTGACATTAGTTGAAGTGACGAAAGATAAGCTTAGGGGATCGAAATAACATACCGAAAAACAATCGTGTATGCATCCAGCTTATGCGAGCATTGTCTTCAAACGCTCTAAAATACGAGATACCAAATTCAGGATAGATAACTTTTGTTGGTAAAAACTTAACATCAAGACCTTGCCAGTATAAGCGCACCATAATCTCAGTATCAAAGTCCATACGTTTGCCTAAACTGACCTTATTCATTAACTTTATGCTTTGACCAACTGGGTATATACGAAAGCCGCACATACTGTCTTTTAATTGAAAAGATAAGGTTTCAATATAAACCCAGAAGTGGGTTATATAGCGGGCAAAATATCGGTGCTTTGGAATAGTATCATCGTACACAGGTTTACCTGAAATCAGTGCCCGAGGATGTCGCTTCGATAACGCGATTAATGAAGTAATATCATCAAGGTTATGTTGGCCATCGGCATCGACTTGAATAGCATATTCAAAGCCAAGCTTATTCGCGTGCTTTAAACCCGTTTGCACCGCAGCGCCCTTACCTTGATTTTCACTATGGTGAATCAGGGTAAATAAAGGCACTTTATCGACAAGTGACTCAAAAAGCTGTTTTGCTGATGTTTGACTGCCATCATCAATCATAATAATAGGAAATTCATAGGCCGATAAGCTCAATAATAATGCCTCTAGCTCATGGGTATGATTGTAATTAGGAATAATCAAACAGTACATCACAAGGTTTCCTCGCGGGCAGAATCATCTAATATTGAATCTTCTCGTGTGACTTCTTCTGATTTTGTTTCTTCTAACACTTTTTCTTCTAAAAGAATGCGACCACTAGCGTGTACACCTTTTTCAGATTGGTATTCAAATAAAAATTTGTGGTCCGATTTACGTAATAAAGACAAGTTTATAATTTGATCTGAGTGGATCATTTCTTTGAATTTAAGCACTTCAACTTGTCTAACCGTGGTAGACGATAAATTTAAATGTTCATAGGCAAAATTAACAGCCCAATCTAATTGCACAACACCTGCAAGGATAGGAGTATCAGGGAAGTGTCCTCGAAAGTAATCCAAACTCGCTTGTACTTTGAAGGTCAATTTAACCCCGTTATCAATAATTTCTTTTTTGACAAATGACGGCTGGGTTTCTTGCAATTTATTCAAAAAATTTCTCCAATGCACTTTGTACTAATTTTCCCTGAGAATTATAAGGTAATTCGGCTAAGTAACGCCACTTTTTCGGTAAACAAACCAACTCAAACTGACCTAACAAGTGTTTTTTAATTTCGCGGGTAAAGGCTATCGCGGTTAGCTCATCACGTTTAACTAAACCAAGTTCAGTTAAACTTAATACGGCAAAAAGCACATCCCGCTTGCCTGTTTTTAATAAAATTCGAGATTCATTTACCCAACAGTGTTCATTAAGAACTTGTTCCATTGCGGACAAATTAACCCGTTTTTCTTCTAATTTTACGTTACGGTCTATACGCCCTTTTAAGGTAAATTCAGTAGCTGACGTTAACTCGCCCATGTCATCTAATAACATCGATGATTCTGATACCCAGGGTGATGTTAATATGAGCCTTTTGCTCTGTGCTTCCACGCTTAAGGTAATACCGTTAAATGTCTGCCACCTTGATGCTGGCAAAGAGTCAACTTGGCGATAGGCAATACCGCCAGTTTCTGTACTGCCATAAACTTGAGTGATAGGAAAATCTAGCTGTTGATTTAAATGAATCGAAATGTCATCGGCAAGTAAACCACCTGATGAAAATATATGACTAAAGTGATTAGAATTAGCAGCTAAAACATTGTCATTTATCAAGCGTTTTAAAAATGCAGGACTAGAAATTAACGCGACCTTTTTGTCACCCTGCAATGCCGATTTTACATGCTCAGGATACTCAAAGGTATCAGATATTAATGCCCCGTTAGATAAGGGCCATAACAAGCGAAAAAGCAGGCCGTAAATATGCTGATGAGAAACCGTCGCAATCACTTTTTCATAACGCGTTACGCAAAATGCATTTTGTAACTGAGTGAGCTCTAAGTTAATTTGTTGCCATGACTTCTGACCTGTTGAGCCCGAGGTAGAAAAATAAAGCCCTCCAGAGACAGGCCAGCTTAATTCTGGGCTTAGTTCTAGATGAGATTCATCATCAGTTATGTCGATATCAACGGACTCAATGCTTGGAAAAGTGATTTCATGAGCAAGTTCACCCGAAAAGGCATCAGCCACTTCAAAGAGCGAATTAAGTGTTTGGATTTGACTATTACTGGGGAAATAAACATCAATGGACTCTGCACTTAAGGCAAATAACCTTATGGCAAATTGATAAGTATCGCGGTGAAACAAGACAACTTTACGTGGCGTATTTATTAACTTATTCGCACTACTCTGTGCTTTTTTAAAACGACGAATCTTTCTTCGATAATGGTTAATGTCAGTGATAAATTCGTTGAGGGATATGTCTTTACCGTTAAGAAAAAATAGGCTGTGCGAGTTGGCCAGATTAGTTAAATTAAACACTTTTCTTTCGCCCTGCTTTTACTTTCCTGCGAACCAACCACTCTATTGACATTAACGTGCCCATCAAGAGGTACGAAATAAGACCATTATATAAAGTCCATTGTTCTAGCGATGAATACAGTGCCGTGTAAAGCGCAATACTGCCATTTATAGAAAAAAACAAGCACCATACCCATGTCACTTTTTCAGTGTACTTAACGGCATAATCATCAAGTTCAGGTTCTTGAAGACGTGCTAAAGTTTCAATGACGCTAGGTTTACGGTACAAGGAGAAAGCAAAAATACAGAGTAAGCCTAGATTCATAGCGACAGGATAGAGTAAAACACCGATAGCTTGGTCAAAAACTACCGAAAACAGCAGCACTGAAATAGCCATGACTGAGGTTAATTTCAACCACGGCTGTTTGCTTTTAGAGTTTGTTGCCAAGCGCAATGAAAAAACACCGATAAGCGCCACAGCAACATAACGAGGCTCAAAATAGTTAAGCCCCATATAGACAATGATTGGATATAAAATTAACAGTAGGGCGAGTAGCGCTGTGGTAAGTGTTTTCACTAGTATTGGCTTTTAATTGCTTATTCTATTAGTTAAGCGCTATACGCCCAGTAACTTTGATAATTCGTCGATTATATCGTTGACTGTTCTTACTTTTTTAAAGGCATCTGGTTCTATTTTATGACCAGTGAACGCCTTAAGTTTAACAATGAGATCTATAGCATCAATGCTGTCTAAGTCTAAATCTTCATATAAATTTGCCGTCAGTGAGATATCTTCTGGTTCAATCTCAAAATCATCGATAAATATTGTCGATAAAGTATTGTATATTTCTTCTCTAGATTGCATTTTTTGATCCATTACTACTGATTTGTCTCAATAAACTCTGACAAGCTATTGATTGAACTGAAATGTTTTTTAGTTTCTTCTGAGTTAGCATCAATTTTTATATTGAATGTCTTCTTAATTGCTAAACCTAATTCAAGCGCGTCAATGCTATCTAAGCCGAGGCCATCAACAAACAAGGCTTCATCATCTTGTATATCTTCTATGCTCACATCTTCCAAATCAAGCGTTTCAATAATTAATGCTTTGATCTTAGCTTTTAGGTCTGACATTGCTTTCTAATTCCTTGTTATAAAATTGTTCAAGCTCACGCGTATATATTCTCGAGAGTAAACTTATTGGAGCTTCTTCTTGTGCTTTAGGTATAGGGACCGCAGGCATCAAATTCAAATCGACTTGAAATTTTCGCACAGGTACTCGATACCACTTTTCATTTTTCGTTAATGTGGTCGGGTTTATAATTAGCTTAAAACATTGGATAGGCGAACCACACCTAATAACAATATTAGCAACACCTCGCTTAAATTTTAACGGTTTATTGGGTGTTGTTCTTGTTCCTTCAGGAAAAATTATTAAATTATTTCCTTGTGCCAATGAGTCTCGACAATCTTCAATTAATTGTTCCGCATTATCATTACTGATGTAACCTGTATTACTAAGAACACCTCTGATAAAAGGGTTTTTAAACAAGTTTGCTTTCACAATACACACTGCATTGGGTATAACTGAAATCAATAATACCACATCTATTAAAGATGGGTGATTACAAATAACCACAGTTCCTCGAAAATCACTGAATTTTCGACGATTTTTCACGTTAAAATGAGATATTTGGGTAAACTGCATAATAGCAATAAACAACTTGGTTGCGTATTGTACTGTTTTTCTTGATTGCTGTTGTGCCGTCAACGTGTCTTTGCAGAATACTCTTTGACATGGCAAAACTAAGATTGTCAGTACTAAACCACCTAGAGCAAATATAGTAAAACATAAGCCAGTCGCAAATATACGCCATAACTTATTCAATGTTTGACCTGTTAATTTTCCATTGCTTGTCGAGCATAGTTAACTCTTGAGTTTTTTTTATATCACTAAACCATCGATGAAATGAAAGCGCCTGAGGGAGTTCACCTAGGCTTGTATCTGAAGTTCTTGTGGCAGTACTGCCATTGTTATATTTCTTGACTGAAAGCCTCTGCCCTACATTACTATCTTTAGTTAAAATCAAAGCGACAGCATGATCTACTTGTAACTCATCAGCATATTGTGAATAAGGACTTGGCAATGATTGATCACTATGTACCAAAAGTACTTGTTCGTGTTTACCCGTTTTTAATCGTATGTAAGCTTCAACTAATGCCATCATAAAGGTATCTTTCCCTGCAGAAACCGTTGTAGATGCTTGGGTATTTTTCGTGAAAATTGTAAAAAGACCAGCCACGGCATTATGTACTGACAAACTAAAAGCTGTTGGAGAGATATCTTCACCCAAGGCTAAGTCATGCAGCATAGTAGAGGTCTTATGAAGGTCGCCATGACGCGATGAAAATACACTGACCAAAGATTGGTTTTCATTTTTTGTTACTTCTAAAGCACAATGTATGGCTAACTTAGCAAAAGGACTAAGACGTCGGCGCTGCATTGGTTTTAAATCGTCTAATTTGGGTAATTCAGCTTTGTTAAAAGACTTTTCCTGATGGCCATCAAGGTTTATGACAGGATTTACAGCTTCAATAGCGACTATTTTTTTTATGTTTATACAGAAATCCATATCAGAAACCGCTTTCCTAACGCCCAACATTCTTATTTGGTATGCTCATAATTAACCGTAGAATAACATCAATTTAGTAGGCTTCCCATATTTCAATGGTCTTACTGATAGCTTTAGCGCTAATAATATATTGGCTGAGTAAATATGGCCATTAATTTAGAATTAGGAGTACAAACTATCTAAGGAGATAAGTACCTTTTTGAGTCGGAACCTAAGCTCAGTTTCAAATGAATACAACATGTATAATCATGAGCTGACTGGCAGGTTTAAGGCTCATAGCTGCCAGTGACGCTTCATCTCTGAAGGCTAACTTTATGTAACATTCGATACATTAATTAATTGAGTTGAAGTTGTAGTTCGGATTAGGTTTTGTACCTTAGCGTCATTTTAAGCGGCAAATAATTGTTGGCTTTAATGAGAAATGACGTAGAATTCAGCCAACAATTATGAGTTAGACTTTCACTCGGATGTTAGTCCAATCTTATCGTCTATTTATTCTTTCCATAAATAACTTCTAAAGTATCTTCGATTGAGGCACTCAGAATATTATTATGGTGAACCATGTACCATTCATGATGAATATTTAAACCGGGAATATCGAATTGTTCCAAGTTTTCTTTAAAATCCATTACCACCAAATGATTGCCTAATGGAAATGCAGAGGTTAAATAAAGGTTGGAGTTAATACGATCATCTATTTGTAATCGTTTTTCAATTAAGTCCTGCATTAATTTCGGTTTGTCCCAGTATGGAGCATCGTAAGCTATGTAGTTTTTAAATAGTGGCTGTTGATGATCATCTAAGAATAATAAGGCGGTAGTAATAATGCCCGAAAAAGAAACCCCGTTAAAGCTTCGATTATTCGCATCAATACGATAAATCGATTCGATTAATGGCATAAACTCTTGTCTGAAAAATTCTAAATAAGTCATTGCTCCGGGCAAACGATAATCAATTGTTCGGCGGTCACTTCCTTCAGGACCTTCTTCAATTGCAACTACGATAACATCTCTATTTTTACCATCAATATTATTCACAAAGGTTTTAAAATTCCACTGACCATCTAGTACATAGATAATAGGGTAGTTCTTATCAATATTTTGCTTATAAGAAGAAGGTAGATAAATATGATAAGGGTAAGTAATACCCGTTATTTTGGATTTCAATATGGATTTCCCTACATATTCGCCTTTAAGCGAATTCCCCCATACAGCCTCATCCACTTCATTTTTATTCTCATTTTGAAGGTGACCACATCCAAATAGTGAAGTCATAAACAATATTGATATAATTACTTTCAATTCATTATCTTATACTTTGTTTGTTAGTGATTCAATCAGACAGAAGATGAGTCGAAAAGTTCATATCACTGTTCATCAAAACGTTTAATAATTATATATCGTTCATTTATCGAAGCAATTAGCACGAAGTTATTTAGTAACATGACTAAATTTTATCCGCTTTGCAACAGAACGGTCATCTTAATGCAACCTTGTGACTGTCGGCAATGCTGGCTCAGATGCCATTAAAAAAGCGTACTAAGTCACCATGTTTCTTTGGCGAAAACTGCCCCCATTGCGGCCTAGGACATAAAGAACCATGTCAATTTCAAGCTATAAAATCGGCTTCTAATGGCATCGCTTTTAAGTTTATAAAAGGCTCTTCTTGTTATCAACAATGAATAATGTGCAACATACGAGGTTTTGAATACCGTTGAGAATATTACCGTAACTAATACTGCGATTGATTCGTTTATTAAGCTGTATTTTTCACTGTCAAAAAAAACCTGCTTGACAACTTTAAGACCTAATTGGGGCACTATGATGCGATATCTCTGCGTAGTGCCCGTTTGCTAATATTTATTATCTAAGTACGGAAATATATTTACTATGAGTAATCATTTAAGGCTGTGACTTTAACCAGTCTATTTTAGTAGACTGGTTAATAACTCTTTATAAACTCAGCATCCGCTTTTTCAATCTTGCTAAATCAATAGCGCTTGAACGAACGGTGACCTTGATATGGTCAAACTCATAATCTTCCTTAGTTACACTCATTTTTGATCGAATTTCGCCCATAATGCCTTTAGCAGTATAAGGAACAATAATCTCTTCTTCGATCATCTCATCCTGCGCAATACCAACAATATATTTATGTAATTTACTGACATCTGCCTTATTACGAGCAGATGTCATCATGGCTTCAGGAAATTCTTCCATCAGTGCTTGTTGTTGCTCGATGCTAAGTAGATCTGATTTGTTCAGTATCAGTAATTTCTTACTTTCCTCAACCCCAACTTCTTCCAGTACTCCATGCACCACATCAAGTTGCGCACGAAAAGAAGGATCTGAGGCATCAACTACGTATAACAACAATGAAGCATCCTGTGCCTCTGCGAGAGTGGAATGAAACGAAGCGACTAAATCGTGCGGTAATTTTTTAATAAAACCAACAGTGTCTGACACCAGTATTCGCGGTTGAGTAATAGGAAACAAAGCGCGTACCGTGGTATCAAGGGTGGCAAAAAGTTTGTTTTCACCTTCGACATCACTACCGGTAATAGATCGCATCAATGATGACTTGCCCGCATTGGTATAACCAACCAAAGCTACACAAAAAAGCTCAGAACGTTGGGTACGTCGGCCTTTCATTTCATTTTGAACACTTACCAACTCACGTTTAAGTTCTGCTAATTGATCACGTACTGCACGGCGATTTAGCTCAAGCGTAGTTTCGCCAGCGCCTTTACCCATTTGACGTTCTTTATCACCACATGATGTTTCGCGAAGTCGTGGCGCTACATAATTAAGCCGAGCAATTTCTACTTGTAATTTAGCAGTTTTGGTACGGGCATGACGACTAAATATTTCAATAATAATGCCGGTACGGTCAAATACTTCTACACCCAATTGGTTCTCAACATTACGAAGCTGAGATGGGCTTAAATCACAATCAAATACTACTACATCGGCACAAGCAAACGGAAGATTGTCTGATGGGATATCATTAAAGTCTGCTTCATCCATTATTTCTTCAAATGAGTCTTCATCTTCTGCACCATCAACCACACCTTGATTACCGGTAAGATGCGCTATTTCTGCCAGTTTTCCTAAACCAAGTACATTAACCTTTTTAGTCGAACTCTGTTTTTGAGACTGGGTGCCGACTACTTTAAAGCCGAGTGTAGTCACTAAACGCGCAAGTTCTGCCAGTGATTCTGTTGCCTCATCACCTTTAAAATCAGGTGTACAAATAGAAATAAGTAAAGCGTTAGTAAGTGATGCTTTTGCTGTTTGTTGCATAATTTTTTATGTTAGTGCGCTTAATACTCATTGGCATAAGTGCAAACCTAAGTTTTTATCTAAA